>ENA-ORXU01002490-ORXU01002490.1-marine-metagenome-genome-assembly--contig:-NODE-2490-length-12511-cov-14.049461_pt1 | contig 12511 bp, 11 predicted proteins | sample MGYA00237869_ERZ511484 | MGnify/ENA metagenome assembly ERZ511484 | reverse complement strand
TTAACAAATACAGATTAATCGCTCAAATAACACTCTAATTTAATTGTAAATTAGGGTGCGGAATGACAGATATATAAATATTAATTAAACATTAAATTTCATATTAAAATCTGTAATAAGTTTCACATCCAATAGCACCAGATTGAAAAAGGTATATTTTTTTTCCATACATTTTTCAAACTAAAACTAAGCTTGACAATATTTAATTGATTACACTTAACTTAGCTGATAAGTATTTTGACGTTATTTCTAAATGCTACAGCTGCTTTACTTTTTTCTTATCTTAAAAATAAATCGCTGCGTACCATCAAAATAATAAAATAGCTTTTGAGGATAAAACCTACCCAACAATGACTTATCAAGCTTTAATCGTTTTGTAACATTATTAGATACGGAATAACTAATAAAAAGTCATTTTTCATTTAAATATTACACTATTTTAGTGTTACAATACTGACATATAACAAATAAAATTTTCGTGGGACGTATAATGGATACTGTTAGCATATTTTTATTGAGATACAACCAACCCACCCATATACTGTTACATAAAAACACAAGGTATAATAAAATATAAGCTAATACCAATTGAATTAATGAATTGATCACTTAGCGATAATTCATTATTTCAATTGATATAGGTGCGTTCTTTACTTATGTATTGATAGTTACATGTTAATTAGCGCTGTATTATGTAAATAATCTATTAAGTAAACACTTTATCAAGTAAACAAAGCTTTTGGTGAACCATTTATTTGATCAATAAGTATTGAATAAACGTATGTTAAATAATGTATACCCATCACACCTCAAGCTGCAGAATTCAGCAAGAGGATAAAGGGTTAGGTACAAGGCATTGATTGACGAAAATAGTCATTCTATTTTCTAAATTAATAACGCCGTAGATGACCCTTTATCTCGCCTTGCCCGTAGAGAGCTAAGCGAGCTCATCAGTCCAGCGTTGCGATACTTGATAAAGGAATAACCATTATCTGCGTAACGCGCCTTGATCTGATTTCCTCGTTTAGCTCTGAACCTGCATCTTGAGGTGTGATGGGTATATAAAACCAAAATAATTTTAATCTGGTTCTAGCAAGCTTTTAAAATCAAATAATTTATATCTAACTCGTGTTGCAAAACTCGCGTTAGATATTTTCAGGGAAAATAAATGACGTATACAACCTTTAATCAATCGGCTCATAATGCATTACTTGAGCCTATGTTTTTTGGACAAAGTGTTAATGTAAGTCGCTACGATCAACAAAAATTTGTAAACTTTGAACGCCTAATTGAAAAACAATTATCCTTCTTCTGGCGTCCTGAAGAAGTTGATGTATCTAAAGATCGATCTGACTGGCAGAGTCTTACTGATTCAGAAAAACACATATTTATTTCGAACTTAAAATATCAAACATTGCTTGATAGCATCGCTGCACGTTCAGTTAATGCGGTTTTATTACCTTTGGTATCCATTCCAGAACTTGAAACTTGGGTTGAGACTTGGGCATTTAGTGAAACGATTCATTCTCGCTCTTATACTCATATTTTAAGAAATTTATTTACAGATCCCGGCGAAGTATTTGACGATATAATTGTTAATCCTGCCATATTAAATAGAGCCGCTAGTATTGCTAAATTTTTTGATGATGTAATTTTAACAACGCAGTTATTACAATCTCAAGGCGAAGGTACATATCAAGTTGAAGGCAAAAGTATTGAAGTATCAACTCGCAAACTAAAAGAGCGTTTGTTTTTGGCTATTTGCTCAGTAAATGCGTTAGAAGCTATACGTTTTTATGTAAGTTTTGCTTGTTCGTTTGCCTTTGCCGAACGTGAGTTATTAGAAGGTAATGCAAAAATAATTAAACTTATTGCCCGCGACGAAGCACTTCATTTAACCGGTACGCAAACCATACTTAACCTATGGAGCAGCGGACAAGATGATCCTGAGATGCAAGAAATTAGTAAAACTCTGAAAGAACAAGGTCGACAAGTTTTCTTAGATGTTGTTGAGCAAGAAAAAGACTGGGCTGACTATCTGTTTAAAGACGGTTCAATGATTGGTGTTAATGCACAAATTTTAAAGCAATATATTGAATATATTAGTAATCAAAGAATGACAGCTATTGGCTTAGAAGCCGAATTTGATATTAAAACAAATCCATTACCTTGGATAAATTCATATTTATCTAGCGACAATGTTCAAGTAGCCCCCCAAGAAACCGAAATATCAAGCTACCTTGTTGGGCAAGTTGATTCGTCAGTTTCTTCTGACGATTTTGATGACTTCGATTTATAATATTACCGCGGTTCAACATAGCATTAGCATGCTGGTTTATAGGCTTTAACTAAATGAAAGATGCTAATGCTACTAACCCTTCTGAAAACTCTGAAAACTCTGAAACGGCTAAGCCCCTTGATTGCTCTGACAAAGCAATAAAAATTCTTTTTGAGGGTAATACTGTTCTTTATAAAAATAAACAACAAACTTTATTAGAGTGTTTAGAGCAAGCAAACCACGAGATCCATTATCATTGCAGAGATGGATTTTGTGGTGCATGCCGTATTACTTTAAATAGCGGTGAAATTGATTATTTTAACGGTGAACCTTTAGCTTATGTAGGAAAAGATGAAATACTACCCTGCTGCTGTAAGCCTACAAGCGACATAGATATTACGCTATAAAAATTATGTTAGTGTAAAATTTTCAGTCAACCAATGAGTTGACCTAGAAAATAATGGCTTAAAAAGTATCACTTCAAAATAGCTTACTCAACATGTTTTAATGTAATATAAAACTTTTTAATTTAAGATTTTTTATTTAAAAAACATTTAAATATCAGTAATTTAAAAGGGTTTATTTATGAATTAATTGCTTTTCAATTCCAGTGATAATTTTATTAAGTTCAGGTTTTACTGCATCAAGCATCTGTTGATATTGATCTTGTTTAGATTCATTAATAGCCGTATCAAACAGCTTTACTTTTTCGAATAAATTCATTGCGCCAATTGAACATGTAACGCCTTTTAAGGTATGAACTAAACGTTTATAGGCTTCTTTATTAGATGCTAATAATGCTTGTTGAATTTTTTCAGCATCTTTAGCATGATCTGCGTGAAACATAAGTAAAATTTCTTTAAATAGCTCATCATCTCCTAACACACTTTCTACGCCTATATCGTAATCAATACCTGGAAATTGTTGATTACTATTATCATTCATTTATAAACTCCTTTGTATAAAACGTCTTCTTTTAATGGGAACATTTACGACTAATAAATTATCACTAAATAATTATTTTAATCAAGCAATTACCGCAAATAACTCACATGATGTTCATAGGGTTTTATTGGTTTTGTGGGTAATTGTTTTTTCTCGCTACCTATATATAAAAATCCAACAATATCATCACTACGGCTAATATTAAGTGCGTATTTAACTGAATTGTTATAACTAAACTCTCCTGTTCGCCACACTGCACCATAACCTAAACTATAAGCCATCATTTGCATGGCATGTACACTACAGCCGGCTGCAATAAGTTGCTCTTGTTGTGGCACTTTATGCTCTTTATATAGCGTACTCACAACAATAATCATAGGAGCTCTAAATGGCATTTTGCTAACTTTTTCAAGTTTAGCACCATCAGGTTTGTCAATGTTAATAGCTTCAACAAAATATTCGCTAAGGGATTGTAAACCATCTCCTTGAATAACGGTAAAATGCCAAGGTGTTAATCCGCCATGATCAGGTACTCTCATACCGGCACTTAATATATTGTGTAAATCATCAAGTTGTGGTGCTGGTTCACATAAATGGGGATTAGATTGGCGATTTAATAGTAATTCAAGGCTATTCATAAAAGGGATTCTCATTTCTTAGTGCTTAGTGCTTAAGTAATTAGTTTAAATATTTAATCAACAATTTAGAGACGTTTTTTATATTTAATGTATCTAAACTGATTTGATCTACAAGATCGATATTGTCTTCAACTATATTGCCTAAACCAATGCCTACAATATTAATGTTGGTATCGAGTAAAACAAAAATTAATCTATTTTTAGACGCTATGACATCTACTGTTACTGCATCAGCCAGTATACCTTTTGAGCGTAAAGCTTTATCCATAAGTCCTACACTTGTACTTAACGTAGGATTTTTTTGGATAAAAAGATCATTTGCTTCAACAGCGAGTTCATACATTTTTTGTGTGTTTGCTTTCATTTACCACGGCTTATATTGAGTGTTTTAAGTAAATAGCTAAGCTAATAAATTGATTAAAACAATTGATTTTCAAGGGTTTTACCATTCACTAATTGTGAATAAAGCCATTGGTTATCATGACAGAGCTTTAAAAAAGTCACATCAAACGGTTCAGTATTCGCTAATTGTTTATATTGTATTAAGTACTCTTTACCCTGTATCTTTGAAACGTGTATTACTGAAGCTAGGTTCATAATATCACTCATGAAATTATCTGAGTGGTGCTTCATCCGTAAGGTCAAATATGAACAATCATCTTGAGAAACTAGCGTTTGATGCTCTTTCAACTCGCCATTTTCTAAATACAATACCTGTTCACAAAGTCGTTCGAGTTCACTTAAATCGTGGGAGCTTAATACAAAGGTAATATCGTTTGATAAATTGGACACTATTTCTCTAATGTCTTTAGCATGTTTAGGATCTAAACCAGCGGTTGCTTCATCTAACATGATAATTTGAGGTGAGCCAATCAATGATTGAGCGATAGCAACTCGTTTGCGCATCCCGTGCGACAATTCAAGTGGTTTAACGGTTAAATTATCTTCAAGACCCACCATACTTAAGACTCTATGAGATTCTATCAGGCTTTGTTTTGCACTAAAACCTTGTAATTGGGCATAGAATTTAAGTTGTTTTTCAATTGAGTATTTAGGATCTAATTGCGCATCTTGGGGTAAGGCACTAAAGGCATGTTTAGTAGCACTGTGACTAGGTGATTCTCCTAAAATAGATACCTGACCGCTATTATAAGGAATATAACCGCATAAAATACTAAATAATGTTGTTTTACCTGCCCCATTAGGTCCAACTAATGCAATGGGTTCACCTTTAAAAATTTCAAAATTAACATCTTTTAAGGCATATTTGTTACCAAATTTTTTGTATAAGCCTTCAACTTTAATTAATAAACTCATAATGAAGACCTTTTAAAAACATATTGCGCTATTAGTAAATAAACCAAGGTTTGTGTAAGAGGAATAACATATTCATTGAGGTAATTACCATCAAAGCCTATTGTTGATTCAATTTGCTCACCTGGAAAAAAATAAAATAAATAAGATAAATCCATAACATAGTCATTAAGTAAACCAATAACGATTGCCGACGCTATATATATTAAAAAATACACCACCAAAGACATTTTTGCTGATTTAACCAATACATTAATTAACGACATGCTGGCAATAAAAGGCAACGTGATAATAATTAGTTTTAGTAATATAGAAACCGACAATATAAGAGAAGCCATACTAACACTTTGCTGGTTTATTAATGAAAAAAACAAACTTGCGAGCAAAGTAATAAAAATAAGAGTACAAACAATAAATACTTGCCCAAAAAAACGTCCATAAAGTAACTCTGAACGGCTTGCTCTTAAGAGTATAAAACGCAATGTGCCGCGTTCACGATCGGAACAAGTTTGATCATATGAAAAAAGTAAGGCAAACGTGGGCAATAAGTATGCAGAAATAAGCCAATAAATTGTTAATTCCGGTAACTCCCACTCAAGTAAAGTGAGTAAATTAAGCTCACTAAACGTTTGTTGAGCTATATCTTTAAAGTTATTTGATGAAATAAAATCTGCTGAATAACCAATAATAAAATAAAAAATTAATAGCCAAACACATACAAAGGCAGACAGTACAACTAACCCTCTTTTTGAAGCAAAAAGACGGGTTAGTTCAAAAAAGATAATAGCCCATACGCGTGAGCTACTAAAATGAGATAACATTATATTCCTTAAATTGTATCTAAATTTATATGTTAATACCCGTTACCATTCAAGATGCATGTTTCAGAGCACTTTGAGTGGTAACAGGTATAAAAGCCATGAGAACCGATTCAGCTACGTTAAGCCATTAAGGTTTTACTATTCATTTGAAAGCAAAACAGAAAACCAGCGTCCTTCATTAGATTCTTCTAACGCTATTTTAATGATCATGGTTAATGGTACAGATAATAACATTCCTACTGTACCAAAAAGCCAACCCCAAAAAATTAATGATAAAAAAACCACAAGTGTTGATAAACCTACACCTTTACCTAAATACTTGGGTTCAACTAAATTTCCCATTACCATGTTAATAGTGACATATCCCAGTGCTATAGCACCTGCTGGACCAACGCCTAACTGTAAAACAGCTAACATAACCGCAGGAATAGCAGAAATCATTGAACCGATATTAGGAATATAATTTAGCAAAAAGGCTAAAACACCCCATAATAAATAAAATTCTAGCCCAAATAACCAAAGCATTCCCGAGACTGAAATACCCGTGGCTATACTTACTAAAGTCTTTATTGCCAAGTAATCATTGATTGATTTTAAAAAACGATCTATTTGATCGAGTTTCGTATCGGGGTTATCTAAAGCGCGTTCGATTTTACTGGGTAATGATGGAGCTTCAAACAACATAAAAATTACCGTAATAATAATTAATAATAAGTTAGTCATTACTCCACCTAAACCACTTAACATACTAGTTGCTATACCCATAGCCGCATTAGGGTCGAGATACTCCACCAAAGTATCTGATGAAACTTTAATATTATACTTTGATAACCAATCGGTTAACCAAATAAACTGCTCTTTTAGTTGTACTCTATATTCAGGTATTGACAAAGTTAATTCACGCGCAGACTGCCCAACTAAACTCCCCAGCGATAATACCAATATTAAAATAAGGGCAATAATACCAATAATGGCAATGGGTTTAGGAATTTTGTATTTAGACGCTTTTACAATGAGCGGATTACAAATAATGGCGATAAATACTGATAATAAAAAAGGCACAACAATGTCGGCAGCTATTTTCAAGCCTGCTAATACAATAAATAATGCCGCAGTCACGAGCAAAATGTTGACTATACCTTGATATTTTTCTTTAGAGTCTGCTGAGCTCATTTTAACGCCTTAATAAATACCATTTTAGTAGTTAAAAACTGAGTATATAAAATATTGATAACGTCATCCTTAGTAATAAGTTGTTTAATAGCTATTTTATTAATAAATAATTTGTTCATAAGTGAAGTTACATCGTTCGTCTTATTAATGTAACGCTTGATAAATTTAATAATCGCCAACAACTCAGCATGCCTATTAAGCCAACAAAGGCCGCTCCTGACCCAATGCCAATTAACCAAAATTCTAAGTGTAAACTAAATTCCATATTAAAAACTTGCGTTTGTAAAAAGAATACCGCTATTTCCATCGCTATACTTGCCATTAATCCAGCAATAGCGCCCAAAGCTACAAACTCAAATAATACACTGTTACGTAATAAACTGCCCTTTGCTCCTAAGGTTCGTAAAATAGCCAGCTCACACTCACGTTCCTCCATACTGGCTTGAACTTGTGCTACTAAAACTAAACTTCCTGCAAGTATAACTAATATGAGTATAAGCTCTATAGCTATAGACATTTGATCAACCATAGATGTTAATTGTTTCATAATGGCATCAACATCAATAACAGATATACTCGGGTAATTTGAGAGAAATTCATACATTAAGGGCTTTTTCTCACTATCAACCCGCCAAGCAGAGAGTGACGTGCTTTCAATATTTTTAAATGTTGCTTTATTAAATATCATATAAAAATTAAGCTGTCGGCTTTGCCAATTTACATCGCGGATACTGGTTACTGGCACGGTAAATTTGTCTGAACCTATGCTAAAAGTTAGCGTGTCTGCGAGTTTAATATTTAGCTTTTCAGCAATATCTGCTTCTACAGAAACTTGTGGGTTAGTATCCGATGCTTGCCACCATTGCCCTTTAACAACTTGGGTTAATGGCGAAATTTCATCTCTCCAGGTTAAGCTTAACTCCCTACCAACCCCCCTTCTGCCGTCAGACTCTTGACCGGTGTTGTTGTTTTGTGCAGTTTCTGTATCGTCGGTTTGTTTGATAGTAACTTCACCATTTATGGCTGAAAGTCGACCGCGGAATACTTGAAAATATCCTTGCGTTAAAATGCCATTAGTTTGTGCAAAATTAGCTATTTCAGGCACTTCGTCATTAGCAATATTCACTAAATAATGATTAGGAGTATCTTCGGGCATTTGTTGCTGCCACTCTGATAAAATAGAGCTTTTCATTACCGTGATAAGCAACAATAATTGAATTGCTAAAGTAAAACTAACCAACTGAACGCTATTTTCATTTGCTCTTCGTTTTAAATTGGCAAATGCTAAATGTAGCGATTTGCCAGCCTTTGTACCCACCGTACGTCCCAACCCCATCAAAAATCGACCAATAACTAATAAGATCATTGAAACAAGCAAGCCACCAAATAAAAGTGAAGCGCTCATAACTACATCTGAACTAAAAATATAAAGTAAAACAAATAAAGCAACGATAGGTATAATTTGATAAAAGTTTAATTTTTTAGATGATCTTTCTTCAAAGCCTTTAATAACTGCGATAGGTGAAGTGGCAATTAATTTCGAAATAGGATGAATAGCAAAGGCAATAGCACAAATTAGTCCTGTAACTACAGCAATTAATACAGGGCGAAGCGTTAAAGTGCTTGAAGACAATGTCAGGTATTGCTCAATACCGTAAGCACCCAATTGTAGCAATCCAAACCCCACAATTAAGCCGGTTACAATGCTTATAACGCTTAATAAAGCCCAGTGTAATACGTATACCTTTTGAATATGCTTATTGGTGGCTCCTAACGCTTTAAATACAGCTACTGTAGGTTTATGTCGTTGTCCGTACCGTCTACTTGCAACCGCGACAGCAATTGCCGCTAATACAATACCTAACATACTAGCTAGTGATAGAAACTTTTCTGCAGTATTTAACGTTTGACCAATACGGCTTTGGCTAGACTTTACATCAACCCAGTATTGAGACTCGTTTAATTTGGGTTTTATCCACTCATCAAATTTAACTAAGTCGTCGGTCTCACCTGAAAATAAATAACGATACGCAATTCTACTACCAGGTTGTACTAACTCTGTTTTTTCTAAATCGTTAATATTCATTATAACTTTGGGGTTTGAAAAAACACTCGCAAAAGATTGATCGGGTACTTTAACAATAATGCCAGCAATCCTAAAACTGGCTATGCCTATTTCAATAGAGTCGCCTATAGCTACATCCATTCGTCCTAAAATACTTTTATCAACCCACACCTCCCCCACTACGGGCGAATTTACCGACACTGCATTTAATAAGTTGTTGGTTTTAGCAACTAATAGATCGCCTCTCAACGGGTACTTTTCACTCACTACATCAAGATCAGTGAGCAGCATAGTGCCTTTTGCGAAGACCATAGAGTTAAGTAATACTTTTTGAGCCGTGTTTAACTGATATCGCTCACTTTCTGCTTTGATCTCATCAGATATCACGCTACTTGTTCTTAATACGCGATCAGCCCCAAGGGTATTAACACTATTGCTAGTTAAAGCCGCTTTTACTTGATCTGAAAAACCCGTTAACGAAAATACAGTAGCAACCGCTAGCACTATCGCTAAAAAAACAATAGTTAGCTCGCCTTTACGCAATTCATGATGCAATAAACGTATGGATTGTTTAAACCAAACAGGCGCTACTTTGGACATACTTGTGCCTCGCTTTCTGCATCATCTTGAGCTTTACCAGAGTTAGTATCAGACTTAACCGTTTGTATTTCATTATTGGATACAAGTTCATTATCTAACACATTATTATCTAGCACCTCACTTAAAACGCCGCTATCCATCATTACTTGACGATTACAGCGTGCAGCAAGCGCAGGATCATGAGTAACTAAAACTAAGGTGGTTCCTAAACGAGTATTTAAATCAAATAATAAGTCAGCAATATATTTACCGGTTTTAGTGTCAAGATTGCCCGTGGGTTCATCTGCAAACAAAATATCAGGTTGAGAAATAAAGGCTCTAGCAATAGCCACTCGCTGCTGTTCGCCACCCGAAAGTTGTGAAGGAAAATGATCTAATCTATCTACTAACCCCACTTGTTCTAACAGCGCAATACCTTTATCTTTGGCTTCATCAATATTAGCTAATTCAGCTGGTAACATTACGTTTTCAAGTGCGGTTAAGCTGTTAATTAATAAAAATTGCTGAAATATAAAACCCACATGCTTTGCACGAACCTCACTGCGCTGTTCTTCATTAAGCTGGTGCAAGGGTTGGTTTTTAATATAAACTTCACCTGCGGTTGGTAAATCTAACCCAGCAAGAATGGATAATAAGGTTGTTTTACCTGAGCCAGAAGAGCCAACAATTGCTAATGTTTCACCTGCATTTACATGTAAATTAACAGGTTGTAAAATTGACAAAGTTTTGCCTTCTAGCTGAACAGATTTAGTTAACCCATTGACTTTTAATATAGATTCGGAATTTATCTTCATGAAAAAACATCCAATATTTACGTTAGTATTTTTATTTTATCTGCTAAGTGTTACAACAGTATTTGCTAAAGATTCTATTTTACTTTTAGGTGACAGTGTTAGTGCAAGTTACAGAATGCAGGAAAACCAAGGTTGGGTTCATTTACTTAATATTCAACTTGAACAAGATAACGCATCTTATAAATTAATAAATGCTAGCATAAGTGGTGAAACGACAACCGGTGGTTTAGCTAGGCTAGAGAACATTTTAAGTAAAAATAAAGTAGATCATTTACTCATTGAACTAGGTGGTAATGATGGCTTAAGAGGAATTCCTCCTAAACTAATAAAAAACAACTTGTTACAAATGATAGAAATAGCAGAAAGTAAAGGCATTACAGTATCATTGTTTGAAATAAAAATTCCACCCAATTATGGCCCAAGATACACAAAAATGTTTGGCGATGTATTTACCGAAATTGCCGCTGAAAAAAAAGTTAAATTAATTCCGTTTTTTGTAGGCGCTGTAGTAACTGATCCTACTTTAATGCTACCAGATGGTATTCACCCTAATGTAAAAGCACAACCTATTATTGCTAAGCTAGTAAGAAAAGAATTAGATAAAATATATAGCACTAAATAACAACGAAAATACTTAAAACCAATTGAATGAATTGAACACTTAGCGGTAATTTAAAGGTATATATACCCGTTACCATTCAAAGTGCTCGATTTCAGTGGGAATTAAAATGACTCTAGGCAAGGAGAATAATTCAAACATAGTCACTCTATGTTTTGATTATTGACCGCGGCATAAAGCCATTTTAAAACCATCTAAGAAGGGCTTGAGCAATATCACTTCGTCGTTACTGAGATTTACAAGGGAATACCCTTATTTCATCACAGCGCCTTGCATTGAAATCGCTCAAGCGCTCTGAAACATGCATCTTAAATGGTAACGGGTATAGACCTTTAAAAATAGACCTTGGAACTCATTAGACTACTGATAACTTCACACAATAAATAAAACATAGCTTACTATGCTTAAATTATTTTGTTTTAAGTTGTTTAATGCAGCTCTAGGTGAATAATTCATTATTTCAATTAGGGTCTGTTGATCTTTCGAGGTTATTTTTACAGCAAGGTGTTTGATATTTAGACAAGGCAGAGTATGTGAAGTGTAGCTAGCTACTCGAACATACGATAACGACGTATAAATTTCAAACAGGTACTGCCCTCTGGGTTCATTTAAAACGAATTTAACCCTGAAAGATCAACAGACCCTAGTATAGAACTTAACTTGGTAAGCTCTTAAGTACTGTATCTCGAAAGTTTCACCAAGAAATCACGTTACAATAAAAAATGTAACCGATTGAATTTTACACATAAAAAAACCGACAATAAGTCGGTTTTTTTTATTTCACTTTTAACACCTACATGCAAAGCAGAATAAGTGGCATCCCTAAGGGGATTCGAACCCCTGTTACCGCCGTGAAAGGGCGGTGTCCTAGGCCTCTAGACGATAGGGACACTAAAACTTCATAGTTAGATAAATTAATAGCTAAACTACTATTTGTTACGCTACTTGTACACTATAAAGTGTATTATTAATGGTGGCATCCCTAAGGGGATTCGAACCCCTGTTACCGCCGTGAAAGGGCGGTGTCCTAGGCCTCTAGACGATAGGGACACAATAAAAACATATAAAACAACTAGCAATATTATAATTAACGTCAGCTCTAGCCTAGTGAACTAACCCATAATATTTATTATTTAATACTTGTGTCTAAATAAACCATTAAGTCTGTATTGTAACGATAAAAATGAGTGGCATCCCTAAGGGGATTCGAACCCCTGTTACCGCCGTGAAAGGGCGGTGTCCTAGGCCTCTAGACGATAGGGAC
>ENA-ORXU01002488-ORXU01002488.1-marine-metagenome-genome-assembly--contig:-NODE-2488-length-12522-cov-3.499237_pt1 | contig 12522 bp, 7 predicted proteins | sample MGYA00237869_ERZ511484 | MGnify/ENA metagenome assembly ERZ511484 | reverse complement strand
ACTTAAGTGACCAGACCAATATTCGGCAGGCGAAGTTTCGATTTGTTAGCTTTGTCCAACAAATCACCTGCATGAAGTCTTTCACTATCACGGATATAAATCGAGTCATCAACGGCGTATTGGTCGGCAACACTGATCAAAATATTATCGGTCCTGAACAACTCGATCGAGCCGCAGAAAACCAAATAACATTTATCGGAAATCGGAAATTTGCACGCAAATGGCCGGAATCAAAAGCCTGCGCGGCCATCATCGATGAAAAAATAAAGATTGAGTCCGATGAAAATCGAGCTTTAATCAAAGTGAAGAATGCTGATCTTGCGATGGCACAAGTCCTGGAGATGTATGCACCTGATCCACCACATTTTGAGACCAATATTCATCCTTCAGCCGTGGTAGATCCGTCTGCCACACTCGGCAATGGGTGTCGTATAGGTGCTGGATGTTATGTCGGAAAAGATGCCTCATTGGGTGATGGTGTGACACTCTACGCCAATGTGACCATAATGGATGAGACAACTATCGGATCACACACTACTTGTTGGCCGGGCACAGTCATCCGCGAGCGATGCGTTATCGGCAGTAATTGCACATTTCATAATAACGTGTCCATCGGTGCTGACGGCTTCGGCTATCGACCAGCTGAAAATGGTCAGGGCCTTGTCAAAATTCCTCAAATTGGAAATGTGGTGATTGAAGACTTTGTCGAAGTAGGAGCCAACTCTGCTATCGATCGTGGAAAATTCAGTTCCACCCAGATCGGATATGGCTGCAAAATTGACAACCTTGTACAGATCGGTCATAATAGTATTATGGGTAAATTTTGCATCATGGCAGGTGCAAGTGGATTGGCAGGTTCAGTAACACTTGGTGATGGTGTTATTATCGGAGGAAGCGCATCTATAAAAGACCACACGACAATCGGCAGCGGTGCCATTGTTGGTGCAGGATCAGGAGTAACTGGCGATATAGCTCCGGGTAAAAAAATGCTCGGCTATCCGGCTGTTGAATATCGCGATGCGCTGAAACAATGGGTGTTTTTGAAGAAGGCGATTGAGGAGAAGAAATAAAGTATAAGATTAAAACAAATAAGCCGGGGCGCAATGCCACCGGCCTATTCGATTTTTATTAAAACATTATTTTATCAATATCAATCTTGCTTTAACTGCTCCATGTACACCAAATATTCATCCAATAATTGTGAATAATGTACTTTGGCTGCTTCTGCGTATTCTGGATCTAAAAGCATACGCTGCACAACTGGATATTCATCGAGATCAACACCTGTTTGAACTTCGATTGCTTCAGCAACTATTTCACCGAGTTCCTCACGGCTTTCGTATTTGATTCCATCGAAATAACCTTCCATGATCTGATCGTTAGTTGTCGAAACAGAATAATTGTTTTTCAAATCGACTACATCAGATTCAGTTTCGAAGACAAAGCCTTCGTAATCAGGATTCATTTCTTTAATCGCCTCCTGCATTTGATTGATAACAACTTGCATCTGCTCCATCATATCGGCCATGTCGTTATGATTTATGCCAACAGCCGTGTTGATCATTTGATAAATTTTAACATGCTCACCTGGATCAGAGTTTTGCCACGCTGTACCGATAATTCTCGGATAATCTTTAGCTTTCATTTCATCAGGAGCAACCGCTATGGCTAGTCCATCACCATCACCTGAAGGCAAAATATAATCTCCTATGAGTACCTCGCCGCGCACTTTTACTGGCACTTGTCCAATAAATGCAACTTGCTCGTAATTTTCTTCTTCATCTGGTTGAGGCATTGCACCGGAAACTGCAGGTGCTGCAGAAATAACCATGTATTTATCGGCATTGCCAAACTCTTTTGAAATTTGACCACCGATAACGCCAACCACTTCTCCATAATTAAAAACTTCGTCTGTATTGTACTTCAATAAATATTCGGCATAATCACCACTTCCAGATTCGTAAGCCACTCCTACATTGGCTACTCCAAACCCTATGAAAATACCCAAATCGGCACCTGCAACAATGGCTCCTAATGCTGCCTCAAAAATGTCTACTGGATCAAATGGGATACTCGTAAAACTGGAAGCAACACCAATAATACTCCCAATAAAATTTACTGAGAGAATGACAAGATCAACAATTTCTTCTGTATTAGCCTCGGCCACTGCAATCCCGCTAGTAGGCACATTAGTATCGCCCGCATCCGCAACAGCACCCGTTGCATCGACTGTGGAATCTGCTCCACCTGCCGAACCTTGAGCATCATTAGGATCATACGTCAATAAATTCTGAGTGACAGTACTCAAATTATTAAATAGAAAATTATTCTTTCCCTCAATTCTTCCGCGCATTTCTCCACCGGCAAAAAATGCAACAAAATTGTGATTTGGCGCCCATTGATTTAATCGAATGGCCACTCCTTGACTATGGCCGGCGCCTGAAATTTGCAGCGGATAATTACTAAAACTTCCTTCTGCTGAATTAATAATATTCGGGTTAAATTTAAACAATACTCGGTTTGAACTACCAGATTGAAGGCAATTCGTCACACTAAAATTATCTCCAACACTCAAATTTGTATCAAATGTACCGTCGTTTGATACATTCAAAGTATTCTGAACAGTTGTTGGTCCCGTCAATAATGAAATACCGTTATTAGTGACATTAAAATTATTGTTGAGCGTCGTAATTCCGACAACATTCAATATACCTGTTAGGTTGGTCGGTGCATTATTGTTGACATCTAGTGAGCTATTTAAATTTGACATTCCATCTACATCCAATGAACCAGTCAGGTTCGTGGGAGAATTATTATTTACGTCTAAGGAACTGTTTAAATCTGTAATACCGTCGACATTTAATGAGCCAGTTAGATTCGTCGGGGAATTATTATTGACATCTAAGGAGCTATTCAAATCTGTTGTTCCATCAACATTTAATGAACCAGTTAGATTCGTCGGAGAATTATTGTTTACATCTAAAGAACTATTCAAATCTGTTGTTCCATCCACATTTAATAAACCGGTTAGATTCGTCGGAGAATTATTATTAACATCTAAAGAACTATTCAAATCTGTCGTTCCATCGACATTTAATAATCCAGTTAAATTTGTTGGGGAGTTATTGTTTACATCTAGCGAACTATTTAAATTAGTCGTTCCGTCAACAACAAGATCACCAGACAAATATGTATCGCTACCATCGACCACACTTAGGTCACCTCGAACAGTTGTCGTACCACCCATAATATTGACTTCGACATTTTGCTGAACGGTCAAATCAGAACCGACATCTAGCGCGCCATCAATCAACACTTGTCCAGAACAAAGTATGCGCATTCGTTCTTCGTTATCAGTCACAATCACCAAATCTGCACAGTCAGTCGTTCCTAGTTTATCGACCGTCGGATCACTACTTCGATTACCTTTTAAATGCCAGTTATTGGCAGGAACGCCTGGCCCGTTTCCACGACTACCAGCAGTAGTTTCAGTGATACCATCGGCCGTACCCGCATGAAATGCATAGGGCACCGTTAAAAGTCTACTCGTATTTATGACTTTGAAATCACGGCCACCTTCGGCATCGATTGCCAATTCCATGTAGATCTGTTGATCACTCCATGGTATTTCAGATAATTCTCCTTCAGTCAGGACACCTTCTCCAATGACGAGGTCAAAAAGACCAAGCTCGGATGTTTTAATGTGATGCAATTCTTCATAATGAACGACTTGCTCCCGATCCTGATTAGAAATTAATTTAATTTTTAAACTGATCTGCTGATCAGCTAAAATTTGACCTTCCAGATCTCTTGCCACGGCTTGATATTGCATTCCCTGTGGAATGTGTTGAGCAATAAGAATACACTGAAAGGTTATCGCAAAAAATAATATTAAAAGTTTTTTCATTTGGTTTTTAATTGAGGTTATAATTTAATGATTTCGTAAGTCGCAAATATTTGCTCATCAGATCCGATTCGGAGATAATAAATGCCAGCGGGTAAGTCCGCTACAGAAAATTCAATTGATTCCGACTCGACGGTTGCAGTGCGTAAATCTCTTGACTCGCTGTCAAGCAATGTCAGTTGACGATACCCCTCGTAAGTAGGCATCTCAATCCTTAAAAATTCCGATGTGGGATTGGGGTAAACCTTAAATGAAAGATCGTCAGTTTGAATCTTGTCGTAACGCTGCACCCTAATTAAAGGCTGATGAAACCCCTGAGTTAGGATCGCATCATCAGTGGTCAGCGTCTGTACGGCGGTTTGGCCCAACGTCCAACTGATAGTCGCATCGGACGTGCTGCCGGAAGCTCCGGCTGTCGATAGCACTTCAGGACTAACGGACTGAGCGTATAGTAACGCTACAGGAGCCAACAAATAAAATAATAGCAGATAAAATCGTTGCATAGGCAATGGTTTATGGTGGTTATGAAAAAAATCTTAATAAGATGTTCGAGTAAGCGCGTACTAATGAATCTCATCCATTGTATCTATGCTAAGGGGATTGCATATGGCGAAGGCGAATGAGTGGAAATACTGTGATTTCCATTAGTAGTCAGGTTAAGACAAACCCTAAGTTAGTCAATATATCCGGCAAATGTGCGGACGTTCTTGGTTTTATGAAAATCGCTCGGTTTGCTTATGTCTAGCAATGTCCTAGATTAGTATCAATGACGCATTGCGAGATGGTTGATTTTCGCCGCTCTTATAAAATGATTACGTGAAAATATTAGATACCACTGGCCACGAATCTAATACACCCAGAATACACAGGAACTTGGTCCGACGTGCACAGTCTCTGGGATTCATGATCAACTGCTCTTAAAATTGAAAATGACGAATTCCCCGATGGGGAATTCGCCATTTATTATTCAATGCCAATGTGTATTAAAATTTCAATGCATTAATTGAGATCTGCTTTTTTCAATTTCCCCTCAAGTTCTGCTATTTTATTTTCAGCATTTTTTATTTTTTTTAACCTATCTTTTAATTCTTTACCCGATAATCTACCATTTTTTTGGTCTTCGTTCACTTTCAATTTGGCTTCTTTCACTTTCTGCTTTGCTTCATTTATTTTTTTGTTTCCCTTATCAACAGTTTTATTTAGATCAGCTTTTCTGGCCTCATTAACTGACTTTGCCTGTTGAGCTCTTGCCTGGCCAAATTCTTTCCCTTCCAGACCTTCCTTATTTTTACCGTAGGCATTTCCGTTGTTTTCCTTCTTCGTTAATTTGTCCTTTCCCTCGGCTTTCATTTCTTTGGATTTAGACTTATTCTTTTTAATTTTGTCTTTAGATTTACCTTGCCCTTGCGTTTTCATTTCGTCAGTAATCTTCTTATTTTTCCTTTGGGCTTTCATTTCATCGGCTTTTATCTGACCCTTCTTTTTCATTTCATCAGCTTTTTTCTTGCCCTTATTTGACATTTTATCGGCTTTATTTTTGATATCATTCTTCTTGCCCTTTACTTTCTGATCATCAGCCATTAAACGACTCTTATCTTTTATTTGTTCCTTCTTATCCTTTGATTTATTTTGAGCTGATAGCGGAGTAATTTGACCTGCAAAAATAAGTGCGAGGACAAATATGTTAATAGCTAATATTTTTGAATATTTCATTTTCAAGTATTTTAATTAAATTTAGAAATTATCTAACTCATTTAATAATTTGTCTAATGCATCAATATCATTCTGGATGTCGGTTTCAAGATTGAGGATTTTATCGTTCGCTTTTTCGATTTCCATAATCTGATTAGGTTCAAGAGTAGTTGTGTCATTTGCGTTGTTCTTCTTATCTGCACATGAAATGAGTGATACTTGAAAAACAAGAAGGATAAATAGAATTTTTTTCATGGTTTAGTTTTTTATGTATGTTATGACGTTTGAGACGTAAATTGTCACTGAAAACTGCATAACGGCCTTTGTAAGTTAGTGAAATATGACTAGGTGGATCCGAAACGGCCTTCCTAGGCGTGTAATTGAACATGACTTTTGAGCAACAGAACATCGTAACGCCCGCGTGTTTCACACCATATTCAACGCAACATAACATCGGTTTGACAATCATTTATTTGATAAAATTTGGCAGTATCAGCTAAACTTACTAAATTGATCGACCAATTAAAGGGTATCCAATTTCTAAATAATCTAAATGGATTTACTAAAAAGCTTCTCTCAAATCACTGTCGAATCGCCGGTCGATAAGATCATTCGTCAAATACGAGACCTAATAAAATCAGGGCACTTGAAGCCTGGAGACCGAATACCACCACAACGACAGCTATGCGAGCGGCTTGGAGTAGGAAGGACTCAACTCAGGGACGCTTTACGCAAACTTGAGTTTTATGGCATTCTAAAGACTCACCCGCAAAGTGGTACAGTGGTAGCAGGAATGGGTATTCCAGCACTGGAAGGCCTTATCACAGATATGCTCAACCTTCGAGGGAATGATTTTCGATCGCTAGTGGAGACCAGGGTCATCCTCGAAACGCATATTACCCAGAACGCAGCAAAACATAGAACGGATGCTGACATCATGGCGATAGAAAAAGCCTTGCTTGCCCATGAAGAGAAAATCATTCGAGGTGAAGATGCCGTCGAGGAAGATTTGCTATTTCATGTTAAAATTGCGGATGCCGGTAAGAACTCTGTACTGAAATCTTTGATGCTAATTATCGTACCAGACATCGTGCATTATTTCAAAAAGCAGAAAATATGCAATGATGCAAGCGCAGACGTGGTGATTAATCAGCACAAAGAAATACTACAACATATCGTTGATAAAAATCCTGATAAAGCTGTAATGGCGATTAAAAAACATCTCAAAAATGTAAGTGAATTTGTTAAAACACTGGATATAAACGTTATTTCAAATACAACCAATAATGGCTTTTAGCATAACAGCAATGTATAGCATATTAAAAATATCTGCACTTTGAACCTCTAACGACGAAATAATCAAAATAAATACTGGATAAAATTCGACTTTTAAAATCCAAGAACTAAAGTCAATTAAACTATATTCTTCATTCGCTAATTATTTTTAACTCTTTAAAATTTTAAAATATTATGAAATGTAATTTACTTAATATGGGGCTAAACCTATATATGAGGATTACCCTCGTATTGGCACTAGCGCTATGCATTTCTGCAACGACTATGGCACAAACCAATGTGTCAGGAACAGTCCTGGATGAAACCGGTTTAGGTCTACCCGGTGTTTCAGTTGTAGAGAAAGGAACCAATAATGGTACCATTACAGACATTGATGGTAGTTATACTGTGAGTGTCGCGCCAGACGCTACACTTGTTTTTTCTTTCGTTGGATACAAGACGATGGAAATGTCGGTTGTTGGAAAGAGCACCGTCGACGTAGACTTAGGTCCAGATGTTGAACAACTCGGAGAAGTTGTTATCGTCGGATACGGTGTACGTAAAAAATCACACAATACTGGAGCAATCGCTCAAGTCGGAGGTGATGAAATTGCTGGCATACAAGCCAATCGTGTCGATGACGCCTTGGCTGGAAAACTCGCAGGTGTTTTGATACAAAATCAAGACGGAGAACCTGGCGCGGATCCAAAAATTCAAATTAGAGCGGCGTCTTCCATTTCAGGAGATTCTGATCCGCTAATCGTTGTTGACGGCTACCCTATTTCTGGAAGTTTGGCAACCGTAAATCCTAACGACATCGCAAGCATCGAAGTACTAAAAGATGCAGCATCTGCAGCCATCTATGGTTCTCGAGGAGCGAATGGTGTAGTTTTGGTTACGACTAAAAAAGGAAAATCTGGTAAAGCTCAAATTAGTTATAATGCGTATGTCAGTACATCAAAAAAATATGTAGATGATATAGAACAACTTAAAACTGCCGGAGAATGGGCTGATGAATTAGAAACAGGTTTTGCTAATGGTACTTATGATGACTCTGAATTAAATGAGGAATTTAAAAACTATAAAATTAATGCATACCGTAATGCCCCTGACGTAGTAAGTGTAGAAGACTGGTTATTCCAAAATGGAAATACAAATAGTCATGACCTTAGCATCAGCGGTGGAACTGACGATGTTAATTATTATGCGTCTGTAGGATATCTTAATACACAGGGTATAGTTATTACGCAAGGTTTTGAGCGATACAATGCACGCATGAACGTCGATGCTAAACTCGGTGAGCGATTCACTACTGGAGTAAATATTAATGGATTTGTTGGTGATCGTGATATTGTAGCGCACGATATGCGGGATCTCCTGCGCGCTTATAGTATCCACCCTATTTATCACACAGAAGAATCAATTCAATTTGTTCAAGATCTGGATGCTGAAAGACAGCGATTGTCTGATGCAGGCGTACCGGGACTTGATGCGTCATTTGATTCTGGATATAGAGGTGGTGATGCACCATTTAATAATAAAATTTCCACGCTTGAACCAGGGATGACTGCACAAGATTGGCACTACGGTAGAGGTGGAAATGGTATAGGTGGATCTGGAGATGCTGGACCTGCGACGAAATTGGATAATGCCAATCGTTCAGAGAAAACATATTTCGGAAACGTAAGTACGTATCTACAATTTAAAGTATTAGAAGGATTAAATCTTAAAACTGTTTTAGGCGCAGACCTTCGTGATACGAGAGAATTCTTTTCGCAAACACTTGAAGCAGATTCTCGAGCTCGTACCAATCAAACAGATCTCGATCAACTGGAGACAAAAAGATCTTCTGTCTTAAGTGAGACAACATTAAATTATGCAAAAGTTTTAGGTAATCACGATGTATCTGTCGTTGCTGGTATAGAATTTCAAAACTTTTATATCGATGGGACAACATTACGCGGTACAAATGTGCCATTTGGCCAACCGCTCAATTATGCACTTTTGGATCCTGCAGACATCGCAATTTCAGAACGTGATGAAACAATTGCACGACGAAGTTATTTTGGACGTGTTAATTATGCATTTGATAATCGGTATTTAGCATCAGTATCTGTTCGAAGAGATGGTGACTCGAGATTTGGAGAAAATAATCGATATGAAACATTCCCTGCATTCTCTCTAGGATGGAATGTACATAATGAAAATTTCTATAATTCCGATTTATTGAGCCTCATTAAACTACGATATAGCCGTGGTACGTTGGGTACAACATCATTCTTAGGAGCTTATAATTCATTGAGTTTATTGAATCCACAAGCGACTATCTTGGGTAACGGATTTCTTATTCCATCGGATGTCGCCAACCCTGACCTGACATGGCAGACAAATACTGAAACGAATTACGGTGTCAATCTCGGTTTCGTTCAAAATCGTGTAACACTCGGTGTTGATTATTACAGATCTGATATTGAAGACATATTAATTAATCAAAGTGTTTCTGAAGTGTTAGGTACTACATCAATAGCGCTTAATTCTGGTGATGTAGAAAGTTCAGGTATTGAATTTGAACTCGGAGCGGTTGTTGTGAATAATGGCAAAGTGCGATGGGATTTCAGTGCTAATCTATCTACTGTTAATACAGAAATTACTGATTTAGGTGGATTAGAAGAATTACCTATGGTTATTTATGGCCAGTCTGGTAGAGGTCCATGGTTTAGAAATTATGTCGGAGGTGAAATTGGTGAGATGTGGGGATTAGAAACTGACGGTATGGTTGAGACAGAATTCATCAGAGATCCGACACGTTCTATTGGACTTAATAGTTCGGAATATTACGTAGTAGATCAAAATAATGATGGTGTCATCGATCGCACAAAATCAGTTGAAGATGGTGGTGACTTGGTTAAAATCGGACAAAATACGCCTGATTTTTATTGGGGTTTCAACAGTCAAGTGAGTTTTAAATCATTTGATCTTTCTATCCAGGTACAAGGTGCTGAGGGTGCTGAAGTATTTAATATCGATCCTATTTACTGGCGTTCAGAATTTGGAGGTAGATTGATGGAAAGCTTTGATGCCGATGACGATGGTATCGCTGATCATAATGGCAAATTTTATACGCAATCAAGAAATCAATTGGATGCGCAAATACAAGATGCTTCGTATATAGCGATCCGAAACTTGACAATTGGTTACACATTTAATCCAGATTGGGCTAGTCGAGTGGGTATTGGTTCAGCAAGACTATATGTTGCAAGTAGTAACCTACTCTATTTAATGGCTGATAATTATACATCATTTAATCCAGAGGGTGTAGAAATTACAAACGGCGGTTATTTAGGGCCAACCACGTATGGTGTACAGGTAGGCGCAAGCCCTGTGGTCAGAAGTTTTACACTGGGTTTAAATCTTAATTTCTAAAATAATGATAATGAATAAAATATATATATTATTAGTCTCCGTGCTGTTATTGACAGCATGCGACAACAACGACTTGGATCAATTTCCAACAAATGTCGCCAGTTCGAGTGACTTGGAGGAATATGGAGGCGTTCTGAATGCCGCATATTTTTACCAACTTGGATCGGTGACACCTATGGCAGTTATGGGTGATTTTAGAGCAGATAATGCTCTCATGCTTGAGCCGCCATTTACAGAGTTTGATATTTATGGCCCTAATCTCACCGTTATGGAGGAGCAATTTTTTGGTCCTTTTTATACGGCGCTTTACAAATCAATATTAAGTGCGAATAATGTCATTGACAATTCTGACGATGGAACAGAAGTTGGTGAAGCTAAATTTTTAAGAGCTTTATCATATTTTAAATTAGTTCGTGTATTTGGTGCAGTACCAGTTAATTTGTCCCCTTCACCGAGCGTGACGGACGAATCCATATTGGTCAGAAGACCAGTCGACGAAGTATATGATATGGTCATCATACCTGACTTGGAAGATGCCATAGCTGCTTTAGGTACAGATATCGACAACGGAAGAGCTTCAAAATTTGCAGCACAAGGTATGCTCGGAAAAGTACATGTCCAACGTGGAAACTTTGGTCTTGCTCAGCAACATCTCGCGGCTGTTGTCAACGGTGCGGCCGGTGCAGGAATAAGTTTACAAAGTAATTATGCTGATATATTTGGCGTAGACAATGATTTGAATTCAGAAATTATATTTGCGACGCAAGTATCTGGATCAATTAATGACGAATATGAATTTTCAGAATTTTGGTCATGGTATGGTGGACTTGACACGAAGTCATTGACACCTTTAGATCCTGATTTAATTGCTGCATTCGATGCAAGTCCTGGAGATTTGAGAAGAGACGTTAATATCGACGTGGCATTAATGGCTTCTACAAAATATCCACAAACGGGTGGGCCAGATCATGACTGGATCGAATTGAGGTTAGCTGATGTTATTTTGCTTTATGCAGAGACATTAAACGAGACTGGTTCTTCACCACAGATGGTACTTGATCTTTTGGATCCGATACGTACAAGAGCTGGATTAGCTCCTCTCGATCATACTGTATTGAATACACAAGCTTTGGTGAGAGAAGCGATTCAAGATGAAAGAAGACTTGAGTTGGCTTTTGAAGGACAGCGCTGGTTTGATTTAGTAAGAACAGGAACAGTTGACCAGGAAATGGGTCAATCGATCAATCCTAATTACTATCTCTTCCCTATTCCAGTTTCGGAAATAGCATCGAGTTTTGATGTCATTCAGCAAAATCCTGGCTACTAGTAGAGATTGTAAATTTATTTATCGATCATTAATTCGATAATATTTAATAAAAAAAGGCTATCTCGATTTGAGATGGCCTTTTTTTTGGTATTAGATTGTGTTGTGTGTTTGAATGGTTGCTTTACTAGTTTTCTAAAACGCTAACGTTTAGTGTAAATGCCGTGCGACGTTTAGGAGCATGGACATTTTACACATTGTTGGGCGCAGAATTTTCACCCTTCACCCATTCAGGATAGTCATCATCATTTAAGATTAATTGACATCTTTCTTTTATATGCTTTGGTAAAAAGCCAATGTTCTTATTTTCGAAATCAAGCATTTCTTCACATGTCTGTTTGACAAATTCCTTTAATTCAGGATGTGCCATCGCTTTAAAAATAAAATAATAATTAGGTTGTTTATATCTTTTTCGTTTTACTTTTGATATACTTTTCTTCCAATCTTTTAATAGCCCTTTGCAAATTGGTTTGGTAAATTCCAAATCTTCCTCAAAATGATTTAAACAGTTCGCTACAATATGTTCTGACTGTCTTTTCCAGTTTCTTAAAATAGAATTTACTTTCTCTTCCCAAATGGGAAATTTACCATAACCATATTGAATGACTTTAGAGAATAAATAATTATCATTTACTTCTCTTGATAATAACTGATGGACAATCAATTCAGTTTCTTCACTATTCGGAATACTATTTAGACTCCAAATCACCACATCTCGATTCTCCTTCTGCCAATTCTTTAAAACTCCTTTAGCATAGGATTGACTTTCTGGTTCTGCTTCTAATATCTTTAAACAGTTGCAGATGACAGAATGATGCGTATCGGAATTTTGAATGAGGACTTTAGCTTCTTTAATCGCCGTTTCTGGTTCTGCTTCTAATATCTTTAAACAGTTGCAGATGAC
>ENA-ORXU01002487-ORXU01002487.1-marine-metagenome-genome-assembly--contig:-NODE-2487-length-12527-cov-5.266104_pt1 | contig 12527 bp, 16 predicted proteins | sample MGYA00237869_ERZ511484 | MGnify/ENA metagenome assembly ERZ511484 | reverse complement strand
GTCGTCACCGGACCATGGTGCGGGCATGTCTGGTAAGCTGGATGCTGCCGCCACGGCTGCTGCACTCAGAGACTTCTTGCCCCCGACGCGCCGCGGCGTTGACCTGACGAAACCCAACGAAGGCTCTGCGGCGCGCGTCGGCTCGGCTGCGGGCAGTTCCCAGCTGGGCGCGGTCCACAGAAAGCTGTTTGGCGTGGAAGCGGGCCGTATGGATGACCAAGCTGACAAGCGGGACAGCATTGTTCCTGTCAAAGTCGTGCTCTCCGGCGGCGCAGCGAAAGCGGCGGCGGCCCTGGACAAGTCTGCTGCATCATTGGCGGCGGCGGCAACTCAGAGGCAGTCGTTGTGAGACTCCGAAAAGCAAGTGCCTACCGTGGCGGCCACAGCGGATGGTGTGCGCCCACCCGCATCATTGGCGTCGGTGCCTTGCGCAGTGGTGGCCGCTTGTCCTCCTTCCCGGCATCATCACGCGGGGATCAAGCACTAAGAGGAAACGCGATGCAAGAGCCAGTGGCAGGATAAGAGAGCGACGAGATTCACGTGCGTGTGATGGGAGTACGCGCTTCTCGTGTGATCGAGAAGTCTCGCTTGCATTAGACGTTGAGTCAGCTAGCCCTTGTCTCTGTTGTATTGCTCTTTCTACGTCGGCGCCGACACACATTTTTGAAGGCCCTGCTCTGCGGGACATCACAGCGCCGTCATCATCTCTTCACGTCTCAGACGAAAACGACGGAAAAAAAGAAAGCACAACCAGTCACGTCTGGCGCTTAATGAGAAAGACTATTGTGCTTAAGAACGAGTGTGTGGCGTGGCAGTGAACAAGAAATACCATCGAGCGTGTCTCCCTGTCTTGCTCGAGTGATGGTCACACGTAGGCAGCTCGTCAAAAGTGACCTCCCCACCATCTGCTAAGCCCTTGGTTGCACGCTTGCAGTACCTCGTTGTCCTGGAAGGTAGCGCTTACCACTTGGGCGGCCAGCACGCAGCAGCGCACATAAGAGCAAGTCAAATTGGAGGTCTAGAGTCCTTGAGCAATGGGCCGTCTGGGTGGGTGGCGCGACGTCTCGGTATATGAGGGGCCAAAAGAACCGAATGAGCACTTTTTCGAGTTCCACGTCCTCTTTAGCCACTGAAAGCTGCATTCGAGCGTCTCAGCGATACCCAACGCAGCCGCCGAGCTCTGCGTTCTGTCTGGCGTACCCGCTCATGTCTGAAGTGCTAGTCTTGACACCATCCCGTGTGCAGGTTCCTGGCACCTGCGGCCGACTGGACCCCGCGAGCACGCCCACAGGCTCACCGTTTTGGCGCTGGAGGGTGGCTGTAGCGGAATAAACATGAGATGGCTGCTTGACTGGAAGCCGAGCAGAGCGCCCGCATCGACGGAACCAGTGGCGGCAATCGGCCATGGCATCACCACCGTCCGCTCCCTCGCCACCGCGCGATATCGCCCCTTTTCCACCATCTGTGACGCCAAACGGCTTTTGGGGACCTCTACAGCAGGCGTCGATATGCAGGCGTCACGGGCGGCGACTTCGTCTCCCGTCAAGCGGGGATTTGCCGTCTTCGACGACGACACGACGCATGCCGCTCTTGGAGCACATCGCCGGCGGCGGCGACGACGGTGCTCTACGCCGGCCGCGAGCGTGAGAAAAGCAGAGCTGCAAGGTCCGCAATGGCGGCGAAGTAGGTACGACGGCGGCGGCGGCGGTGGCATGGTAGGCCGTCCAATTGTAACGGCGGCGGCGGGGGTGGTGCCACGCAGCGTGCTGTATCACATCCTCCGTAGCAACGGCATTCCCCAGCCATGATGCAGGACGTTAAACTCATGGACTGGAAACCTGCTGGCGCCCACATGGTCGGCACTGGGGGCGGTGGTGGCGTTGGTTCTGAACACCCGCTTTGCGTTGCGGCTGCTCAGCTGGCCGAGCGAGAGGGGGCAGTTTTAGCTCACGGCCATCTCGCCCCACGTCTGCGTGTCCAGGCTGGTTGTGATCTCGTCCGGGGACGCCGGTGGGGTGGCGGCAGCGGCGGCGGGGTCGGCGGCGGCTGCATAGTCGCGGGAACTGCCGCTGCCGCCGCCGCCGCGAGTCTCGGACAGTTGGACGGGGTGTTGCTGCTGAACGCACTTGTGTGCAGGCGGTCGGGAAGCTTTGGTACGCGGATTATGATCTGGCATGGCAGGCGCGCATTACCACCGAGTGTATGGACATCAGGGGTTGGTGAGGATAAGTCCTTGGAGGATTTATCCGCACAGAATACTCGTATCCATTCGGGATGTGGGCTGAGGCTGAAAGCTCGTAATATACTCAACTCGGAGGAAGAAGAGTAGAGCCGTCCTTATCGGAGCCCTTGTGCCAGAATAGACAGTACTCAGATCGGACTTGGGACACTCCGCTTTATCCGGGAAGAATATCGGTGAAAACGATAGCGGCAGTGGCGCCTAGAGATTCGTATGCAGGGGTGCAATAGAATCGTCAAACAAGTCACCTGTCCCATTCGTGTTAGCACAGTTAGTGCAGTCTTCTGAACTTTAGCCGATCCCGACGAGAAGAACTGTTCTGAACAGATGCACGGCAGTCATGCATTGGGCGGATACACGCGTTTCTGACAGTCCTGCCGACGGCACCAGATGGCGACCGAACCAGGGCAGTCGCCTCTCCGGCCGATCTTTCTGTGTTCTCCATCCCGCTCAGGAAGCCTGGAGAGTTGCGATCTTATGGAATGTCGCAATCGGATTATATCCTTGATCGTTGCAAATGCTCAATCCGATATGACTCGTGATCTCCTCCAAAAATTCTCATCTATTCCGTAATTGACTTTTCGATATTGTCAAGAGCCCGGTATGCAATCATTATGTATTTCCATAAATTGTATCGGAGTACTGACGAAATTTCAGATTCCACCAATCCCTCAGTCCATTGGACATCATCGATGTGTCTGTCCTGCGATGGGTGTCGGCTTGCGGCGGCGGGAGGTGCAGCTCCATAGCGTGTTCTTGAGCGGTAGAGAATGGGTTGCAGTGGTTGCGTGTGGTTGTTTGGGGGCAAAAAAAGGGGGGGTGCCGACGGTGTGAGAGAAAAACCACAAGACCTGCGAGCGCGGCAGGGGTGGCTGCTGCAGTCGGGTGCAACGCCACGTGATGCATCTGTTTGCGGGGGGCCGTGGGACAGGTGGACACAGTAGGAAATCAAAATATGCTAGCGAGTAACTTGTGCAACCACTTCTATGCGCAATCTGGGTGCACGGCGACAGGCCACCGACGCACCACGTGCTGGCTGCCTAGATCAGTGCGAGGTAGGAGAATGCCGCATGCGAAGGACGCCGCAATTCGCGTGCTATCCGCTCTGCGCCAGACACGGCCACGAGCGAGCGCATCTTATCGATGAATGGGGCGGGCGTCAGGCTCGCGACGGGGAGCAGCGCGCCACTCGTGGCGTGAAATTACGACAGGCAAGCGTCAGGGGGGAGCCGGTCAGCATAGCTTGGCACCCGCGCACACATGAGCGTGACGCTCCTTCTCATTTTGCGTCCTCGCGTTGCACTCCACTACATAAGGCGTCGCGTGGGAGTGAGCGGTGTCGGAAGAGCAGCGTTGCTGCAGTGTCATGTGGTTTATCGCTTTTTTGCATGCTTGCAAACGCTGAGCAATGAAACCAATTCTCGGGTGGCCTCATGTCACCACGTCACTCCGCCCGAAGGGTCGGCGACGCGGCGGGCAGACACAACCAGAAAAAGTAACCGCTCGCTGCAAGCACAAGGACAGGCGCAAGACCGCGTCCAACCCGCAAAGTTCATGAACGCCCAAAGGGCGCCGTCGCGACCATGCATCTGCGGTTGCGCCGTTACAAAACAGCGCCGCGATGGTACGCCGAGAACCGGCGGCAGTGTATCGGTCCATGATAGTCACTGTCCATCACAACAGCAGACTGCCCCAGTAGCAAGATGAAAAACAGGGGGTACTTCCAATATTGGAGCTGAGAGACGGGTTCGAAGACTTAGAGGAGCCTCCGCTGGCCCTGAGGAGGCGAGCGCGAACGGCACACCGCCTCTACGTGCTGGCCTTTCGTCTCTTGAGCCAGATAGTGGAGGGCGGCAGCCTCCCGGGGCTTCCAACGGACTGCCACCTGATTGCAGTCGCCGCTCTGCCAAGGTCAAAAACAATTCGAGAAATAGAAACACATGGGCTATGACAGGCAGGAATGCTGATAACTTCGTAAACGAGCGAGTCACACATTGTCAGTCTCCTACTGCCCATGATGGCCACCCAGCACGTCAATCACATACGTGCGCCATGTACATACCAGCCCGCCGCCGTGCTGCCGTTGTGCTCACTCGGTGAGTACCAGGGGCTGAGGTGGATAAAGTTGAGCCAGATATATCCGCACAGTATACTCGGATTCATCCATATTCCATGCCGTAGCTGCCTACTCATAATGTACTCTGTCCATCGACCCACGACTTAAATGTGCCTTCTGAAGCCTCCGAAGGCAGGATAAAAACGTAATCGGAGTGGAGTTCTTTTGCCTGAGCTTATCCAAATCCCAGTATTGGCTGTGCTCTATACAAGTATTCTGAGGCAGCCCCTGCGACGGCGCAGGCGGAGAAGATGCCACTGTTGGCCGCCAGGTCAGAGATGGTGGCCGAAACGTCGCAATTATGATGGCCACGTGTCTGAAGCGCCAGAGCCGGATGCCCGCAGCACGACGTGAGGGTGTTTGGATATCAGCAGCATATTCCTATCTTCTTCAGGTGAGGAGCAGCTATGCCCCCCTGCTTCCCGACACATGCAAATTGCGCCTCTTTGCTGTCTCAACACTCTCTGGCGTCCCCCACTGTTGCAGTCTGACAAGCACGCATCGTGACCGGAGGAGCACTGCCCGTGCGACCAGAAACCTTTCGGTGTCCGAGGACGAGATTGCCGCCTTGGCTATACAAGCTGGGGTTGGGCAGGCACACTGAACCACTCTGACTTCCTCGGAAGTTGAGACCACCTAGAGTCCTTCGTTGGCCGGCGCCACGGACTTTGTCGGCGACGTCGTCGGACAACCTTTCGCTTGCAAGTGCGCCGATCCTGGTTTGTGCATAATCTTCCTCGGACGGCATATATTCAGTCTGGGTAATCAGAGTATAATCAAAATCGGAGCAAAAAAAATCCGAATATATTACTGATCCTTACTCCGACCGGCGCCATCAGATCCGAATCCGGATACATAATTGCATCAAAAACTCGAATCCGAGTGCATGTCAGCGCAAGTGGAATGTATTGTGATTTCATAAAAATTGCCTGATTCAAAAGCCCCTGGTGAGTACTCTCTGTGTCCGCACAGCGCGGTCCTGGTACTCAAACCAGAAGCAACCCAACATCGAGCTACGACGCGGCCGTCACCGTCACAGCGACGCGAGCGTGACCATGGCGACGTCGACGGTCCGCCTGGTGGCGGATGGAGTCCTGGCAGGTGGCACGAGCTGGTACGAGCTGGTGGCACAGAGCTCTGCTGACAAACGAGAGAACAGAAAACGACCGCGACGGAGACACGTCTGGGTTGCGCCGAAATTGCATGCGACGTGGCGATGACGATATCTTGAGCCCGATTGACAATCATGACCAGACCCATTCATGACCTCAACGGGGTCACGACAATGATTAGAGTCTGATATTGCAAATGTCAGCGACTAAGTCGTCTTCAATTTCACGTTTTGACGTTTAGCACGCTCTGACAGACAGTGTTCTACCGTGCGGGACGGACAGGGAGGCGTTGCTGGCTCCTCTCGTCTCAGAAGTCCCGCTTTCCTTGAGTGGAGTGTCTTTCACCCCATAATAACATCGAATGCCGTCCTGCGGGTATTTGGGGGCCGGATTAGTCCACCAATGCGATGTGAGACATGTTACTTTCTTTTCCAAGGTTGTCATTTTCAGGTGCATTCACACGCACGACGCAGCAAAGCAATGTGCTGGCAAACTGAAGTCTCACAGTGTGGGCTGCTCTCTCTGTCAACTCGGCCGGAGTACTGCGTCTTTTACTACGCAGGTCCACGCAGGGTCGGGCCCTGGATATCGTCGGGCCGGACGCCGCACCTGCAAAGCTATTGCGCCCTCACCCGCTCCACGACCTGCAGCATGGCCACAGTGTGGCGGGTTTGTGGACAAGCGCCGCATGAAGAGTCGCCCGTGCCGTCTGACGGATCGGGGCTGCCGCTGATCTACGATCAGCTGATTGCTCCGACGGCCCCTGCCACCAAATGGTAGCTCCGTGTGCGGACGGGCCACGCTCATGCAGAACCGCCTGCTGTGTTAATTGGCCAGTGCGAGCAGCTTCCCGGTTCAATGTGAGTCAAGTGATCGATCGGTATGTGACCCCTAACTTACCCCGGGGTGCATTAAGAGAGTAGCCGAAGTTCGCCACCTGCCAGCTGTCCGTTCGAGGTATCAAGGATGCCAATTCTGGGCGGTCAACTAATCAGTGTGCCTCATTTCTTCTCATGATGACGATTTGCGGAGCTCTTGCGAGAGTACTTGGAGCGGACCGTCGCCTTAGTCGATTCGATTGCAGGAACTGCGGGCCGGTTCAGGGAGGGGTCAAAATGTAACCGTCAGCCACCTCCCACCACTTTGGCTGCCTATAATGATTCCAGTGAGGCTGATTCTTGCATCAGATCGGGTGGTCGCCCGGATCGCTGACAAGGACAAGCCGCGCCTCTTCGTGCGCGCCCAGGTGGCGTTCGTGAAGAAGCCCCGCCAACGCCTTTCGCCCAATGGGAGCCGTTGCCCTGATGGGAACCAATATGTTCTTCCATCGGCCGGCAACTAAGCCCCTCGAACACCAAAGAAAGAGCCCGTTAGGCTCAGATCCGGCGATCGTGCGGATAGTCACCAGGCAATCTCGCATGTGCCAAGAAGCGCCGTTCGCCGGGCCAACCACATGGAAGCCGCTGTGATGCTCTGACTGCATGATCTGCTCGAGCCGTCACCAACAGGGATCCCCGCATGTACGCTGTTCCAGACCGCGCCCGTGTGTTCCGTCATGTTGGCGGAGGCAACTGTGTGCGTCAAGTTGGGAATCATAACGCCATCCAACACCCTCCTCGCTCGCGTCGGTTCTGCTGATACCAACTCTCTCCACTTTGCCAGTTGATTGACGACCATCTCTTCTGAGTTGACCCGGCAGCATGTACTCGGCTTGCTTTAGAAGGAATATTGGCCTGAGGAGGTGCGCGGCATCATGGGCTGCTCTCAGAGTTCGATGCAGCGCTGGCTGAAGCACCTTCGCGACGACGGGACGGTTTGGAGGAACCCCATGCTCCACAACACCCACGAGGACACTGATGTGAGGAACCGTACGATCACTCACGCCATTTTGTCCCTGTTGCAGCACGAGCCGGCCGCCTTTCTCAAGTACAACACTGACGTACTAGGGGCGTTGAGCATCGACTATCCGGACAGCGATCACCGCTACGTTAGCGCTGCCATCGTTTACCGTGGGCTGAGGTCCAACAACATCACGAGGAAGCGGATTGAGCGGCTCTACTCCGAGCGTTCGGAGGAGGCGCGGCAGGATTTTGCCATCGCCATCAATTCCAGTCCGATGCGGTGCCTCATACCAGTCGATGAGACTGACACTCAAGGTTCCAACATGTACCGGCCGTACGGACGGAGCGTTCGAGGCGTTCCCTGCATCCTGTTCGATCGCGACACCCGGCCCGTCCCGCGCACCAGCACAAGGATGGCCGTGTCGTTGTCGCCTGGTGTTCTTTGGAGCACAACCATCATTTTGGGCGGCGCACAAACATCTGATGACTGGCGACTCTTTCTTCATTGTCTTCGAGGCCAGATGAGTACGTATGTGCCGGGCCTACCGTGGGAGCTGCAACCGGAAGCATGTGTCATCCTCTACGACAACGCTGGCATCCACGACGCCGCAGGCGATGCCTCAATGTAGGCCAACGGCTTGCATTTTTTGAGGCATTCCGCCTATTCCCCCAACCTGCATCCTTTCGAGGGCGTCTTCAACGAGCTCAAGTGAAATGTACGGGACGTCGTGTACCTCGACCACGGGTATATGATCAAGCCAATTGGCCTGATGGCGACTGCCACAGCGATGTTGACGCAAGAGCAAATCGCTGGCCAATTTGTTCGTGTCTCAAAAAATATTGCCGCGTTGCTCGCGTGATGGGTGTGACCGCCGCCTTGCTGCGTTGTGTGCATACAACTCCGTCGTTCGGTTTCTTCCTTGCTTTTCTCTCTTCCGCGAAACAACCTCCAATTTCAGCGTCTCGTGCAGTCGAATCTGCGTCCCACCGGGCGAACCGCCGCAGAAGCCGGCCTCAAAACAGACGCGTTGGCTCTCTTGTGACACCTCTTTTCCGATGATGCACGGCCCCACCCACCTGACTGTCGAGGGGCCTCACTCCCTCGGACACGCACCCCGAAACGTGATGCTCATTACACGTGCCGTCCGCCTTTTGCCGCCGCACGAGCTTGTGTGGGCGGGCGCGGCTATGGACACCAGCTGTGATAGTGCTTCATCAAAGGTACTGGCCACTTGCACATCCGCCCTTCCACCGAAGCCCTCCTCCGCCCTCTTCTCTTCGTCGGCGCTTGTTTGTACCTCCTTCTTTTTTTCCCGCCACGCACCTCTGCCTCACTCCTATTGGTTTCGCCTACCCTCGCTTCCATTGAAATGGCTGTCGCCCACCCCCACAGCAACCATGTTGCCATCGCCCTCCCCCACCCCAATCAAATTGCCGCCGCCCACCCTCACCCTCGTCATGTTGCCACCGCCCACGCCACTCGCGTCGGCAGCCGTCGACGCGCGCGTGTTACCGTCGCTTGTTTCTCGGCGAGGCGGTCATATCCACCACCCGTGCGTTTGAGCATCAGCAGACGCCTCAGCGGCAGATATCGTAGTGACAGCCGCAGGAAATACTGTATAGACGGCAATGGCGGCGCGGGCAACGGCAAGGATCGTCTGTTGCACGTCCTCTATTTGGAGGACGTACCGAGCCGACGAAGACATGCGACGCGCGTCGCCGGGGCGTGCGTGACGGCCAACTGCTGAGTGCCCTGCAGACCTTTGCCGCCCCGCTCGCCACCACCTCCTGCGGGTATCTGTTCGACGCGTGGCACAGAACGTTTTGTCAACTCACATTGACACCCCGTGATCGTAACTCCGAAGACTCAGACCGTAACACGACTCCCACTGAGCCCAAACGCACCTTCTCAACGAGCCCAAGCGGACCCGCCGGCGTGGTGCTGGTGTTCTTGATGCCACCGCCGACACCGTACGGCGCGCTTTCGCCGCGGCCGCCTGCCGTCCGTATGTCGGCGACCGCGTTGACTGCCACCCAAGTGCGATTCCTGACCCCCCAACGTCCCGCAAGGAGGCACATGGAGAGCCTCGCAGTCGTGTCGATGGTTGCCAGCATCCGCAGCCGCCAGTCGACGGCCAGCGACCGCGAGCGGCGCACCCGCTGATCAATCTGTCAACACAAGCTACACGCGGCGGTCGCTAGTGCCCGCCACCGCTGATTCAACGACGATCGGCACGAGCGTCACAGTCGTGGTCGTCGCGACGGCCAGTGAAATGTTCCCGGCGGCAGTGTAAGGGCGGGGACCGACACAAACAGCAGCCCTCCATCAGTCGTGTAGGCGGCCGTATCGACGGCTGCGGGGGGCGCGGCGGCAGCGCCGCTGCCTCACGTCCGCCAGTTCCCCGCTCGCCGCCGCCCGCCGCGGCGTCGGTCACTGTAGCGGCCACTCGACCGCCTTGTGGTCCGTGAACGGCACGCCCGTCGAGAGGGCCAAACAAATGCCAAAAAATTCACCCAACGCGCCCACGCGGGCACCGACGAGCAAGGACGGAAGCCAGCACAACGCACGCAGGGCCTGGGAGGGGTGGGGGGAGTGGCGGGGGAGGGGGGGGGGGGGGGGGGGGGAGCGGGCACGCTGACGACGGCGTTGGGGCCGTCGAACGCCGCGGAAATAGTGGCGTCGACGAGCCTCGCAGCGGGCGACGACGACTTCATCGACAGGGGCATCATAGTCGGGGAGTGGGTCTCAAGGGTGCAGCGTTTTTGGTCTAAGGGGAGATGCACGCCCTCAATCGGCAAAGAGACGGGGGTGAGAGTAGGAGGGTAGGGGGTGCAGCCACACGCGGTGAAGCGCGCCACTGTTCCGCAGAGATTCTGGTCCTGGTCACTGTGGTCGGCTCGAAGGGGCGAGGCGTGGCAGTGGGGCGGACGGTGTCGCGGATGCCCGTCTTGGATGCGGCGTCAGCGGCGGAGGTGGTCGCGGTGGCGAAAGCAGCGGTGGCATTGGTGTTGGTGGGGGTGGTTGTGGTGCGGCAGCGACGGCGCCGCGCTGCCGACCCGCCGAAGATGGATGCAGGCGAGCCCCGCGCCACCGCAGCGCTTTGGACAGTTGATGCGGTGCGGCAGCCTCGACCGCCGTCGAGGCGACGGGGCGGCAGAAGCCGCCCAAGTCGGGGTCAGCACTGGACTGGGTGGAATCCCCCTCCTCGCTGTCCGCAGCCAGGTCCAATTGACCTGGCGTCAGTGTTTCGCCTGTTTATTGATTGCTCAAGGATGCTCGATCGCACTGCCGAGCAGCAGTGCTGGTCAGAAGCAGATGGAATGTTGCCTCAGATTCGGTCATGACATCAAAATCGAGCGGCCATGTTCCCGGAATCCAGTTGTCCAACCTCGTCAGGCAAAGCCCCTGTGGTCGGGTCCCCATGCACTAGCCAATTGAATCAGCTGAAGACATCTGAAAAGGGGCCCCCTGCGCCAATAGATCGCCCACCCGTCTCGGCCCCGAGTCAGCCCGAACAGGAACATTGAATTGCATGGCGCCTCCCAGTCCTTATCCTGTGGGGTCGTGTAAGAACCATACCAATACAAGACCCCCTCGGTGAATACATCGCCCACCCGTTTCACGACGAGGTGATAATCGCGAATGAATGGGCTACTTAGTTTTCTCGTGGTCCATCACCAGCCGTCGTTTTCCATTGTGGGCCAGCTGAGATGCCGATTGTCCTGGTCCGGTGAACTCGAGCGGCCGTTTTGACACTCACGATCGTCCTTTAGGTCTGCTGCTCGATTGTGACACATGCGCTCAAAGGGTCCTGGATGGGGTCTGCCTTCTCGCGATTCTACTTGTGATGAAACAGACACAGGTACCGTTCGTCTCCATTTACATCCCGTCCGGATGCTAGCCCGGTGGAAGAAGGACGGGAAATTGAACGATTGATGAATCTTTTGCGATCGACTGTTTTGAATGACAGCGAGTGAAGCGCAGTCGATCGTCAGTGGCCCTACGGAGATAATTTCTGGGACCATAAAAGGGTGCACTGCCGCCGTCGCCGGCGACCATCGCGGTCATCGCCGCCGTCATCGGCCGCACTGACGTCGCCGGACCACTCGACCCCCCCCCTCTCCCCCGCCCAAGCCCCCCCTCTCGGTTTGCCGCGCCCCCTCCGATACTGGCGCACTTTTGGACTGCCCCATGGCTTCCCTTTCCTCTGACGGCGAGGCAGTCGCCAGCGCTAAGCACCCATCTCTCATTGGGGCCGCTCCCGGTCTCGCTGCACAATTTCCTGGTGCAGTGTGTGCGGCTGCGGTGGCGGCTACGGCTGCGGGGGAGGCCATCCTTTCCGCGAGTGAGAGCTGCGCCGAGCTTGGCGCGGCGGCTGTGACCCCGGCGTCGGACGACTCGAAGTTGATCGTCAAAAAGCCGCCGAAGGAGCCCGTGCCGATCACCTTCGCGCTCAAGAAGCAGATCTGTCGCTTGCGCTCGCAGGGGCGCACGTGGTCATCGGTGCTGGCCGCGCTTCCAACAGGGGTCTCCAAGAAGGCGGCACGCAAGATGTACAGGGCGCGGCACAAATGGCTCGCGATGCCCAACGACGACGCGGCCGAGATGCGGACGATCTTGCGCAAGGGGCACTACACAGGCGTTGACGACCGCCTGCGGGAGTGGCTGGCGGCCATCGAGCAGTTGGACAATAAGACGGTGCCCATTTCTTGCGGGCTTTTGCAGGCCAAGGCGGTGAAGATCGGGAAGGCTCTGAAGCTGAACGACTTTCGCGCCAGCCGGGGCTATTGACGCGGCTTTTTTTCACAGCACGCACGAACACGTGTCACCACAGCTTCCACACTGTGTGGTCGGCGCTGAGATTTTGCCGGCCACCGACGAGTGGTCTGTCCGCCGACGTCGATAGCGGCGAGCGGTAACGCTGGGCCCTCATCAATGATGTTATTTCGTCTATCAACGACCACAAGGCGGCGTACGTAACCCCTGGCGACATCATCTGCGTCAACGGGTCCATGGTAAAGTTGAACGGTCTCGAGGGAGCTTGAATCTTCATTGGGCACGCCATGTACGTCTCAATTGACCGAAAGCCGGAAAACGGCTGCGAGATTCATGGTCCCAGGATCATCAGCAGCCATGCAATAAAATCAATGACAGCCGCACAATATGTCAGGGTGCGTCACAGACCCTTTCCAGAGTTCCATTTGGCGTGCTTTTTTTA
>ENA-ORXU01002486-ORXU01002486.1-marine-metagenome-genome-assembly--contig:-NODE-2486-length-12538-cov-3.809486_pt1 | contig 12538 bp, 7 predicted proteins | sample MGYA00237869_ERZ511484 | MGnify/ENA metagenome assembly ERZ511484 | reverse complement strand
TTTATCGAATAATGAATTTACACTAGACGCTAAATGCGCTAAATAATACGGACTTAAACTCAGCGAACTACCCCGCTGTAATCCAATTGATCTTATTTTCTCAGTTTCATCCCGATCAAATTTGAGTACGTTCAATCTGGCGTGTGTGGCTTTCGTGTATCGATGCGCATTGTAATCAGTTCGAAATTTATATGCGAATGGTGTCCAAAACAATCGCGTGTGATATAAAAACAATTTGATCACTTCCCATTGAAATTTCAATGATCGCTTAATTTTCGTTTGTGGCTCTAAAAATGGAGTTGCAGCCATTCCATCGATAAATAATTCCTTCAGCAAAGTCACAGCACCTTGACCATCCATCAACATGTGGTGCCAAGACATTACGAGCGACGACATATTTTCTGGATGATAAATAATGTCAAATCTGATCGGAGTATGCTGGTCGAAATCTAAAACCTGTCCATCCAAAGGCTTTAACGATTCCGAAGGTCCGTTATGCAAGCCAACCGGTGTAATTTTATTTTTAGAACCTGAAACCCAATTTGGAATTTTTAAAAAGCGCTTTTCGATGGTCAAATTAATCAGCCAGTGCAATTTAACATTTGAGCGAAGGTGATCTTGTAATTGCCTTTCATCGATATGGCCTTGGGTTTCTATCACATACCGACATATGTGATTTTCACTGCGATGTTTTTTATGATGGTAATCCATAGCGAGAAAAAAACAATCGGTACTCGTCAAGGGAATACGATGAGGTTGTTTTTCAAAAACCATTTTCATTTAGTGTATTTCCTCATGACGATCATTTTATCGAATATCATTCCCAACGGGCTATCAATGCGTGCTAAACAGAAACTAGACGGCAATTTCGTAATTTTGCGGCTCTTTTATCATAACGAAAATCCTAGATGCAATATCAACCGCGGGCAATAGAAAAAAAGTGGCGCCAGTACTGGAAGGAGCACAAGATATATCAAGTGGAGCAAGCAAGTGACAAGCCCAAGTTCTATGTTTTGGACATGTTTCCATATCCATCTGGTTCAGGCTTACATGTCGGGCACCCATTGGGCTACATCGCGAGTGACATCATATCGCGGTACAAAACCTTGAAAGGTTACAATGTGCTGCATCCTATGGGATTTGATGCCTTTGGTCTACCTGCAGAACAGTACGCTATAACACATGGCATTCACCCGGCGAAATCGACCGATGAAAATATCAAACGCTACAAAGACCAGCTGGAAAACATCGGTTTTTGCTATGATTGGAGTCGAGAAGTACGGACGAGTGACCCTTCATATTACAAGTGGACGCAGTGGATATTCTTAAAACTGTTTGAGCATTATTATGATACAAGTGCTGAAAAGGCTCGACCAATTGCGGATCTCACAAAAGCTTTTGCTGAAGGTGGTTCCGAGGCTGCAAAAGCATTTTCTTCTCAAGACGAATCGTTTACGTCCGAACAATGGAATACGATGACCGCTGCCGAACAAAGTGATATTTTAATGAATTATCGATTGGCATATCGCAAAGTGACACACGTCAATTGGTGCGAAGAATTAGGTACGGTGCTCGCAAACGACGAGGTCAAAGACGGCATGTCAGAAAGAGGTGGGTATCCAGTCACATTGAAACCGATGTTGCAGTGGTCCTTGCGAATCACAGCATATGCCGAACGGCTACTTCAAGATATGGAAAATCTAGAGTGGTCGAGTGCATTAAAAGCCATGCAACGCAATTGGATTGGTAAATCTGTTGGCGCCACGGTGCATTTCAAATTGGATGGCCATGGTGATGCGATCGAGATTTTCACGACGAGACCAGACACAATTTATGGAGCGACGTTCATGGTGTTATCACCAGAACACCCCATTATCGAGCAAATCACTACTGAATCTCATGTTACTGAAATCTCTGAGTATCAATCATATGTTGGCAGTCGCACCGAGCGCGAGCGACAAAGTGAAAAAGCGATTACCGGCGCATTCACAGGGGCCTATGGAATTAATCCTGTTTCCGGCCAACGCGTACCGATTTGGATCTCTGAATATGTATTAATGGATTATGGTAGCGGGGCGATCATGGCCGTGCCGAGTGAAGATAGTCGTGACCATGCTTTTGCCACACACTTTGACATACCGATTATCGAAGTCATTGATCGATCAAATTATCCTGATGCGGAAATGACCGATAAGGTCGGCACTATGATCAATTCTGATATCATCAACGGGTTGGAAGTGACCAAGGCAATTGAATATATGTTAGATCATCTGGCAGAAGGTGGAATGGGACACAAAACTGTTCAATATAAACTGCGAGACGCCAATTATAGTCGGCAACGGTATTGGGGAGAACCCTTTCCGATTGCTTACGATGAAAATGGCGTCGCATATGCCTTAGATGAAACGGAACTTCCATTAGAACTTCCAGAGTTGACAGACTTCAAACCAGCAACGGGTGCGAAATCACCTCTCGCCAGACTGGATCATTGGAGTGAACTTCCTAATGGGCATTCTCGTGAGACGGATACGATGCCTGGGTTTGCAGGTTCGTCGTGGTATTTTTTGCGATATATGGATCCTCATAATGCTGTAGCGTTTGCGAGTGAAGATGCTATTAATTACTGGCAGGATGTCGATCTCTACATTGGAGGTACTGAGCATGCGGTGGGGCATTTATTATACAGTCGCTTTTGGCATAAATTATTATTCGACTTAGGGAAAGTCCCCACTTCTGAGCCTTTTAAAAAATTGGTAAATCAGGGAATGATTCAGGGTCGATCGAGTTTTGTCTATCGGGCCAATGAGCAAATGGCAGAACAGTTTTTTGCTGATAAAATGAAAGAATACGAGCTAGAAGTTCAGCATGATTATCCAGTTGGCGGTCTATTCGTCAACTTCGCTATGCCGGAACATAAAATTGGCATTGAAATAAAATCCGCTTCAAAATTAATTCATTTAATAAATGATACGCATGAACGCTTTGAAGCCGAAGGTTGGACATTGTTAGGAATTTCCACCGAAGAAATTGGAAAGTTTTGGAACAATTTCGATTTAATCATTAAAAAAATAGATCGGGTAATAGCCGGTGAAAAGCCAGAACCCATTTATCCCGACTTAAAACCTTCTCCCGTTTTCTTTTCTGGAGATATGGTGGACAATCCTGAATTGGTTACTAAGTTACATGTCAACATCAAACACGTGAAAGATGATCGATTGGATATGGAAGCGTATGCCAACTCGATGTCGGATCTTCACGATGCCGTATTCATCACCAATAAAGAGGGTGAATATATATGTGGTCATGCGGTCGAAAAAATGTCAAAACGTCTGTACAACGTTGTCAATCCCGATGACGTCATCGAGCTTTACGGGGCTGACATCTTTAGGATGTATGAAATGTTTTTGGGGCCAATTGAACAATCGAAGCCGTGGGATACGAATGGAATTGATGGCGTTTCCAAGTTTTTAAATAAGTTTTGGGGCTTATTTTTCGACGATGATAAATGGTCGATTTCCGATGAAGAGCCGACCAAAGATGAATTAAAAATACTGCACCAAACACTTAAAAAATTGGATGACGATCTAGAGCGATTTTCATTTAATACGTGCATCAGTCAATTCATGATCACAACAAATGAATTACGTAAATTAAAATCAAACAAGCGGGCTATCCTTGAGCCTTTAGTCATTGCTTTAGCGCCTTTTGCACCGCATGTGACTGAAGAACTTTGGCAGCTATTGGGTCATGATTCAAGTATCACGAAAGCTGACTACCCACAACTTGACGAATCGTATTTAATTGAAGATGAAATCGAATATCCAATTTCGATAAATGGAAAAAAACGGACAACGGCATTTTTCGCAAACGACGCCAATAAAGCAGACATGGAAAAAGCTGCAGTCGCGTTGGATGACATTCAAAAATGGATTGATGGAAAACCAGTTAAGAAAGTGATTGTGGTGCCAGGTCGGATGATAAATATTGTCGTTTAATAAAATAATAATTATGAATTCTTGGGAAACATTTACGCGTCGCATTATCATTGATCGCCCAATAGGCGATATATTTCAATTATGGACAACTGGAAAAGGATTGACGACTTGGTTTTTGAAGACTGCAGACTATACCACAGCGGAAAACAATAAAAGACCTGACGATGAAAACTATCAGGTTGGTGATGAATATCTATGGGAATGGCACAATTGGGATGGTTCGTCCAAAGGAAAGGTCTTAGCGCAAAATGGCGAAGACCACCTGAAATTCGAATTTGCCGATGGTGTAGTCGACGTAAAGATCACCAATTACAAGGATGGTCGATCGCTGGTTACACTCGTGCAATCCAATATCCCTACAGACGACGAATCACGCATGAATATCTTTTGTGGCTGCAGTTGCGGTTGGTCTTTTTGGCTTACAAATTTGAAAGCTTATATGGAACACGGCATTTTATTAAATGAAAAAAATGCGGACTTGAGGGGTGAATTTTCGGGTTTTGAGGTGGTGAATACGTAATATAATTCGAAGACACTCAACACATTACTATTTTTTACGTTCTTTAGAACATGATCCATTTCGTTACTACTATTCTGCTGAGTTTTATGCTTCAGGCGGACTCTCCTACCAAGCCTTATGAGGCATATGTTTTTCTACATGATGAATGTATCATAAGCAAGCACTACACCTTGGCGCTGAATGAATTGCAGAAGACACACAAGAATAATGTGAAATTTTATGGTGTATTCCCCAATCCAAATGTTGATCAAGCTCGCATCAAAGCTTATAAAGAAAAGTATTCCATAGATTTTACGTGTATCAGCGATCCTGACTTTAAACTCACAGAGAAATTCGGGGCCACGATTACCCCGGAAGTGTTTGTCGTGCGCGTGCAAACATCAGAAATCGTATATTTCGGACGGATCGACAATTCCTATGCACGCGTGGGTCGCAAGCGCTCAAAGGTGACGCGACAAGAACTGAAAGATGTGTTATATGACTTGCATAGCAAAGGAAAAACTGATGTTACACACGAACCCGCGATCGGATGTCTGATCACACAAATAAATATGAATTAGCATGAAGATATTTCGAATCATTATTCTGTTACTTATCGTTCAAATTGGATCCGTTTCAGCGCAAGATGTCACGTTTGCTGATAACGTAGCCGAAATTTTGTACGATAACTGCACCACGTGTCATCGACCTGGCGAGATTGGCCCGTTCCCGCTGACAAGCTATGAAGAAGCCGCCTCGTTTGCCAACATGATTAAGTTTGTGACCGAAATTAAATACATGCCACCTTGGCCGCCGGACCCGTCATATTCGCATTTCCTAGGTGAGCGCGGATTGACAGATGATGAAATCCAAAAACTTGCACAGTGGGCAGACGACGGTGCACCGCGTGGTAACCCTAACAATGAACCAGCGCCACCAACATTCCCTACTGGGTCACAACTAGGCACGCCTGATTTAGTCTTGAGCTTTGATGAAAGCTACCTGCATAAAGGTAATAATGCCGATGACTATCGAGTGTTCGTACTTCCAACGGGGCTAGCGGAGGACAAAATTGTCAAGTCGATTGAATTGCGTCCAGGAAATCGTAGAATTGTCCACCATGCCCTCATCTCATATGATTTGAGCGGTCGAGCGCAATTACTGGATAATGCCACACCTGAATATGGATATCAAAGCTTTGGAGGATTTGGAGATGGGCTTGAGGATGCCTTCACACGTCAATTTCCAGGTTACGTCCCTGGTCAACGTCCATCATTTTTTCCACAGGGCCTCGGTCAAGTATTGCCTGCGGGCTCGGATATTTTAATTCAAATTCACTACGCACCTATTGCGGCGGATGAATCTGATAGTACGAGTATTAATATATTTTTTGCAGATGAGGATGAAGTTGTAGATCGTATGGTTCAAAATGCGATTATAACTCCGTTCACTTCTAGTAATCCGCATTTACTTAATCTGCCAGCTAATCAAATCAAGAATGAATATCACTACTTGAATATACCAGTTTCTGTAAGTGTGCTTGCGATCTGGCCGCACATGCATTTATTGGGCAAGGATTGGTTAGTTTATTCTGTACACGGAAATGATACAACACAATTAGTTAAAATTGATGACTGGGATTTTAATTGGCAAGGGGCATATGATTTTACTGGATTTCAAGTTATTCCAGCAGGTTCGCGCATACATGCTTATGCCACATATGACAATACCGTCAATAATCCTCTCAATCCGAATGACCCTCCAGCCCGTGTAACATGGGGCGAGCGGACCACTGATGAAATGTTTTATCTACCAATAAGCTACGTCGAGTATCGAGAAGGTGATGAGGATATCATGTTTAACGATAGTACTTTCTCCGGAATATTTAATTCAGCTGCACCGGGACTTCACAGCTTGCACAACGTGTGGCCGAATCCTTCTCGCGAAGAAATAAGAGTATCATTCACGTTAGGAAAAACCGCAGAAGCAAGCATTACTATCTATGATATTCAAGGGAAAATTGTCGAGCGAATTCAAATCGATGAAAAATACCAAGCCGGTGATCATGCCTTTTCACATGATATAAGTCCTCTGGGTCTTGGAACGTATTTCGTAGCCTTAGAAGGCTTAGATAAACCATATTATAGAATGTTTCAAAAACTATAATTTAATATTAAAATTTAATTCTCTTTAATTCCCAAAACCATCAATTGTGAAAATTATTTACTCTTTTCTCATCGCAGCTATTTTATTTACAAGTTGTGAATCAAACCCGTCGTCCAATAAAAAATCAAATGAATCTATGCCGTCATTTTCAGAAGCTAGTATAGACAACAGTCCGCTTACATATCCGGATACACGTGAAGACGATGTAAAAGATGACTATCACGGTCAATCCATCGATGATCCATATCGGTGGTTGGAAGATGACTATGCAGAAGAAACCAAGGAGTGGGTCGGTGCGCAGAACAAGGTTACATTTAGCTATCTCGATAAAATCGATTACCGCGATGATTTACGAAAACGATTAGCTCAATTATTTGATTACACCAAACTTTCGGCACCATTCAAACGAGGTGATTATTATTATTACTTTAAGAAAGAAGGACTTCAAAATCAATCCGTGCTATATCGCACCAAAGATTTAAAAGATGAAGGAAACATTTTTATGGATCCAAATAAATTTAGTTCAGACGGGACGGTCGCATTGGGCAACATGAGCGTGGATAAGGATAATAAATATTTTGCCTACTCCATCAATCGTGCCGGGTCTGACTGGCAGGAAATTTATGTGAAAAATTTAGACGATGGAAAAGTGTTAACTGATTCTATTAAATGGGCAAAGTTCAGCGGTATCGCATGGGCCGATGGAGGCTTTTATTACAGCGCCTATCCTGCCCCGGATGAAAAGACAGCATTTTCAGAAGCGAATAAAGGCATGAAAGTTTATTATCACGAATTAGGAACGAAGCAGGCGGATGACAAGGTTATATATGAAGATAAGAATGACCTCAATAAATATTTTGGTGCCACGACAACAGAGGATGAGCGCTTTTTAATTGTCACTGCAGGAAAAGGAACAAGTGGAAACGACTTGCAAATAAAAGATCTGTCAAATCCAAATGGTAAATTATTACGCGTCATCGACGACTTTGATTCAGACATTCGATTAATAGATAATATTGATGGCGATTTATATTTCATGACAAACCGCGATGCTCCGAATTGGCGGATGTTTAAATTAAATATCGATAATCCAACTAAGTGGACAGATGTTATTGCTGAAGACGAAAAAGCCGTATTGCAAGGAGCGTCATTTGCTGGCGGTAAATTATTTGCGAGTTATATGGACGATGTTCAAAGTAAAGTACTACGATATGACGAAGATGGCAGTAATAAACTCGCTATTGATTTACCCGGCATCGGTACTGCTTCGGGTTTTGGTGGTAAACGCGCAGAAAATGAATTATTCTTTGTATTCACATCTATGATTCAACCGCCTTCGATTTACAAATACGATGTAGCTAATAATTCGACCGAATTATTTAAAAAACCAGAAATCGATTTCGATTCAGATAAGTTTGAGACGAAGCAAGTCTTTTACCCTTCCAAAGACGGCACGAAGATTCCCATGTTTATTGTCCATAAAAAAGGCCTTGCCATGGATGGAAATAATCCAACTTGGTTATATGGATATGGTGGATTCAATATTCCACTCATGCCGAATTTCAGCAGTATTCGGTTGGCATGGTTGGAACAAGGAGGCGTTTACGTCATAGCCAATCTACGCGGCGGTGGCGAATACGGACAAAAATGGCACGATGGTGGTCGATTATTGAATAAGCAAAATGTATTCGACGATTTCATTTCCGCAGCTGAATATCTAATTGAAAATAAATACACCAATAGCGATAAAATAGCCATTCATGGTGGATCAAATGGTGGATTACTGGTTGGAGCATGTATGACGCAACGGCCTGATTTATTTCAAGTGGCATTGCCTGCGGTCGGTGTATTGGATATGTTACGATATGAAAAATTCACTATCGGTTATGCATGGGCGTCAGATTACGGTTCTATGAAAGAGAAAAAACATTTTGATAATGTGATTAAATTTAGTCCACTACACAACTTAAAACCTGGAACAGAATATCCAGCGACTATGATATTAACCGCCGATCACGACGACCGTGTCGTGCCAGCGCACTCATTCAAATATGCCGCTGCCCTTCAAAAAGCGCATACAGGCGATAACCCCGTATTAATACGAGTAGATGTTGATGCCGGACATGGCGCCGGAAAGCCAACAGCTAAAACACTGGATGAATATGCCGACATCATGTCTTTTATGATGTACAATATGGGTGTCGAGCCGGACTTGAGTGAGGAGACGTTGAATTAAATAATTAAACCATAATTTATTTTAAATATCATCCAGTATAATTAGTGCGTCAAGAACTATCTCGTCGATAATAACTTTGTGGAAGAGGAGACAATGTTTGTAGATTGGAGTTGAAAGATTTACACTATCAATCTCAATATTTACGAATTAAATATATGCTCCATTTATGAAAACTACATTCCTGTATCTAGCGCTAATGATCTTCACGATCGGTTTAACCGCCCAAAGTCATCCCTGGGAAGTTAGATTCTCTCATCAAATAGAAGCTGAAATAGCTGAGGGAAAAATTCGTCCGGCAAGAGCTGCAACATTATACTCCTTCCTCGGTGAGTATTACACTTCTTGTACATATTCCGATATACCCGTTAGCTGGGGAGTTGACGAGTTAGATCTTGGTGGGCTTGAGACCGATGATGCACTACCTTATATTGTAGAAGCTGCCAAAGATCACCAAGTCGTCATCATCAGCGAAAACATCAACGACCACAACATCGGATATTTGCTTCAGAGATTATCACCGAACTGGCAAATCAAGGATTTGAACATCTTGGACTTGAAACTTTTGGCAATTACAACAACGGAATAGAACTTCTAGATTCAAATTTGAGTGAAAGAGGTTATCCATTAAATTCACCGATGACAGGAACCTATACTATGGAACCTCAAATGGGAAATCTGGTCAGAGATGCCATCCGACTCAATTTTAATTTATTCGCGTATGAAGGGGGTAGAAAAGTGCCCGGAAAAGATAGAGATGAAATTCAGGCTGACAATATCATTCAATATATAAAGCAAAATCCGAATGAAAAAATTATCATTTACTGTGGTTGGCATCATGCGGTTGAAAGTGATACGATCAAGCGAGGTACGGCCCATTGGATGGCATATTATTTAAAGGAAAAAACTGGAATCGATCCACTTACTATTTATCAAGACAATTTCACTGAAAAATATATCGAGAACGAGCACCCTATTTTAGAAGAAATTGACATCGATAAGCCTTCAGTTTTTATTGATGAAAATAATCAAGTCTACCGCTGCTCAGATCATGTCGACATGGAGATCATACATCCTAAAACAACATACAGAAATGGTCGACCGAGTTGGCTATATCGTAATGATGCATACAAACCGGTCAAAATCAAGATAAGAGATTTCAACGTCGACTTACCGGCCATTATCGCGGCCTATCCATTGAATGAAGAGAATTCCGTTCCTATCGATCGTATCGAATTAAAGCATAAATTCAATTTGAAAGTTTTGGTTCTGCCTCTCGGTGAATATCGAATCGAAATATTTGATGGTGAGAATCGAATTGAGTATTTACAGACGGTTTATTAAATCTATCTTTCCTCCTTTATTAAATTCAGATCTAACAAAAAAAAAGCCGCTCGAAATTCGAGCGGCCTTTTTTTTTATTCAAATAATTTATTCCCGTTAGTTCATGATAACTAATGGCTTAACAATTACTTTATCCGCTAGCTGAATATGAATGAAATAAGTTCCATTTGTCAAATTCTGCGTGCGCATCGCTACTTGATCAGTTTCTTGATCAACAGTTTGGATTATTTGTGTTTTACCATTCATGTCCACTACAAGAACTTGCTCCATATATGCTTGCTCTTCTAATTCAACTGTGAAGCTTGACGCTGCTGGATTTGGATATACTGAAACTTCGAGTTGTGTCAACTCAGCTTGGAGAGATACATCAGGATTTGTCAATGGTCTAACATCGCCACCACTTAGTCCACCAAATCCACCTACTTGTTGATCTCCTGCATACAATGGACCGTTGGCTCTAATGACAACTTCCTGACAATGAATGTCACTTCCACATCCATTTACTGCGGTCATACAAATCGTATAGCGGCCAGGTTCAGGGTACGTATATTCAGAAATATTAGTAGTTATAATTTCACCATTACCCATATCCCACTCATATTCATTTGGATTTCCGGCTGTAAGGTCTTTCAGCTCCAACGTTAAGCGATTTGAGGTATATACCCAAAGTGCTTCGACGAATACGCTATTATCAGGTACTTCAATCGAAGAAGTCGTTTCACAACCGTTATCTGTATTAATTACTGTCAAAGAATAAGTTCCAGCAGCACCTACAGTCGCTTCAGTTCCAGACGTTGAAATAATTTCACCATCATCTGTCGTCCATGTATAATCATATTCACCACCATTTGACGATGAAGAACCATCTAGTACGGTCGTTGGATTTTCACAATCAATAGGGTCAGGAATCGCAACTTCACTTAATGGAAGAGATTCATCCGCCTCAACAGTGATCGAAGAAGTCACAGAACATTGTGTGGCCGTATTGGTCAATTCGAGTGTATATACACCTCCCATACCGACTACAAGAATCGGCTGATCAGCACCTGAAATAATTTCTCCATCCACAGTCGTCCATGCGTAAACATAGTCTGCACCGTTAGAAGAATTCGAAGCATCTATCGAGACTTCAGTAGTTGTACATGAAAATAATTCAGGATCCTCTACCTCTATTTGGGGCAAGTCCGTGCTACCATCTATTTCGATCGTTCGCTGAGTCAAACAACCATTTGTTTCATTGAGCACAAAAAGCTGATACATTCCTGGTGCATTGATCACTGGAGTCAGTGTTGTTTCACCGCTCACGATATTGCCATTTGTGGTAGACCACAGGTAAGAAATATTAGGAGCTGCTTCTGCTGTAGCAGACAACGTAATAGAAATTGTCTGACAATCTATAATTTCACTGACAGGCGCAATGGTCGCTTCAGGACTAAGGATTTCAGTTACAGAAATCTGCTCATTCCATAGACAGTTATTGTCGTCATTAATTGTAAAATTATAATTTCCAGCAGGCACATTTGTGAATACACCTGTTTGATTTGTTCGAGGTCCGTATGAATAAGTCAACACTCCAGTACCACCTTGTCCGGCAGCCTCTATCGTTGCATCACGACGACCACAATTTTCTACAGTAGTTTGAACTGTTGCCGTGATCGCATCTGGATCTACTACGTCAAATTCTAATTCTTTCGTACAGTTATTGTCATCAGTCACGACAAGTGTATAAGTGCCTCCACCTAAGCTAGATAGATTCGGTGACGAAGAACCTGTATTCCATTGATAAGAATAACCTGGAGTTCCACCTGAAGAGTTCGTCGTGATACGGCCATCGCCTTGTCCATTACATGTCACGTCTGTAGCATTTCCAGTTGTCACAAGTTCTGAAGTAGGTCCAGGTACTACAACGTCTTCGAGCACATACTCCCTTCCATTAGCTTCAGTAGCTGTTACAGAATACATACCAGGATGCACATTTGTCAAATCCTGTGTCGTTTGACCTGAACTCCATTGATAATCTATTGGTGCCGCACCTGCTGTGATATCGACATCAATCACACCTGCTTGCTCCTCATAACATTGCATACCTTGAACACTTCCAAGACTTCCTGCAAAGTCGCATGATTGCTTCCAAGAATAGTGGGATGCAGTCGGAATTTGACCAGACTCGTAAACCAAACCGTCAGGACAAACCGTGTATATAGTAGGGAAAAATGAAATTTGATAAGCGTTATAAGTCGTGTTATTCGGCATCTCGATGATAGGATATGTTGTACCCGACACCCAATCTTCTTGAGTACC
>ENA-ORXU01002484-ORXU01002484.1-marine-metagenome-genome-assembly--contig:-NODE-2484-length-12547-cov-3.480112_pt1 | contig 12547 bp, 9 predicted proteins | sample MGYA00237869_ERZ511484 | MGnify/ENA metagenome assembly ERZ511484 | reverse complement strand
CGAAAAAACATGAATCAGGCGTAAAGACGGCTATTGCAAAGCAATTCAGTGACTAGAACTGCTAGCACCACTGGTTATTACCACCAGGCGCACTATTCTTCTGCCGCCACCGTTATCAGGTATTTCTGAGGAAGATGGCAAAACTGTTTCTGATCTTCCTATCGGTGGAATAGAAAACGGCTTGAATTTAGCCAGCGGGCTCGCCATCAATAGATGTATCTGAAGAAGAGTTGTTGAGTAATCCAGATATTTTTAACGATGATCCGGGTTCGTTCTGTCGTCCATTCTCCAATCCACATCGAATTGTCAGCGAACGAACATTTCATACTATCCTCCGTGTAGAGCAACCAACAGTAGGTAGTAAACCATATGTGCGTCCTAGCAGCGCACAACAACCCTCGGCGACGCCAAGTAATGATCAAGCTGCAGGAGGTGGAGGTATTGTTGCAGGAGGTGGAGCTCTCGCCCCGGGAAGAGATGATGACGTTCGCAGAAGTAATCTATCGGACGATATTGCTGAACTGATTCAGGGCAGATTATCTGCAACACAATCCGCAACATCTGCTGCCATTCTTCATACGGCACTAGCCCCTCCTGTTGCCATTGATCCTGCAACAACGATTGATCGCGCTGAGTATACCCCTTATATCAAGGCATATGCACGTAAGATTCCTAGGGGAAGATTTGTTCTTAATGCGAATCAACCGTTGAATTGGGAGGGCGATAGCACGGAGTATCAAGCGACATCGCTAGCATTTGGGCATATTCTAGAGACGCGTGTGCAATGGCGAACAAATGGCTATTCGCTGGGTCGAGTCGCCCACTCGTTGACACTAGCGCCAAGGCAAACCAAGCGAATTGTAACGGTACAATCAAGAATTGCTGATAGGGTTCAGCGTGTCGAGGAAACGGAACTTGCTGATTCTGTCGTAACGGGAACCGATCGCAACTATACATATCAAGATCAAATTGAAGCACATTTAAACGAATGGAGTAGCGGTAATTCAAGTTCCAAATCAACTGGGGTAGCGGGAGGAATAGGTGGGTTTCTAGGTGGAGTCGTCTTTGGTGGTGGAGCTGCACATGGCAGGGCCTCTTCTAGTAGCTCTCAAAGAGGCGGTAGGGAGGTGGCCTCGGAGGAGAACCAAAAACTTCAAGATAGTATACGTACTTTTGGGGATTCCTTACGGCAGTTAGACAGTATGGTTGTCGTCGATCAAAGTCAGGAAGAGTTTGTACAGGGGGTTTCTGAGATTGTACGCAATATCAATTATTGCCATTCGCTAACCATCATTTATCACGAGATCCTTCGCCATCTTCGGGTTGATACGCGTGTCGTTGGCGCTCGAGAGAGTGTATTCATCCCGTTTGAGCTCAAGCCTTTTACTACTGCGCGCATACTTAATTGGCGCGATACAATTAAGCGGGTATTGAAACGACGAGATTTACGTTGGGTAATGAAGTATCTATCGGATGCATTGTCGAGCTTTGTTGTCTCCTCAATCCCCGATGAGCCTCGTGCGGCTCTTCCCATAACCAATATCAGCGGAACAATATACATCCAATTGAAAATTGAACGACCGCGAGATGGTGATACAGGCGAATTTGTTGAAGATAATTGGGCATCGCTACTCAAGTTTACGGTTGATCCAATTTGGGGCATCTTCTCGTTTATCTCTACCTTGCTTGAAGAGAATAAAGATGAAGCATTTCAATCGAAATACGCGCCTAAAATAGCCACCAATTGGGCAAACAACCTCGCAATTTCTAGTGGCATCGGCAAGATAGATGGCGCAGATTTTACGCTAGTCAACTCTTATCGTTATGGCAACACTATTCGCGTTGACTTTTCACTGTCGGATGACACAGGTTCTTTAAAGCGAACAGATTTGACAAATATTAGAGTCGAGGTTCCAGCCTTGCCCAAAGGCTCCATTGCCAACGTGAAGCAAATTCGTTTTCGTTGACTACACCGAACATTTTGACTATCAAGTCGCAAGCCCACGCGTTACGAATGACTTGATAGATGCGGCGGGCCAGCCTGAATCGAATAACAGCTCCGTCCACATTCCGCTTACGCGTTGGGAAGAGGTAAATTTTCAATCGGAGATTACCAAAGGCGTTGCCGAATTACTGACTCATTTAGATGAATACACTGAATACTACCACAAAATGATCTGGTGGAACCTTGATCGAGATAAGCTCTATATGATGCTAGATGGAATTAAACTATCGCCAGAAGATGAACGAAGTGTCGTATTGGTGGTTGAGCGCGATCCTTTAGCCATCGTTGGAAACTCGCTGGTTTACCGCGTGGCAGCTGGCGCATTCATCGGGGTTGATGGCCATCAGGACGCTGACTCACTGAACTATCATTATCGTGATACCAATACGCAGTCAGAACCTCTGCGCATCAGCCTGCCGACATTGGGCCTATATGCCCAATCGATTATGGACGAATGCGAAGCTTGTGAAGAACACCGCGGCAGTACCGAGTGGGTCCTAACCAACGACGAACCAGAGCTTGCCGAACTCGGGCCACAACTGCTAGCAAGTCGTAGAGGACAATTGCCCGATGCAATGCCTTCTACCCTACCTGACTCGATCATCAACATTCAAAATGCTGCAACACCGCCAGCACCTAGCGGATTTGCCGATACACTTACTGCTTTGACGAACCCCAACGCATTCCGAGATATGGCTGGATTGGCAGGAACACAGGCCAATGCGCGTGCAGCCTTGGAATCCGCGGCGGGACTTGCGACCAAGTTTGGATCGGAAGCCGCCAGTATCTATAAGGAGCAATTAGCTGCTAAGCAAGCTAAAGAAAAATTAGCCGTGATTAAGAAAGCTCATGCAGATGGAAACATTGAGTTAGCAGAGCTCAAGAAGCAAATCAAGCGGGTGCTTGAAGAAATGCATTCCAAATCAGAGGAAGACTCAAAAGAGAGTAAGGATGAAGAATTCGCCAAAAATAAGAAGACTCTAGACGAAGATGAAGAGAAAGGGAGAATTTCGAAGGAATCATATCAGGATCAGAATGAAGCATTGAATCATAAGAAGATGGGAACGACACCGAAACCAAGAGCCACCAGAAGGAATAAAAGAGCAATTGTAATGTCATTTAACGCTGTGAATGATCAAGAGAGCATTCCACTTGTAGGTGAAATTGCGCTTACCATAAATCTGGTCGGCGGTGGCCAAGTATTTGAAATCGCTCCAGCAGTTATCTCTGAAGGATTTGGTCAGACACGGGCCGAAATTGAAGTGCCACCTTCATCCAAGGGGAACATCTCTATTCGATTCCATCCTGTGCCCAATCCGTATGATTTTGATTCGTCACAAATCCCGGATAGAAGTATTTTTTCAATAGGTAACACACCTATTAGTTTTTCAAATAACGCTGACATCCTCGAGTTTGATGTTCGTCCAAAAACGCGGAAAATCGAAATGTTTGCCAAAACTCGAGAAAGCCTAAGCACAATGGTCTCAGCGAGTAATAAAATTTCGAAGATGGGTAAGTTTTATATCCAAGGAAAAGCAGATGTCTTTATTATTGAAGCTGAAGGGGGGTATGAATATTCAAAAACTAAAGAATCTGGGCTGATACAATCCGAGACAGAATTACAAGAGGGGGAAGAGGGCATTCGATTCGAATTATTCTATCCCACTGGCGGTTTGATCGTCAGCCAGCGAGCGTCATAATACTTCAATGGAGAAAACCTAATGGCCCAGTTATCTACAGCAGTCGAAGAAGTACATCTAAACAATTTCCCCGAAGAAGCGGGTGATATCAGCGACCACGAGCGGATTGTCAGAGCGGCCAAGGCTGCAGGAGAACAGGGAAGCAGCTTGTCCTTTCTGGTGAATTAACTGTCCATAGACCGCTCATTTTTGATTCAAGCAGTAGCGGTGGTGACGCATTATGTCGTAGCGTTCGCGGTACCGGTGGCCATAGAGCGAGCCACGAGGGCAATTCAGCGGTAGCCCGAAACGGCTTTTGTCGGCTTACAGCGATCGATAGACCAGCTCACTATGTCTGGATGCCACAGGATGCGGTTCTTAGTGTACGCCGTTCGGGGCTGGGTGGCTGGTTTAACATGGAGAAGATCACTGCCAATGCGGATGATATTGCCGATTATGGAATCGTATTGCATAACATAGTCAGTGGCACGTTCCGCAACTTGATGGCGGCAAATGCGGCCAGGGGCGGGATGGTAATTGAAGGCTGTCAAAGCGCTCATTTTAACCATATTCACAGCCATTTCAATAGCGGTTTTGGCATTCTGATGATCCGATGCAACGGTGCTCACTTTTATCACGTAACGACAACCGTTAACAGTGGCGATGGGCTAATTATAACCGGTGACCCAACTCAACACGTAACCCCCTTAATTGGTCCAACCGACAAAACGCTTCGAGGTTCTGGAGGTCTGTGGATCTATGGCTTTAACTCTGAGGGCAACGGCAGTGACAATGGCGCACCAGATAGTCAGAACTTTAAGGACCCATCCCCCCAGCGCGGGCATGGACTCGTACTCTATAAACTTAGAGGCGGTGCCCATATTAATGGTGGTTGGATAGAAGGGAACCGAGGCGACGGGATCTATATTGAAGATGGGCAAAATTCCAATATCACCAACCTCAAGATGCTGGTTGGCGTGGCCGATGATCATAGAAACAAAGATGGAACACCAAACGAAAGTCTCAATTATTATACCTATAAACCCCGTTGGCTTCGTGTACAAGGAAACGAGAGTTGGGGAAATATCATTGAGCATAATCATGCGGAAAGCACGAATGGCATAATGGAAATTGGTTTTCAAGCATTCGCAATAGATGTTGAAGAGAAAGACAAGACGAAAAATACCGTTTGGAGCTTGCGCAAGGAATCACTATTCCACGACCAAAAGCACTTGATGGTTAAGATTAAGAATGAGAGCGATCCAAGCAAGCGGCCCACCTTCGAGAGGGCCACAAAATTACCCCGGCTGTCATTCCAGAACGCTGCGGGCCAAACAATTGCGTCCGCTAGATTTTTAAATGTCTTTCAGGAGTGTCTTCAGTTCGTGAAGCTAACTCAGAATATACCCAGCGCAAATGGTAAAACCTATGTGCAACTTTGGGATCGCTCGCAATCCGATATTGATCCGCTTAATGAAGCCGTGAAGGTCACCTCTGGTGATTGGTCCGCTGACTTAGAGTTTGTGGACAATCGCATCTTGGTGGCAAATCATCAGCTCAATCGTAACTACTACAAACATAACGCTAGGCACACTGTCAGTGCGCCGCAGATTATTGAATTGCAGCACTACATTATCTTTGGGGATGCCATAGAAGGAAATGTGTTATTAGAGGAGACCATAGCGTGACAAATACACTTGGCTCTAGTTAATATGTGAATAATCTATTTGGCTGAAACCACATCATGAACACCACGCAAATGAAGGGTATCTACCGCATTTTTGTGTTGACGGTTTGGCAAGAGGGTGGTAGACAAGACGAAGAAGGAAGCTGGCGTTTTATATTAGAGGATCCGCGGTCTGGTAAACGTAACGGTTTTGCGAGTAAAGAGGCACTCGTTGATGGATTATTGAATCTAGTTGAAGAAACCAAGCAGGATGAAAAGACAACGGGTGCTCTGAGTACAAACCCAAATATATGGCCACAGGAGAATAAAACCATGCCTTGGAAACAACGTACCCTTGCCCATACAACAATGGTTGGCACATACAGACTTATACGCCTTCCTGGCACATCCCGAGAAGATTTCATCAATATATTAAGAGATGAAGTATTAGGCTCTGCGACTCAACCTGGCCTTCAAAGAGATACTAACGTTGTGTCGCAGAACCTTTTAGCTAGCGAGACGACAGGCGACGTGGATATTTGTTTGTGGAGAATGTACTTTAGTGGCATTCATGCTCCAGAAGCCGTCAGCGCAGACTGTGAAGCCATCTACGATAGCGTACGGGAAAAGCTCGAACTGGTCGGAACCCGTATTTCATTTGAGCTAGAGACGTTAGAGGGCAGTTGGGTAATCGAGTAGATCTCAGTTTCCAGCAAAGGCATCGATAAATATAGCCTGCCCACATCGAGCAGAATTCCATTTGTTAGCAAGTGACTCATCTGCGAGAGGATTCGCTTACCCAATAATTTAGACAATACTACCGTGTCAACCAAACCAACACTTGAGCACCTCTACCAACTTGAAATATCCCTTCTAGATGCATTTGACCACGCGTCTCTCACCCATTTGACGCGCGTTCAACTGGACCTCAACCTAGAGTGGGTAACACCCGTTGCTGGCAAACAAGACTTGACGACCATCATCTCTGACCTAGTTGCATACTTGGCTGCACAAGAGGGTGGATTATATCGTCTGTTGACTGCTGCGCTGGAAGACAACCCGCAGAATGCTCAGTTACTTGCTCTGCAAAATGACTGGTCGGATCTCGTCTTTACACCGATTGAGCTACCTCAATCACATCCATCCAAAACCGTTATCCATACATCTGGTGGTGCCGCGATATCTGGAAACGTCGAAGTGCAAGGTGACTTTACAGGTCGAGACAAGATCGTTCAAGGCGATGAAGTATATGGCGACAAATTTCGCGGTGACAAAGTCATTGGCACCAAGATCGTCATCAATCAGCCACGTGCGGACGGCACAACCGTCACCATCGAAGCAACGCTCTCCCCGCCACCAGAACCGACACGCCCGCCCACGATTACCAATTTTGTGGGCCGCGATGAGGAATTAACCTACTTTTCTCAAACATTGGATGAACGGAATCTTGCCATCGTCGCGGGGATGGCTGGCGTTGGCAAGACTGCGCTGGCGGTCACACTCACGCAGTGGGTTGCGGAGCCAGAAAACGTCTTCTGGCATACCTTCCACGAAGGCGAAGGTATCGATACCACAATTCGACGGCTGGCAGGTTTCCTCGCCTGGCACGGTGCAGATGACCTGTGGCAACTGTTGGAAATTGCGCGCATCACGGGCGGACAGCCCCCTTCATCATCCGAGCAGTTCGATTATGTGGTGCAGCTATTACGGACAGGCAACTATCTACTCTGTTTTGATGACTTCCATGAAGTTGAGCACGACCCAACTTTTGGACAGTTGATCAGCAAGCTCCAAAACGCTCTGGGACAGAGGTACTTTTCGCTCATCGTGACCAGCCGTCGCGCGCCAGATTTTGTCAACGTTTCGGCGTTCGAACCGCTGACCGGCTTGAGCAAGGCTGATGCCAACCGTTTGATTGCCACAGCTAACGTACAACTGACAACTGACCAGATCGACACGCTCCACGACGTAACGGGCGGCAACTCTGAGTTCCTTACGTTGACCATTGATGCCCTCAATCAAGGCAAAGATCCGGATGAATTGCTTTCGCGCTTGGCCGAGAGCGACGATATACAACGCTATTTGCTGCAAGAGATCGATGATTTGCTAAGCGGGGACGAACGCTCGGTGATGAACGCGGTTGCAATTCTGTTGGGTTATGGCGGCACGCGCGACGTCATAGAGGAAATTCTGAATGGGCGTAACGTCTTCCGTACGTTGCGCCGCCTCACGGACCGTCATCTACTCACCGCCCAACAGGTCGATGCTGAGCAGACCTACAATCAGCACGCTATTGTCCGCACCTTTTATTATGATCAACTTTCGCGCAAACAGCGTCAGCGCTTGCATCTGCGTGCAGGTGATTTCTATGCTGAGGACGAGCAAGCCCTGCTCCACGCAGGCATTCACCTTGAGCGCGCCGGTTCGATGACCGAATCCGCCCAAATGGCAACCCGAGACGTATCGCGCATTATCAATCAAGGTGAGATCCGTCCGCTTCGTACATTGCTAGAGCGCTTTACTGGTGAACAGTTATCTCCCAAGTTGTGGATTGAGGTAAATCTGGCTAAGGGGCAGGTCTATGTTTTACAAGCCGATCCGGAAAAGGGGGAAGAAAGCCTGCACGAAGCCATTCGCCATATCGAAACCGTAGAGGAGGAAAAAGACCAAAGAATTTTGAAGGCCAAAGCGTACCGCGGCATGGGTGAATTGATTCAGCGCAGTGCACCGCCGCAAGCCCTTGAATGGTTAGAAAAGGGGCTTGATGCGCTGGGAGATACAGAGCCGCTAGAAGCAGCGATCCTCCACATCCGCAGCGGCACCATTCAGTTTTTTCTCGGCCAATATGAAGAGTCTTTTCAGAGCAGCCAAAGTGGGATGAATCTACTGCCCGAAGGGCCAAGTCAATGGCGAAGTCGCGCCCTCATCGACATGAGTTCTGTAAATAACGTTATTGGCGACTTTCAACAGTCTATCAATCTGACAACTGAGGCTATTGAAATTTGTAAACAGTTTAGCGATCCAATTAATCAGATCCCCGCAGTTGAGAACCTTGCGATTGCCAAGTTTTCATCAGGGGATATCAGGGGGGGATTTGATACATTTAATGACGCTGCGTCGCTAGCAAACCAGATCGGAAACGAGGCAGCTCTTACACAAATTGAAATGAACCTTGGTACCGCTTACCTTGATACCGGTGAATTCGAGCAGGCTAAGGCCCATCTGCATACAAGTCTGGACCTTGCGACGAGGCACGATGACAAACGAACCTACCTCTTTGCGCTACGTAATCTGATCGACTTGCATGTGGATCAAGGGGAGTGGGAAGTCGCACAACAATATTTGGAAAAGGCCGAGCCACTGGCGCGTGAGTTGGGCGATCAGCATAATCTGATGACGATCTTTGGGCTTCGGTGCGAGGTGGCGTTGGCCGATGAGGATATGGAACGTGCATTGGATTGTGCAAACCAGCGCTGGCAATTAGCGATTGAGTTGGATGAGGTGGTACAGCAGGGAAATAGTCAGGCCTTTTTGGGAAAGACGCTGGCTGCAATGGAACGGTACGAAGAGGCATTTGCAGCGTTTGAACAAAGCTTGGTCCTGATTAAAGATGAACATCCGTATAAGATGGCGGTGACCAAGATGATGTGGGGGAAGGCTTTGCTGGCGGCAAAGCGGTTGGATGGGGGGATAGTGATGCTTATAGAGGCGCAGGGCGAACTGCGAGATTTGGAAGAAGTATTTCACGTTGAACAGATTGATGAAATTTTGGCCGCGTATGATGCGGCTGGACTATCTACTTTAACACAGGAGAGTGGATGATGAATAATAAGAAACGATTTACGCTGCCGTTGGTTTTTGCGATCGTGCTGCAGATAGTTACAGGAGGGCAGGCTGTTGAGGCAGGGCTCAGTTCCGGGTTTGCGTCGGCTGATAATGAAGCTGCCACAATGGGATTGGCTTATGTTTGTGAAGATGGTGTTGAATTTACGTTTACGCTCAACGATGAAACTCATATCACAAAAGCGTATTTTGAACATCAACGTCGTAATGGTAATAATGACGATAATGACCTCAACCGCGGTGATGGTGACGATGGCAGAGACAATGAATTGATTAAGTTAACCCTAAAACTACCGCCCACTATTTCCGTTACCGTTAGCGCAGAACTATATAGTGAGCAATTCTTCTATGAAGATAGCCCCAACTCCATAGTTGAAACATTTGATGAACACGATCCAGTCCCTATGGAAGAACTTGAACTCGTGGCAGACAATGCGTTTCGTGCAGTTGTCTACTCAGCCGCCGATTCGATTCCAGAAGGCAGAGGCGAAAATCTCAAATACAGATGGGCTGATTTTGGCTTTGAGAATAGCCCTAAACCAGGTGATGTTGCGACGTTGAAGTTTTCAACAGATCTCGGCAAGTTCGATATTGAGCTTGAAAAACTTGATGGTGAATTCGAAAGCGATTTTGCTAAAAATGTGGAAAAAGGATTTGCCCTCGATTTTCTAGACGACTATTTCAACACAGATGGTGATAACAATACTGTCACACTGTATCAATTTCCAATCGAAAAGTGTCAAGACGACGCGTTCCGCGATCCTATGCCGTCATGTCTTCCCGAAAGTGTAGTGGTGTATGGTAAGAGCTTGGCATGGTCCGAAGAGAAAACGAATGGTAACGATGAGTACGTTAAAGCGTTCAGACCCCCAAATATTATATTCACACCGCAGGAATCAGACGACGATGAATCAGATTTCAATGGGGATGCTACGGTTAAAGTCCCCGATTCCGGAATATCTGATGATTTAAGATCCTCCACTCTTGACTTAATAGGTCATTTACCCAGAGTTTTACTTGGAGAAAGTTATGAACTTCCTAACGGTGAGATCAAAATTGTTCAGTCTCCTCGATTCCCTCAAATCGACGATTTTGAGCAAGATAGTCAAGTTACCGATAACGTAAATACTATTAGTTTCAAGCTACCAAGCGAAATTCGACCTGAAAATGATGGCACCGGTGTAAACGATGATGGTCATGCCGGACCGCACACGGTCTCTCCAGATGGGTATGCATACACCTTTATTTGGAATGACTTTGATAAGGTCTCTGAACCTCTACAGGATAAAGTCGCTAATCCGTTAAGAATTGGTATTGATACCGATAGCTCTGACCGATATACAAACTACAGTATTTGGTCCTTAGATGGAAATAGAGACAGTAATGCAGATGTGGCAAACAATTCTAAGTTGGATGCTTATCCCAAAGCGGCGGTCTACTACAATGTCTATCGTGATGATACGGAACATGTCAGCATCATCCGCCAACTAGATCGCTTTGTGGATGGTGGCATTGATATTGAGGACAGAATCGTAGCCAGTAAGTACATTTCGGCTACGGAGAGCTTCGAATTACCTGAACTTTTCGCTACAACAGATATCAGCGTTAAAGCAATATTCGTGGGCAATGAAGATCCTACCAGATCTATAACGGTTACTGTCTCGACCACAGATACAGAAAACCCAACTAACAATGACAGGAAGAGATCGGATGTGCAAACCGCTAGTTCGCCAAATATTGGGTTCTCTGACACGGAGATTGTAGGTGACGTGTCACCATCACTATCGATATGGGATCTGGATTTGTTAAATGTTCCGGCAGGCTCACATGAATTAAAACTCACAATTGAGTCACCAGAGGGTACAGGAGACAAAGCATTATTGAGTGGCATCGTGATCTCATATCCATGTTTGGACTCCGAAGATCCAGCCACACCAGAACCAGATCTGGTCACACCAGAGCCAGATCCAGTTACACCAGAACCAGGTCCGGTCACACCAACGGTTCCAACGGTGCCAACGGATCCCCCGCCAACGGTTCCCACGGTTCCAACAGTGCCACCCGCAATATCAACGGATCCACCGCCGACAGTGCCGACAGTGCCCATTGTCTCACCAGTACCAACCCATACACCTGTACCACCGCCGCTAACGGGTACAGATAATAACAGTACTGATGGGTCCGGTAATACTTCTAGTGATGGCAATACCAGTGCCGAAGGTCAATCGCAACAGTTGAGCAGTGACCATACCGTCTATCTGCCGGCTATCAATATTCGGCCATAAGGCTAGTTGGTTCACTGTAGGGTAAGTGATTCGTTTGAGTGTCATAGCATAGAAAAAGCGGAACCTCATTAGGCTTTTTCTATGCTATTTTGCAAGAAGTGCAACAATCCACAGAGGCTTAGCCGCGTGCGATCTATAACTTCCAATACAAATTCTCTCTTACGGTCGAACTACTTGCAACGAAAGATATCGAGCAATACGCAATTAGCATCGGCGTACATTGGGAAACGGCTCAGTTTCCTAAAACTAGCGAGGAAATTTGCGGAATCGTCAAGAATGATTGTGTTGAAAATCCTTAGAGCGTGTTTTGTTGTGGGCTATTGATCTTATCGCTACACAATAGGCAAATTTGATACCCAAGAACAAATGAGCTAAACTCTTCCTCGAAAGGGATTTCCGCAAACTAGGGGGGATCCCTTTTTTCTATTGGATCGAACTATCAGAACGCCCATCTCCCGTGCCACATGTGGTAGATGGGCAGAGCACAAAGAGGCTCCTCCATGCCCCACAACCGCCAATCCACACCATGGCTTTCCATCAGCATCATCGGTCAACTCGTCGCCGCGCTCATCATCGTGCTGGCCGTCTTGGGCATGTCCACAGCCAATGGACCGGCCCACGTTGCCATCGATGCGCTGCCCACCGCTCGACCCACGCCAACCAACACGCCCGTTCCAGACTGGTGGACCGACCTGCACACAGAATAGCCCGCGTTGCCATACCTGCCCGCACTACCCACCATCACGCTCGACCAAACCGAACTAGAAAAAAGGAGACAGCCATGAGCAAACTTACCCGGCTATACCTTCAACTCAAAACGCACATTGTGTCATTCATATCGACCATCTGGTCACGCCTCGGCCCGCCGCCGCCTAACGACCGCCGCATCGAAACCGTTGCCGAAGCGCCAACCAAACCAGCCACAGAATAGGAGCCAGACCATGCGAAGAAAAGGATGGGGTGTCCCGCTGATATTGGGTCTTGCCACCGCGATTCTGCTGGCGTTGGCGCTCTGGCCAGACCAAGCGCAGACGCAGACAATTGTCGTCGCCAGTCGAGATTTAGGAGC
>ENA-ORXU01002482-ORXU01002482.1-marine-metagenome-genome-assembly--contig:-NODE-2482-length-12556-cov-3.566552_pt1 | contig 12556 bp, 13 predicted proteins | sample MGYA00237869_ERZ511484 | MGnify/ENA metagenome assembly ERZ511484 | reverse complement strand
TTTTCAGCCATACGTAAGCCTAAGCGCCAATCTCAACTACAACCATATTAACCTACCGGCCCCTTGGAACACCAATGAGTTTTGGTTGATAGGCTCTGAAATCGACATTACGTTTACGAATAAAATTTTCTTTGCCAATCTCTTTCAATATAACGAACAGACCAAAAATTTGAACGTTAATTCTAGGTTTCAATGGCGGTATAGCCCTGCTTCCGATTTGTTCTTGGTGTACACTAATAACTATTTCATTGAACCTTTTGAAGGACGGAATTGGGCGCTTACCTTGAAATTTACCTATTGGTTTAATAAGTAAAAGCAATTATAATAAATTACCAAAGGCATCTTTTAAACGGAGTTATGTTATGTAGTGTTTTTAAAGATATTGTTAAAGTCTAATTAAAGGGATATATTTTTAATATCTTTCAAAGCATTAGAATCAACAACAAATACAATCACTAACCACTCTTAAATGACTCATGAACTAAAAAACATAATCAGTGCCTTTCGGGCCGCAAAAGCAAATAGCTTGAAGACCGTCTTAGCGACGGTCGTTGCTTTAGAAGGATCTTCGTATCGAAGGCCCGGCGTTCGCATGCTTATTCGTGAAGATGGCAAGATGATAGGTGCCGTAAGTGGTGGCTGTGTCGAAAAGGAAATTTTAAGGCAAGCGCAAAGTGTTTTTTCTAGCGATAAATCAAAGATGATGACCTATGACGGTAGATATCGATTGGGATGCGAGGGAATATTATATATTTTAATCGAACCCTTTGAGCCCTGCAACCATGTTTTGGGTATTGCCGATATCTTGTTTCAAGACAGGACGCAATTTCAAATAGTCTCTTATTTTAGGCGTGAGGATGGAGAAAACATTAACTATGGCTCAGTACTTGTTTTGGACAAAGCGGAATTTCAACTTCGTAAAAACCCGCCTAAGAAAAAGTTTTTGGAGGTTTTCGAACAAGATATGCAACCTTGCCTTCAACTGCTTATCATTGGGGCCGAACATGATGCCGTGCAATTATGCACTTTTGCTTCGCTAACAGGTTGGGAGGTAGCGGTAGTAGCCTCCGCATCAGAAGAAAAAAGTATTAATGACTTTCCAGGTGCAGCGCATTTTAATTCGGTAGAACCAGAAGAATTTGCTCTAGAAACGATTGATAAAAATACCGTAGTTGTTTTAATGACACATAGTTACGTACGTGATTTAAAGTATTTATTAAGCTTAAAAGATGCCCGTCCGACGTATTTGGGATTATTGGGTCCATCCGACCGAAGGGAAAGACTACTCGGCGAACTGATAGAAAGGCATCCTGAAATATCCGATACTTTTTTTGACTGTATCCACGGTCCTGCCGGTCTTAATATTGGTGCAGAAACCTCGCAGGAAATTGCCATTGCTATATTAGCTGAAATTCTTTCTGTCATCCGAAATAAAAAACCAATGATGCTAAAGAACAAAACGGGAAGAATACACAATTAATGGCTTCCTTGAAAAAAAAAATTAGCGTTCTTATTTTAGCTGCTGGAGCTTCTTCAAGAATGGGACGGCCCAAACAGTTACTTCCCTGGAAGAAAACAACACTATTGGGAAACGCCATTCAAAATGCAATAGCTTCAGAAGCAGATACCGTTTATGTCGTTTTAGGAGCAAATATTGAAAGTATACGCGATGAAATCACAAACCATCCGGTTGAAACGGTTGATAATCCTAATTGGGAATCCGGACTCGGAAGTTCTATTGCTGCCGGTGTTACTTTCATTTTAAAAAACAATATCGAATTTGATGGAATTCTGATAATGCTTGCCGACCAACCGTTGATGGACACGGAGTACCTAAATATGATGATTGATACCTTTTATAGAAGGCCTGAAAGCATTGTTGCCACTGCCTATAGAAATAAGGCAGGGGTGCCCGCGCTTTTCGATAAAGCATACAATATTGAACTAGTAAACCTTAACAAAGATTTTGGTGCAAAGGCATTAATCGCCCAAAAGATCAACCAAGTTTTTACTATAAACCCTGAAAATAAAGTTGTGGATATCGATACAAAATCAGAATACGATAAGCTAATCAAAAACATTAAATAAAGTAAATCAATATGATGAAAATCAATTATTTGAAATTTATTTTACTCATAGCTATTCTCTTTGTAATTCCCATAACCGCCCAAGAAATGGGATTTGAAGAATACAATCCGAAATCCACATTGGTAGTACCGATAAACGAAGTTAAAAAAGCTAAATACCCTTTTATCGACGTGCATAGTCATCAAAGAAATATGTCATCCGAAAGCTTAAAAAAACTTGCTTCTGATATGAATGCGCTGAACGAGGCTATTATGGTGAATTTGAGCGGTGGTTCGGGAGAATATTTGGCCGAGAGTATTTCAAATATAGATAAGACCTTCCCGAATAGATTTGTGGTATTTGCCAATGTCGATTTTGATGGAGTAGGGAAGTCCGGTTGGACCGAAAGCGCCGTTTCACAATTGGATGCAGATGTAAAAAATGGGGCAAAAGGCCTTAAGGTTTATAAAAGTCTAGGGTTAAGAAATAGTGATAGTGAGGGTAAGCGATTGGCGGTCGACGATGTGCGTTTAGACCCGATTTGGGCAAAATGTGGTGAATTGGGTATTCCCGTTTTAATACATTCCGCGGATCCCAAATCATTTTGGGACGCCATGAACGGTGACAACGAACGCTGGTTAGAGCTAAAAACACATTCGCGAAGAAAACGCTCCGATAGTGATCGTGCCCCATGGCAACAGATTATCGATGAACAACATCGTATGTTCAAGAAGCACCCCGATACAAAATTCATTAATGCGCATATGGGATGGTACGCTAATAATTTAGAGAAATTAAGTGGTTTGCTCGATGAAATTCCCAATATGAACGTCGGCATTGCCGCTGTTATCGCTGAATTGGGCAGGCAACCTAAAAATGCCCGGGCCTTTTTCATCAAATATCAAGACCGCATACTATTTGGAAAAGATAGCTGGAAGCCCGAGGAATTCCCCACCTATTTTCGTGTTTTGGAAACGGAAGATGAATACTTTCCCTATTACAAAAAATACCATGCTTTCTGGGCAATGTACGGGTTGAATCTGCCTGATGAAGTTTTGAAAAAGGTGTATTACAAAAATGCGTTGAAACTAATTCCCGGTTTGGATAAAGGTCTTTTTCCGGATGATTAAGATTCATATCCAGAGTAAGAGTACACAAATTATAGCTAAAAGATTTAAGAATTCTTTGCGACACTTGCGAAATCATAGCGCCCTTTGCGTTTAAATAACCCGTTCCGCCATATTTCATTTTTGGCTAACTGTTGAAGCTGATAATTTGCCCATCCTCAGAAAATGTTTTTACGGCAGAATTTGAAGAGGTCAACATTCCTTCGAAATTAGGGGATTTCTCGATTGAATTATGCGATAGAAATAATGTCCATCTTTACTTTCAGACCCAGAAACAACAAAAACTTTTGAATGATTACCGAGAAGCCTAAATTATTGATATTTGATGTAAACGAAACACTGCTGGATTTAGCACCTTTACGAATCGCAATAAAAGAAAAACTAAAATCTGATTCCGCATTCGATATTTGGTTTCAGACCTTATTGCACTACTCATTAGTAGAAACTCTGACGGACTCCTATCAGGATTTCAGTGAGATAGCAAAAGCCACTTTAAAAATGGTTTCTTTCAAATTGAAGGTTGACCTTTCCGAATCGAAAATTGCCGCTGTCTTGGGAAAAATCAAAGAACTACCGCCTCATAAAGATATACCCGAAGCTTTGAGTGCCCTGAAAGCTTCAAGATTTAAACTTGTTGCGTTCTCCAATGGTAATAAAGCCGTTTTAAACCAGCAATTACAATATGCCGAAATAGACCATTTGTTCGATGCTATAATTTCGATAGAGGAAATACGGGAATACAAGCCAAAAGCTACTTCTTACCAATATGTTGTTGATAAAATGGAAACACGGGCTACCGATAGCATGATGATAGCTGCACATGGTTGGGATATCGCAGGTGCAAAACGGGCAGGCCTGAAAACCGCTTTCGTGGCAAGGGAAGGGAAAACAATCTATCCTTTAGGTGAAAATCCTGATATATCAGGTAGTACCTTACTCGATATCGCCCAGAAGCTATTGGAGATTTAATTATTTTCCAATGGCTGACCTTCGCTGTGGTCGCCATAATCTTGAAAAATACCACAAGAATATTCTTTTTTCACCAATGATTTTTCTTCTTGCTTCTTCCTTTTTGCCAAAACTTCTATTTGCGGTGATAAATAACCCATAACATAATTTTTTAGAGCACAAGAACGGCCACAATGAGAAATTGTTGTTTTGTTTTCGACGAACGACCTTTTAATTCAAAGGACAAATTTAAGGTGCCACATAGAACGGGCACGAGAGTTTATAAAAATTTTGTGAATTCAGATCTAAGTTAAACAAGAAACAGTTCTTAGTTTTATGCAACAACCAACTGCTTTTCGATATAGTTCTGGATCATCATCCAGTTCATTTTTAGGACCAATGCCGCAGAAGGAATATTATCGTCTTCAATGGCCGAAATAATGGCATCGTGCTGATCGTTCGAATTATAATGAAAAGAATCGTCGGCCATAAAGGCCCTTTCATAAAAGAAAATACGAGTCTTTAGGTCTTTCAGAATCTGCTGAACTACCGAGTTTTCGTAGTTGGCGGTGAGCAGGCGGTGAAATTCCATATATGCATTTACCCTATCCAATGAGGTGTCGGCCGCGGCTATAACGTCTCTTTGATTTTTTAGCTTTTCAATAGCTATAGTATTGAATTGTGATTCTTCAAGGGCCAGCACTTCAAGATGGGCAACAAGCTCATAGAGGTTTTTGGCTTCTTCAGTATTTGCCTTGGCAATAATAAAACCCCGGTTCGGAATTGCCCTAACAATATGCGATTGCTGCAATTGCGTTAATGCCTCTCGAATGGGTGTTACACTTACACCGAGCACTCGCGCTAAAGCGGCTAAATTGATACTTTGGCCAGCTTCCAAAGCCCCATTTTGCATTTGTTGAAGCAGGTATTCCCTTACTTGGTCACGTTGGTTGGTTTTTACGGTCATGATTCAAATTTAAATAATCGTATACGATTATTTAACGTAGAATTCGTCAAAAATTGTATGATTGTCTATTTAAAATAGCATTTTACTATAGTTTCAATGGCTAGGCGTTGTTCGATAACCGTGACGGCCTAAGATTTGTCGCATTGTTAGTAGCGGTAGACACCAGAAATTAGAAAAGGTGGTAATGTTCGTATCTTTTAACCCATCATAAATTCATATTATGAAAATATTGACCTCGATTTTTTTGTTTTCGCTGAAATGGAGTTTGTGTCTTTTTTTTCTCGGGGCGTGTTCTACCGATGCTGATAATAAAATGGCGGGCGAACACGAAGTTGAACAGAAGCAACCTATTGAAGAAGAAACTCCGGTTGAAGAGATTGGCTTGAAAAATGTAAATCCATCTACTTATATTGGGGCGAACATAAGTCCGCTTCTGGATAATGAGAAATATATGGCCATCCACAGAAAAGAATTCAATGCGAATCAGGCCTTGTTCTACGCCGGTTTTGGCGGATGGCCTGAACCGGAATCAATAAATCTCAAAAACTTCAATGCCATAATCAATTGGATGCACGATAATAATGTAAGCCCACATGTGCATATGTTGGTTGGGCCTAACTTCTACATGCCTGACTGGTTAAAAAATAGCAATTGGTCAAATGAAGAACTCGACATGCATCTAAAAAATCTGATCTATGGTATTTTAGACGCCAACAATAATGCAGCTAAAGTCGATGTTTGGAACATAGCAAACGAACTTTTCGAGCAAGATGGCACCTATCTATCCCAAGAAAATATGTTGTGGAACCAATTGGGTTTTGAGGAAGATGCTTCCGGCCTTACAGGGGAGGATAAGATAAACGATCAACACCCCATATTTATAAGAAAAGCTTTTACGTATGCTCGTGAGAAGACAGATAAGTTATTAGAATATCGCGATTACTTGATTGAAAGCAGTAATCCGGATAATGGGTGGGACAAAAAACAGCTCGCCGTATACCAACTGTTGAAGCATATGTTGAATAGCAAAATTCCGATAGATGCCGTTGGAATTCAGGGCCATAACGATGTCGGTAATGTCGATTGGTTGGCAGAGGAAAAAGGTGTGAAAGAGGCCGTAGCGAAGTTCAAGGCATTAGGGCTAGAAGTTTACATAACGGAGCTCGATGTAGGTGCAAAAGACCAGATTTGGACCGAAGCTTTGGCCGAGCAACAAAAAGTTGATTATTATATGTATATCAAAGAGGCACTCGATGGCGGGGCCGATAGAATCTACACTTGGGGAATTCAAGATGGACTTGACACGGGCTGGCGTACCGAAGAACGGCCCTTACCATGGGATGAAAAGTTAGAGAAAAACCTGCATACTATGGAATTAAGGAAGCGCTGGAAGACGCTAAAACACAATAATCACTTAATCGTAAGTTCGCTTGGTATGCTTACGACAAATGGTATAGACTTTTTCCGTTATCATCCAGAAAGTTAAAGAAAATGGAATGCTCTTAATTTTTCGAAGTTTTATTTTTGTATTCTTTTCTTTACTCGCTTTTGAGGGTATAGGTCAAACTCCTGGTTGTACCCAATTGAGTAGTCCGGCCGATGGTGCGAGCAATGTGCCCATAAATTCAAACTTTGAGTGGGAGCCTGCCGAGAATGTAAACGAATACGTTCTTATAGCCGGAACTACCTTTGGCGGTAATGATATTTTAAACAATGTTTCTGTAGGCAACGTCACCCAATATGAACTAGAGAATGATTTACCGCCGGGGCAAGTTATTTACGTAGCTATAATAACCCTCAATGTTATAGGAGCTAATGGAAGTTGTAATCAAGTACAGTTTACTACTGCGTCCTCTAACGGTCTCCCACCTTGTGCGGTTCCAACCTCACCAGAACATGCGGCTCAAGACATTTCCACTACTCCAGAATTGCAATGGCAAGCCGTAGAAGATGCCGATGGGTACCTGTTGACAATCGGAACAACGTCTGGCGATCCTCCTTTGTTAAATAGGGTAGATGTTGGTGATGTTACCTCGATTAATTCTCCAAACCTTGCTCAGAATAGAACATATTACTTTTCGGTAGTTCCCTATAATTCAGTTGGTAATGCCGTAAACTGCGGAATACAAAGCAGTTTTACTACTATGGGGGCAATCGAAACAGCGGTATTACAGTGTACAGAATTGTTAGCTCCTGAAAATGGGTCTGAAACTGACGGCGCGAATATCGAACTCAATTGGAGGGGTATTGTTGATGCCGAAGGTTATTTACTTTCCGTAGGAACAGATGCTAACCCGATAGAATTTATAAATCGGTTGGACGTCGGTAACGTTAATACCTATGAAATTCCGCAAGAACTACCATCCGCTATTAAAATAAATGTTCTAATCGTTCCGTATAGCAAAAGTCTTGAGGCCGAGAACTGCGCTGCATTCTCCTTTACGACTTCTGAACAAGCCCCGGAAATTCCTAAAACTTTGGTTCCGGAATTTTTTACACCAAATAACGATGGAGTCAATGACAGCTGGTCAGTTACTTCTCAAAACGGATTCGATGTAAAATGCGTCTCGGTTTTTAATCGCTACGGAAAATTGTTAGTGAAACTTTTACCTTCACAAGAATGGGATGGTAGCTTTAGCGGTCGTAACCTTCCTTCAGGTTCGTATTGGTACTCCATAAGTCTTGTAAATTCCAACGCTGTTTTAAGAGGATATTTCTTATTAAAGCGCTAATTTTTAGTATTTTAGATTGCATTTCATCTTAAATATGCCCTTAAAAACACTAAATACATAGTCTTTACGTTCTTAGAGCATAAACCCAAAATAATTGAAGTATGCGTGTGATAGTAAATAAAACCAAACAGTTTTTGTTGTTGATGGTAACAGCGTTGGTCGTTTTTAGTTGTAGTAAAGATGATGAAAGTAATATCTTGGAAAAAGAACAAAACCAAAAAGTGTCGCAATCTGATTTAAAAACCATTTTACAGGCCGATGACCTTTCAAGTGTCGCCGATAATGTGGTTGCTGAACTTTTTAATAATGCGGAATCCGGAAAGCAGGCAAAAAACAATGATTGCTATGAAGCCGAATATACTGATACGGGCTTTACCGTAACATTTCCGAATTGCACAATCGAGGGAACCGACGAAAAGGTGAACGGAACCCTAACGGTAGTATATGCAGAAGAAGGCGATAACTATGCCTTTTCGGTTACCTATAACAATTTAATGGCCGGTGATATCTGCATCAATGGTACAAAGAGCTTTGGTATTAGTGCTGGGGAGCAAGAAAACTCAATAGTATTAACTACTATTGGTGATATGTCTATTAAAATGGCAGATGGTGCCGTGATATCAGAAGAAGGAGAAAAAATTGTCGGTATTGTCTTCGGAGAAGAGCTTGGCGACGGCATGCTTACTATAGATGGCAAATGGACCGTTAAGGCGGATGGAAATACTTATTCCGTTGATATTACCGAATTATTGTCAACTGATTTCGGTTGTGACTATGTTGGTAAGGGTTTAATGTTATTAAATAAAAACGGACTCGCAGTAACCATCGATTTCGGTGATGGCAGTTGTGATGATATTGCGGCCGTTATCTATCCTGATGGGACCAAAGAAGATATTACATTAGAGGAGAAGTAAACAAAACTTTTTCAGACTCTTACTAGAGCAGGGGTCAGTGATAAATAAAAACGGGCGGATAGACTTCTGAAGTCTATCCGCCCGTTTTTTAGTAAGCATACCTAATCCTTATTTACGGCCTCCAATAATTGCTCGTAAGTTTCGATTTTCGTATGCAGACGACCTCCTAAATTGAGAATCGGAGTTTCCAAAGAATCTAAAGCAACACTTCGCCCCAATGACCGACCCAACTGTTCTTTGATTTTTGGACTTTCTGATAAGAGGTGTGACGTAAATAGATATTTACCATTGCTCAAAGAGTCATTTAAAACCGTACATGACGTACACTTTTCCGGAATATACACAATGATTCTTTTTTTAGGTTCTATCTTAATGATTTCGAATTCTTTCTTTAAAGCTCGCTTCGATAGACTATCGTTAACTACGAGATCGTAGGTAAAAGAAGGCTTTTTTCCACGTAACGGTAAAATAGTCTTCAAGTGCACTTTTGAAGTGGCGGGAACACGAATGAATCGAGGCCTTCCCTTACTTTGCCTGAAATTAGTTCCGCTAATCGTAATCAGAACGTCGAAATCTTGTTCATTTTCATTAATTGCATAAAATTCCAACCGCTTGGGTATTTCCTCGGTTACGACCTTAATAGGGCGTTCTTGGGCTTCCAAACTAGGGTAGATAAAAACAAAAAGAAATAAAATAAATTGTGCTCTAAACATGCTTGATTTTTGAATTAGTCACTTATTAAATAATTATAAGGACTTTAAATACTCCAAAAGGGCTCTCCGCTCTGTATCCGATAATTTATCACCGAAAATATGACCACCGTTTCCGTAACCTTTAAAAGTAGTGTTGTAGGTATTTTTGTTCGTTTTAGAAGTTTCGACGGTATATTCCCAGCCCACTTTTTCCATATCATAATCAGTGCTATTAAAGCTACGACTCCAATATTCTGGACGATTTTCACTGTTAAGTACATCGGCTATTGTCGGTACCGACCCATTGTGAAAATAAGGTGCGGTAGCCCAAACTCCATCTAAAGGTGGAGCAATATAACCCCCTTCCGTAAAAAGTTCAAGAGGTGCTTCGCCCGTTGCGAACCAGCCTGTGTTAAACCAATCTAAAAAATAATCGGTAAGTACAGACGATTCGGTGTAGCCATTCGAAAGTTCAGGATCTGTACCAATAGTTTTTAAAGACACCATAAGGTTGGGATAATCAGCTTCCGAGCCGTAAGAACCATGACACTTAACACAATTTTCTTCAAAAATAGGCTTGCCTTGAGCTGCTAGTTCTGTATCAATAGTAAATGGATAGGAGGGAGGCTCCAAACTTTTGATATATGCCAAAACATCGACCATATTTTCGTCTACTTCCTCGGCCTTCGCCTTATCGGTCATAGTCAAAAGCGAAGAGCCGATAAATGACTTACAAAAATCTTTACGGCCCATACCGTTATAGAACATGGCATTCTTTTTTTTCAATAACCACCAAGCCGGTACATCGGTGGGTATAATCTCATTCTCAACCGTGACATAAGGTTCATCGGTCCATTCTAAGGTGCTTTTATCTCGGTGGGAAGCAAGCACTTGAGCAATCTTGTTTGCAGGGTTGACACCTCTCGTTTCTGTAATTGTTTTTGGACCAATGGCCAAAATACTTTTTCGAAACTGGTCGTACGCTTTCCATTCATCACTGTCCACTCCGCCGTAAAGTAACGAGATGGCACTACTGACCAAACCGATGTTATCAGCCCTGTTAATTGTGTAATCCCCTGCGTAGTTACCTAACCCAACAACAAATTCATCGTTAATTACACCTGCATGGCACGCCATACAGTTGGGCGATACGATTCGAACACCGTTCGGAGCGGTAACTGCAGTATAGTTATGTGAAATTATTGCATTGTCTCCATTCCTGCCCAGCAGGTTAGCATCGTTTTCACCCGAAGCTCTGATGTAAGCATCGTAGGGAATGCCAGAACTCATATACTCCCCCGAAATTAAATATTGATACCCTTTTTCGGGGTCTCCACTGCGCTGTTGTGAGGGAGGTATACTATTCACCTCAATTATCGACTCTGGTTCGGAGTCGGGAGTCGGAGATTCAGTCTCGGGATTGGGTTCGGGAATTGGTGTAAAAGGTTGAGCATTGTCGCTGGAACACGAAAATAGAACGGCAGTAAGCCAGAGTGCAACTAAATAAATAGAAGATCTTTTCAAAATAATAGTGTTCTTAATGAGAAATTTTTGTTCTCGTCCAAAGATATGAATTATGATTGCGAAACGGGTTCGATTCTTTCCTATAGCGCGATTTCTCGATAAAACTACCACTATCAACTATTTTTGTTTAAACCTTTGTTAAATAGTTTAAACAAAAAAGAATCTATGCTTAACTTGCATGGCAAATGTCAAAGTATTATTATAGCGGATTATTATTATCAATTATACAATTATCATGGATTTATTGAATCGAGCAAACGATTTTGAAAATAGAAAATGGTCTGGAATGACTACAAGTGATCGCATAAATGCATCGCGAGAAGCCAAAGAACTTATCCTATCCATCAACGAAGAATATAAAAACACCAAAGATGAATCGCTAATGGATCTTATGAAAAGGCTTACCGTAATTAAGCGTAAAATCGAAAAACGTCTCAAAGGCAGAATGTAAACTAAAGGTCTTTAGGTCGGTCGCGACCTTCTATAGCGGTTTTTATCCTGAAAAAGTAAGTTCCTAATAATTATCTTCTTATTTCTGCTAACTGTGAATCTTCCCGATTGGTGTTGTGCAAAAATTCGATATGTCTGCATGCCAGAAAACCAAGCTTTTCTATGGCCATCGAATTTAGTTACACTGCTCTGGCATTTAACCGATGGAATGAAAAAGTTGCCCTCAAAAACAGCCGCTTCTTACAATCTGTACAATTTTTCGTACCATTTGTACAACTATTTCAAATTATCTTTTGATAATGCCCTAACTTGCGTAGGCAATTCCTCGGTTTTGTTTCAGCAAAAATTTCCGGTATTAGTTCCCCCAAGAACTAAAATATCCGACCATGAAGTTATCAAGACTTTTTCTACTCATCTTAAGCTGTTTTTTCTTTTCTCTACTGCTCTTACAATCTTGTTATTCCGTACGAATTCGTAGTGAGCAAGGTGCCTACGAGCCCGAAGCTCCTTTAGTACGAGAAGATTATTATAGAGGTATGGCGGTCGTCGAACTGGACACGGTGATTTCGATAGGCGCTACATCCAAAGACTTTACACTCTTAATCAAAAGGAGCGAGCTCTGCCCATCAGCTAAACTGCATACCATAGAATATAAAAATACATTGGGCTCTGTTCTTCTAAGTGCTGTCACCTTCGGGCGAAAACGTAAGGTAAAAATCAAGTATGTATGCATGAAAGATAATCCTAATTAAAAAACCATGGCCAGAACTACAAAACTTACGCTAAAGAAATTGGATACGTTGCACAACAATGGCCCCTTTCCGTTAAAAATTTTATACAAAACGAAATTAGAGGGTTCGGGGGTAATGCCTTCCAAACTAGACCGCTATAACGATGCGGCTAATGAAATACAACGCCTTATAAAAGAAACCCATAATCAAAACGAGGGTTTTCGGGCCTACGGATCGGCTTGGTCGATGTCGAATATTGCCCATCAAAAAGACCGAATGCATTTCAATGCCCACATGAACCTGCGCTCGAATTTTATGGATCAAGACCTACATGCCCTCTCACCATATCGTGCGGACAATATCTTTATGCTGCAATGTGGCAACACAATCAAAGAAGTATCGGA
>ENA-ORXU01002479-ORXU01002479.1-marine-metagenome-genome-assembly--contig:-NODE-2479-length-12577-cov-2.722560_pt1 | contig 12577 bp, 13 predicted proteins | sample MGYA00237869_ERZ511484 | MGnify/ENA metagenome assembly ERZ511484 | reverse complement strand
TAACCTAGTAGAATTACTTTATTTATTGCTTAATATTATAGACGCTTTTAGTTGAAAATATCTAGAATTGTTATGGTTTTTAGCTGATGCTTTTTGAAGCATTTAATCGCCTCTAAAAATGCTGTCAGGTCTGAGATAGCAAGGTTTGTATAGAATTTTATCCTGAAGTGGGGGTTAATTCTGGGTTTAATGCCAAATAGCTGTATTGCATACTGTAAGATAGTTTCAAAAAAATGAACAGATAAATAAAAATTAGTTTGAGCATCTCAAAGCAATTTGATTCGATCGCCGCAGCTTTATTTAGAATAGTCAGCAATTAACATTTGCTCATCAGAGAAAGACCCTGAACTAAAACTTTATTGTCTAACTTAGAATTTAGTTGATTAATCAATCCTAAGCCTAATCTTTAAATTTATTTAGCACGACCCGAACCCATTACTAGACTTGTTTTAGATAAAATAAAGATGATTATCTTAGGAGATTCAAGTAGTAGTTTAGACGATTAAAACAATCAAACTAATCGTAGTCTCAATCACAGTTTTAGCATCGAACATCAATGATTGTAGATTCAGGGTTATTGCTAGAAAAGAGCGATGTCTGAACCTAGCTACGCGATCGCGAATACTCTCCATAAAAACCTTGAGGCTCGGAACAACGTTAAAATTAATTAGGTGTAATATTAGCGATTATCAACACTTGATGCTAAATTCACCATGTCGGCATTAATTTAACTATAGGAAGTATTATGGTTAGCCAAATTTCTAATCAAGCAGCAGACTCTTCACAACCTGAGAACGATTCAATTGAAGATAATTCCAGCCATCAAGAGGTGATTGAAACAGTAATTTCTAGTCTCGATCAAGACAATACCGCGATGGTCAGTCATACCGATGAGGGTAGCGTCTGGAAATTCACCTACGGCAGCGTCGAAGTTTTTGTTCAGCTCACGGGAGAAAGTGATGAAGATCTGATGACCGTTTGGTCTAGCTTGCTACAGCTTCCTGCTAAAGACGAAGCAGGATTAATGCGTCGCCTACTAGAAATGAACTGGACTGGGACTTTTGAAACCTGTTTTAGTATTTTCGACAATAAAGTGATGATCTCTGCCCAGCGTACTGTAGCAGATATGTACCCAGGAGAAATTTCGCGTATAATCACTCTGGTTGCCAATTTAGCAGATGATAATGACGATCCGCTCAAGGAAGAGTTCGGTGCTTCCTAATGTTGGCTATTCGGTTGGGTCTAGCTGCCTGTTGCAATTTAAAAGTCTAACTTGAAGCAGGTATATTGTGTTAGCCCGACCGACTAAAATCAATTTGAGAACTAGAAATGCTATTGCCCGTTACTAAATGAATTCTGCCTGGCGGTATATTCCGCCGATCGAAGCATCTGGATCGATGCAAATGGCGATCGATCGCTATTTATTAGAACAGCATCGTCAGAATAAGTCTCTTCCTTGTTTGCGCTTCTATACTTGGCAACCCGCAGCCATTTCTTTGGGCTATCATCAAAAAGATTATCCTCGCTATTGGCACGATCTAACCTGGCAGGGTCGAGCGATCGATATCGTGCGCCGTCCGACAGGGGGTAGAGCAGTACTGCATCAGGGAGATTTAACCTACGCGATTGTTACCACAATTTCTCCTGGCAAAAGGCTGGAAGTTTATAAGCAAATCTGCCAATTCTTAATTACGGGATGGCGATCGCTCGGCATAAATTTAGAATATGGGACTGCCACTAAAGAATATATTCAGCAGCAAAACTGTTTCGCGACGGCAACAGGTGCAGATTTAATTACAGAAGCAGGGTTAAAAGCGATCGGCAGCGCCCAACTTCGTCGGGGAAAAACCGTATTGCAGCACGGTTCGATGATTCTCAATACCGACAGGCAAATCTATCAAGAGGTATTTGGGACAAAACTCGAACAGAATCTAAAAGAAGTTATTTTTAAGCAAAAAGATCGGTCAACCGCATACCCACAAAGCGATCTGACTGCTAAAATAATAGAAAGCTTGGTTCGGGCTGCGATCGCAATTTTTAAGATTGATTTAGTAGAGCAACCTTTGTCAACCACGGAATGGCAAGATATTGCCAATGTGAAAAATGATTTCTCTTTGTTGAGATACTAAGATTATTAAAGTTAATTAAACCAATTCAGATATTATGAGCATAGTTAGTCAAGTCATTCTCAAAGCAGATGACGAACTGCGCTACCCAAGTAGCGGTGAACTAGAAGGCATTAAAAACTTTTTAACAACTGGCGAAAAGCGCGTGCGGATTGCGGAAACCCTCGCCAACAACGAAAAGAAAATCGTCGAACAAGCAGGCAAAGCCCTGTTTAAAATGCACCCCGAATATCGTTCTGCGGGAGGTAACGCTGCAAGTCAGAAGCAGTACAACCAGTGTCTTAGAGACTTTGGCTGGTATTTACGCCTAGTTACCTATGGTGTGATGGCGGGGGACAAAGATCCGATTGAAAAATCTGGTCTAATTGGCGTAAAAGAGATGTATAACTCTTTACTAGTACCCGTTCCTGGCATGATTGATGCTATACGCTGTTTGAAAAATGCCTCAGTAGATCTTTTGAGCAAAGAAGATGCTCGAGAAGCAGCGCCATACTTTGATTACATTATCCAAAGCATGTCTTAAGTTCGGTCAGCTAAACTGAATTAGATTCAAAATACCGATTTTTTCGGGACTACAATAGGTAACTAAGAATAGATTTAGGGCGATCGCAGTAGATAGCAGTACAATGTGACTTCACATTCGCTAGAAAACTGTCGCGCTCTCGGTTTACTTTTAGTTACCTATAGTTGTTTTAATGATTAGGTTTAGAAAAAGTCCTCTTTTTTCGCTTATATTCTCGTTGCTATTATTGTTGCTAACCTATGGCGCAGAGGGCTGGCTTTATGGTTCGTGGGTGAATGGCGCTCTCGAACGGGGTGAGCTATTGACTCAGTTTACCGAGTCTACCCGTGTCAGCATTCTCTATGGCGGTGTTGTCATTGGCATCATGCTATTAGTAGTAATTTTCACCTCACCCGTATCTTTAATGACGGTAGGCCTAAACAATTGGTTGAAATCGGATACTAGAGCTTTTCTCTCAATTTTTATTGGTGCTTTTGCCTTTGCCATAATTGTCCAGCGTGTAGACTTTTTTGCTCGTTTTTTGGTGCTGCTGGCAGCGGCCTTTTTGGGTAAATTAGATTTACAGTTAATCGGTATTAGTCGCTGGCTTTGTTCCCTAATTCTGGTCTTTCTCTGTTGGTTCGGATTTACAGGAGGTATACTAGCTTTTTATAGATGGAACTTATAAACAAAAATCGAGAAGTTAATCATGGCTAAAAAAAAGAAAAAGAAAGAGACAAAGGGCAAAAAAGTCTCTCGTGTTATTACCTTGATTTTAGGTTTGGGTTTTGCTGGTGCGACATTAGCGATCGCTCTCAGCAGTGTTTTTAGCCAGAATCACTCATATAACACTGCTGCAAATAATCCCGATCTCCCTTCCGCCGAGGAACAAATCCAAATCCAGGTAGATGGCTACGAAAAAGTTTTAGAGAGAGAACCAGAAAACACCACTGCCCTCGAAGGCTTGACGATGATTTATTTACAAACGGGCGAGCCAAAAAAAGCCATTCCTACCCTAGAAAAATTAGCAGAATATTATCCCGAACAACCCCAGTATGCGACTCTTTTAGAGGGACTCAAGCAGCAAGAAGCAAATACCCCAGCTACCGAAGCACAGCCCGAAACGCCAGCCCCAGAAGCGGAATAGAAAGCCAGTAGGCAATGGGAAGTGACGTAAATTAGATCTAGACAATCAATCAAAAATTAGGATAAATTTAGAGCCTAATCGGGATTGATACGACGACTTATGCTGGATAAATTGCAACCATATTATTTCTGCCCGACAAAGATAATATGGTTGCTGCCTAAATATCCATAAAATCTAGATCTATAAATTATTGCTTCGACGCTGCTAAACCCGATTTCTCTCATCTGATCTAGTATCTGCCAGCCAAAATCTTGAAAACACAATACTCCATCTGCACTCATAGGATCGCCATGATATTGAGGCGTTTTTAAATGAGTTATATTTCCCAGATCGTCTACCGTGGCTCTAATTATATTGTCGAAAGAATTTAGACAGAAAGGTACAGAAAGAACTAGTTTGCCTTTTGGTTTTAAAACTCGATAACATTCTCTCAAAGCCTGAAGATAGTCGGGAATATGTTCTAGAACATCAAGGGAAATTATATGGTCAAATTTGTTAGCTTCAAAAGAGAGGCAGGTCAAAGATTCATTTCTAACGCCGTTTTCGGCGATCGTACCATAGGGAATCTGAGTCCCTAAATATTCACTTCCAAAAACAGAGTTAAATTTTTGAGCTACATGCCTATACAGAGAGCTTTTCTGTTCTGTTAAATAAATTTTAGATTCTGGGTTCGGAGAGCATTCACGGTCGAAAATATGCAATGCTCCTCTTTTACGATTGTTAAGACCACAGCCCTCACACCTTAATCCTTCTCTCCAGTTGGGAACCTTTAGATTGTCAGGATTAGCTTTTTGCGGGTTAGAGGCACGTTTGACCTTGAAAAAACTAAAAGAATCACATACAAAACAGCGACCCTTGAGTGTAAACTGCTCCTTGGTTCGATTCTCGTCAAGAATTGTTTCTTCGACATCCTGCATCAAGAGGTTTAATTCTCGATTCACAATCTTCAACTGCTGATATCTTTCAAAAGAACTGACTCGAAGGTAAGAAAAATTCGGGAGGTTAGAAGAGATACTTTTTTGCGGCTCAGTAAAGATAGCAGAGTTTGGCATAGCGGCGATAAAAATTGATATTTTATGAAAATAGCTCAATCGGCAATTACTCGAAAGCAAGTTTATTTGTAGTCGAGCATAAATTTTAAACCGAACGAATCAATGTAAGCTCAGAAAAAAAGAATAGACAAGTTTTCCAGCCAATTTAGCCAAGAATAGCGTTAAATTTAAATATGTTTGCCAGAGCAAAACCCGCAAAATCTATCGCCGCCTAGTTTAAATTCTTAACTTAGCAATTTTGCTAATTCTATCTCCGCAAATTTTCATCTAAAACTGATTGAGGAAGCGTAGATCGCTGTTGTATAAACGGCGAATATCGTCAATTTGGTGTAGCACCATGGCAAATCTTTCTACACCAAAACCAGCGGCAAAACCCGTATAAATTTCAGGATCGTAACCTACTGCCTTCAGAACGTTAGGATCGACCATGCCACAGCCCATTACTTCTAACCATTTACCTTGCCACTGTACGTCCACTTCAGCTGAAGGTTCGGTGAACGGAAAATAGCTGGTACGAAACTGAACTGGAAGCGATGTAGCGCGGTCTTGGGGGTTTCCCCCATGAGCGACTACATCAAGAAGATCTGAGCCAAACATGCGCTGCAAAAACTCTTTAATCGTCCCTTTTAGATCGGTAAACTTTAAACCTTTGTCGATCGCCAAAATTTCTACCTGATTGAATACTGCTGAATGGGTAGCATCTACAGTGTCGCGACGATATACCCTGCCAGGGGCGATAATTCTAATGGGAGGCTCATTATTTTCCATATAGCGAATCTGTACCGAGGAGGTATGGGTGCGAAGCAAATTTCCTCCAGGCAGATAAAATGTATCCTGCATGTCTCTAGCGGGATGATCGGGGGGAGTATTCAGCGCCTCGAAGTTATAATAATCGGTTTCTATCTGCGGTCCTGTAGCCACGGTATAGCCCAAACCGACGAAAATATCGAGAACCCGATCTACCACGCCGTTAAGGGGGTGAACCCGCCCTAAAGGACGACTTACTCCAGGCATCGTCACATCGATGCTTTCTGCCTTAATTTGTGCCTCTATCTGCGCCTGCTGGAGGTTTTGCTTGCGCTGTTCGAGATTGGTCTGCACTTCTGACTTGACTACGTTTGCCTGAGAACCTACCGCAGGTCTTTCCTCTGGGGACAATTTACCCATCCCGCGCAAGATTTGTGACAGCTCGCCCTTTTTACCCAGATATTTAACTCTTAACTGCTCTAAGTCATCTAAGGTATCGGTATTAGCGATCGCCTGGAGTGCGGTGGTATTTAGTTCTGTTAGCTGGTCTAAAATCGAAGTCATTCAGGATAATTGGCAGTGTATGCGGTACCCGATCATAATATACCGAAATCTCTGCGTCTAAACTCGAATCATAGTTAATCTGCTGTCGGCATCTATTAGCGATCGCTGATGGCAGCCGGCACATCAAACTTTTTTCAATATTTTTTGGCGTTGGTAAATGCGTAATGCTATTTTCAATTTATTTATCTGTTCGGAAAAATATGCAAATTGAAAAGTCTTAGAGCTTAGAGCTTAAAGCTACAGAGAATAGCCTATCGTACGATATTACTTAATGACCAACGCCTGTTTTTTTAGAGATTTTTGGCTAATTATGCTGCATAGCTTTACTGATTCCTAATTGAGCGTCAAAATACTTGTTGTATGCCTGACTAATATTTTCATTGGTTAGAACCTCTTCTTTTGTTCCCGAAGCAATTAACCTTTTATTCATCAACAATAGTCGATCGTAGTTATCTAGGGTTTCGCCTAAGTCATGGCTGATTACTAGCAAAGTTTTCTGCTGGGCTTTTAATTCGGCAAATATGTCAAAGATAATTGTTTCTGTCTGCCGATCTACATTGTTAAACGGTTCGTCGAACAAAAGTAAATCTGCTTCTTGAGCGATCGCTCTAGCTAGAAAGACGCGCTGCTGCTGTCCTCCCGATAGTTCTCGAATCTGACGCTGACGATATTGCCACATGCCTACTCTTTCTAATGCCTGACGTACTAGTCGTTTCGTCTGGCGATTATGGCTGCGAAACCAGCCTGTAGAACTTACGCGCCCCATCATGACCACTCTTTCTACAGTTACGGGATAATCCCAGTCTATTTGCGATCGCTGTGGGACATAAGCCACTTTGTTTAGCTGCTTGTGAACTGGTTTGTCGATCCAGCGAGCAACTCCATCGCTTAGGGGAATCAAGCCCAAAATAGCTTTGATCAGGGTGCTTTTTCCCGCACCATTTGAGCCAAGCAAGCCAGCAACCTGCCCTGGTTGGAGAGTAAAAGAAACGTTTTCGACAGCGAGAGTGTGGCGGTAATTTACGCTTAAGTTGGCAACTTCCAGCATCAATCGAAATAAAGTAAAAATGAGATCCGTTCTCATTGTATCCTAAAGTATCTAGAATAATAATGATTCTAATTATTAGTAACACTTAATTTTTATGTTTGAATATATTCGGTTCAAAAAAACCTTTAAGCTTGTAATGGCAGGCATTATAGCTAGTACGATCGCTGGCAATATAAGAACCTCAGACAAGATCGCTAGAGCCGACTCGAAGCCGAAAGTTGTCGCTTCCCATAGCGTTATCTGTGATTTGTTAAACGCGATCGCAGAAGAAACAATCGAACTAACCTGTTTACTAGAAGGAGATCGCGATCCTCATACCTATCGTCCCACTCCTAGCGATCGCAAAGCACTCGAACAGGCGCAGCTAATTTTTTATGGCGGATATAACCTAGAACCCCAAATAGTAGAATCGCTTGCCGATCTAGAAACTCCCCAGGTCGCTCTATACGAACAGGTTGTGACCGAACCGATTATGGCAGAACATGACCATGGACATGGGGGCGAACATGGCGAAGGTGAACACGATGACCATGAACATGAAGGTGAACATGATGACCATGAACATGAAGGTGAACACGATGACCATGAACATGAAGGTGAACACGATGACCATGAACATGAAGCAGATAAGACATCTAAATCCGAATTAGAACCAGATCCCCATGTTTGGCACAACGTCGAAAACACGGTCAAAATGGTTGAAGTAATTCGCTCTGCATTTTTGCAGGCAAACCCCGACGCAGCAGAACAATATCTACTTAATAGCGTTACCCTAACTGAAAGACTTTGGCAGCTTGATGCTTGGATTAAAGACCAAATCGCGACGATTCCCGAAAATCAAAAGGTTTTGGTCACGACTCATAACTCTCTGAACTATTACGTTACAGCCTATAATTTAGACGATTATCTAGCTCTTCAAGGCTTGAGCGCCGAGTCATCTCCCACGGCTTCTCAGGTACGAGAACTGTCCGAGCAAATTAAGGCAACGGAAGTCCCGACTATTTTTGCCGAATCTACCAAAAGCGATCGCGTACTTAGAAACGTTGCCAAAGCAGCAGATGTCGAGCTAGCAGAGCAACCAATCTACGCCGATACTCTAGGTCCTTCCGAAAATTATATTGATATGATGTCCCATAATACCTGTACGATTGTTGATGGCTTAGGTGGAGAATGCGAGCCATTTCAAACTGTTTCTAATCGATAGAGCAAAAATGTAGATGGCTAAAGACATTGGTCTAAACAAGGAAATATACGAATATTTACTTTCTGTTTCTTTACGAGAAGCGGAGGTATTAACCCAATTGCGTCAGGAAACCAGCCAGCATTCTGCCAGCATTATGCAGATTTCCCCCGATCAGGGGCAGTTTATGGCATTGTTAATCAAGCTGTTGGGGGCAAAGAAGACTCTCGATATTGGCGTGTTTACTGGCTATAGTTCTTTAGCTGTGGCGCTGGCATTACCAGAAACAGGCAAAGTGATTGCTTGCGATCGCGATCCTCGCTGTACGGAAATTGCCCGCCGCTATTGGGAATTGGCAGGAGTGGCAGACAAAATCGATTTGCGCCTTGCACCGGCACTCATAACTCTCGATGGGTTAATTGCTGAGGGGGAATCTGGTACTTTTGACTTTGCCTTTATTGATGCTGATAAGCGTAATTATGACAACTATTACGAACGCTGTTTGACTCTTTTACGTTCGGGTGGGATGGTGGCGATCGATAACGTACTCTGGTTTGGTAGTGTTGCCGATCCAGAAGACACAGATAAAAGGACGGTTGCCATTCGCGAATTTAATCAGAAACTACACCAAGACGATCGGGTTTCAATTAGCATGTTGGCGATCGCCGATGGTTTAACTTTAGCTCTGAAAAACTAACCTATAGGCTATTCCAAAGTCTTCTTTTTCTATTTGCCACTTAATTCGTGATGCTCCAATTCCCGTATTAGATTAAATTTCAGCGGTTCGCGAGTGATAAATTCCGTGTAGTTGTGACTGAGATAATCGGCATAATTATGGTTTTTCGCTAAATGCTTTTGCATAAAAGCGAGAGTAGTAGCCCGAAAATAATCATAATAAATCGGCAGATTAGAATTTTTGACTAAAGCTCGTTTTTGCTTTGCTTCTAAATGTTGTTCGTCTATATATGTATGACCGCCTTTTTCGATTAGGAATAAATATTTGTCGTCATTTTGCAGCCAGGTAAAGGGAATAATTTGTTCTGATAAGGGAGGTGTAACCATATCGCTACTCCCCGATACGAATGCTACGGGAGCTTTAATCTTACTCAAACCTTTCTTGCCAAATAGAAGACTATTCATGGGATTTAGGACAAATGCGGCTTTGATTCGAGGATCGGATAGGCGACGTTTTGACTTTTGGGGTAGTTCTGTCGCCAGACACTGAAGCAGTAAAGATAGATTGAGAGAATTAGTTGCTACTTTTTGTTGATGGCACGATCTCTGTAAGCCTTTGTGATTTATTTTTCCTCCAGCCAAAGCCAGGGCGGTATATCCGCCAAAAGAATGACCGATAATACCGACTCGGCGCAAATTCAGACGTTGATGGGGAGGGTGTTGTGCTGCTTCGCGCTGCTGTAGACGATCTAGCAGATAGGAAATATCTTGAGGGCGATCGATAAATTCCTGCGCTTCGACTATTTTGCGATCGATACCCTTAAAAAAGTTGTTAATTTTATGGCTGTCGCTACCTGGATGGTTAACTACAATTACAGCAAAGCCATAGCTAACCAAATGTTTGGCGAGGTAGTCAAAGCTGCGACTATCTCCACCCAAGCCAGGAGAAACAATAACTGTCGGAATATTATTTTGTAGCTGGGGACGATAAAAGTTGGCGGAAAAAGAGCGTTGGCGACGACGATCCTGAAAATGAACTACTTCTTTAGTCGAAGTAAAAATGCCCGACTCCCGCAAATCTAATCTTTGACTAAAGTCAATATTTAACTCATCGAGAGATTCCAAATCAGCTGCATCTTCAATAACGGCGATCGCTTTTCGGGTTCTTTTTTTGAGTTTGCCAAATGTGTTGGCTAACTTTAAACCATTTTTGCCGTTGATATAGATAGTTTGGGCAGGATAGTTGCGTGCTATGTTCAGTATACTAAGACCATCCTTTTCTCCTGCTGCGCGAATTAGGCTAGAACGCAAGGCATATAATCCTTCCTGGGTCGGACTCGGTTGAATAATTGAGCCAAGATTTTGCAGAATTTTCTTGCCTAAAGACGAATTAAAAAAGCGATAAACCGTCACCCGATCTACCTCCAGCGAATAACTAACCAGTTCTTGCAGTTTGGCTAACTCTTTAGGAGTAGCAGAAGCCAAATAGGTATTTAGATAGCGATCGACTTCCCCCGTGTTGGCAAAATTTTCTAACGAGGCGACGGGGACAGCAAACTCTACCATTCCATAGCGAAAAGATATTTTTGACGCAGCTTCTACTCTAGGCGATCGCCAGATACCGAAAAAGCTCCCAGTTAAAAAGATTAGTAAATAGAAGAAACGCAGCTTCATATAGCAAGTAACTAATTGATTTTCTTAGTTATGTTTACCTATTCAATCAAGAACGGCAGTTTTATAACCATTACTTTCAGAGTTCCCCGTTCTAGATGCTTTATCTCATTTTTTGCTGCAAATTGTCATAAAAAAGTAAATTGAAAAGCATTAGAATCCTTAAAAAAAAAGAAGTAACAGCTGGTTAGATTTGCTTAGTTTTGGGGAATATTAAAAGCAATGAGGGATCGATCGGTCTTGAATTATCAATGATTTGCCCTCAACAGTAATCAATTCTCCAATTTCTGTGAAGCTAGCAACCCAGACAGACTTACATTTAACCTACTGTACTAATATCCATCCTGGAGAAACCTGGACAGAGGTAATCGATAATCTCAAACAATATATTCCCCAGTTAAAAGCGCGATTATCTCCTGACAAACCATTTGGTATCGGCTTACGACTCGCAGATATTGCAGCGAAAGAATTGCTCGCCAGAAACAATATATCTAAATTTAAGACTTGGCTACAGGCAGAAGATCTATACGTTTTTACGCTTAATGGTTTTCCCTTCGGCAGCTTTCACCATCAGGTAGTTAAAGATAAAGTGTATGCCCCAGACTGGACTAAAAGCGATCGCCTTGACTATACGTTGCGGTTAATCGATATCCTGTCTGTCTTATTACCCGAAAAAATTGACGGCGGTATTTCGACTCTACCCATATCTTATAAACCCTGGTGGCGCGATACAGAAGAAAAGGAGCGAGTATTACATGAGGGTAGTCTTAATTTAGCCAAAGCGATCGCCAAACTTGCAGAAATCAAAAAAAATACGGGCAAGTTAATCCATATCGATTTAGAACCCGAACCCGACGGGATGTTAGAAAATACTCAGGAGATAATCGACTACTTTCAAAACTGGTTAATGCCTGTAGCGGGCGAATGGTTACAGAGAGAAAAAGGAATAGATTCAGCCACCGCAGAAACCTGGATTAAAGAACATATTCGAGTTTGCTATGATACCTGTCATTTTGCCGTTGAATACGAACAGCCACAAGAGATTATTCGGCGTTTTCAGGATGCAGGAATTAAAATAGGCAAGATTCAGCTTAGTTCGGCAATTAAGATCGATATACCGTCAGAATTAGATAAAAGACAGGCAATTTTAGCTAAATTATCCCCTTTTGCCGAATCTACCTATCTCCATCAGGTAATTGCTAACCACGGAGAGGGAAACCTGAAGCACTACGACGATTTGGGTAATGCTTTAAAACATTTCCTAACTACTGAAGCAATAGAATGGCGCACTCATTTTCATGTGCCGATATTTTTAGCCAATTATCAACTATTTGAATCGACTCAAGACCATATATCCCAATTGTTACAGATGTTGCCTAGTGATGCGATTGGACATCACCTGGAGATTGAAACCTATACCTGGGAGGTATTACCCCCAGCCATGAAACTAGATATTTTGACATCCATCGAACGGGAATATCAATGGATTTTATCGGCGATTAAACCGTAAGGGCTAGGCAATGCCTAGCCCCAATAACGTCACCACAATAAAAATTTGAATTTTAAAATTATGGATAAAACAATCGTTCTCAACGTCGTCGGTTTAACCCCCGAATTAATCGGTGAACACACACCCTTCCTAGCAAAATGGCAGAAACAAGGTAAAACCACCTCTATTAAACCTGTTTTACCTGCCGTCACCTGTACGGCACAGGCAACCTACTACACGGGCGAAAATCCCGATCGACACGGCATTGTTGCTAATGGCTGGTATTTCCGCGATGAATGCGAAGTCAGGCTATGGCGACAGTCGAATAAATTGGTGCAAACGTCGAAGATTTGGGATAAGGCAAAAATGCTCGATC
>ENA-ORXU01002478-ORXU01002478.1-marine-metagenome-genome-assembly--contig:-NODE-2478-length-12579-cov-4.086146_pt1 | contig 12579 bp, 10 predicted proteins | sample MGYA00237869_ERZ511484 | MGnify/ENA metagenome assembly ERZ511484 | reverse complement strand
GTTAATAAGTGACACGTAAATTAAAATTAGAGGAATTAAATCGAGTTGATGTCGCCACCTATAAACGACAAATAAAACACCCTGTCGTTCTTGTGCTTGATAATATTCGGTCAGCGATCAATGTAGGTTCAGTATTTCGTACCGCTGATGCTTTTTCGATTAAAAAAATATTATTAGTGGGAATCACACCAGTACCTCCTCACGTCGATATTACAAAATCTGCAATCGGTGCTACAAAATCTGTTGACTACGAATACCACGAAGACATAAAAAGCAGTTTGAAGCGGCTCGGAACTGAAGGCATGAAAATTGTTGGTCTTGAACAAACCTCCACGTCAACTGACTTAACTTCACATGCCTGGGATGAAAAAGTTGCCATCGTTATCGGAAATGAGGTCAATGGCATTAGTGATGAAGCACTACCTTTTATAGATACGTTTGTTGAAATCCCACAGTTTGGAACCAAGCATAGCTTAAATGTATCAGTTGCCACCGGAATTATTTTATGGGACTACATGAAACAAGTGCTTAAAAAATAAAAACAGTGACTTATACGATTTCAACTAGCGTTGATTCGCCGGAGTCCTTTTCGTCATCCCATTGCCAAGACTCTTGAAGACGAATTCGACCATCATCTTGAATTGAGATTTGTGACGTGCATGAGCCAGTGCGAAACACACCATCAATATCCCAATGTCCATATCGGAAAGACAATTTGGAATCATCTTTAATAAATCCAGAAAGTGTTCCTATTCTTATTTGCCCGCCTTTATACATGGCCCATACAACATTTCGTTCTTGATAGTAATGAAATATAGTTTCTACGTTCACTTGTCCGTTTATGGAATTGAAAATGGAGCAAAATTTTTTATTGTGTAAATTGATTCTGGACATAGCATTTTATTTATCTTTCAAAAGGATAAACTAATTTAATTTTCTGACGTACTTCATCGAGTAACGCTATTAAATCAAGACTATTTTGATGACTCCAAATATTACTTTCTATGCGACCCCCACGAATACAAGCCAAGCATTCATCCATCTCATAAGTATATCCCTTGCCCATTTTCGGGTATTTATAGCTCGATTTCTCTCCGTCAGATGAGACCATCTCAAATGCTTCAGTTTCGTGCCAACGTGGTTGAATTGCAATAGTACCTTGAGATCCACAAATCATGGCCGGGGCATTAGAAGTCGATGTGAATCCAGATTTTAATATACATAATGCATCATCATAATTAAATATCATAGCAGCTTGGCTGTCAACACCAGTTAAGAAGAAATGGGCATCTGCGAGAATTGAGTTCGGCTTACCCAACAGTATGTACGATAAAAATATCGGATATAAACCGACATCGAGCAAGGATCCGCCTGCGAGGTTCGGATTTAATAATCGGGCGTTCGGATCTTGTTTGGCTGTAAAACAGAAATCGGCGTTTATATATTTTATTGTTCCAATTTTATTCAATTCGATATCCTGTATTAGAGCTTGAATTGCAGGATTAAATCGTGACCAAAGACCTTCCATTAAGAAAACACCTTTTTGTCGGGAAGCCTCCACCATCTTCGTGACTTCTTTACGGTTGACACCCATTGGTTTTTCGCACAAGACGTGTTTGCCAGCTTCCATACATGCGAGAGTCAACTCGACATGCGCATGATGCGGTGTTGCAATATAAACGATATCGACATCCGGTGATTGTAGCACATCCTCATATGATCCGGTGGAAGGTTCGAAAGTTATATTTTTGGCAAATTCGTTTGCTTTATCTTTATTTCGCGACCCGACCATGACTAATTCGTGTTTTTCAGTCAATTCCATATCACGCGTAAACGTCATGGCGATCTTTCCAGCTCCCAAAATACCCCAACGCAATTTTTGAATCATGAATCGAATATACGTGTCCATATTGTTTTAGTCAACTTTATGAAAACAGACAAAATCAAATGGGTATTTTCATATTAAGCTACAATTCAATTAATTCAAACTTTAAATAGTGAGGTTTCAAACATGACAAATTTGCTCTTTGAACAATATATGACTCAAACCCTATCAACTATAGGGAATGATGAAAAGTGATACTAATTTTCAGAAAAACACATGTCGAAATGACAGTAGGGTTTAGTGCAAAATATGTCAAAATGTCCGTAATGATCTCTATTTCACAGACGGCATTTTAATTGATTTAAGAGAAGTAATAAACTTAATTACAAATGAATATCAATAAACTAACAACTAAATCGCAAGAAGTCGTACAGCAAGCCAGCCAATTGGCCGTCGAAGGTGGACAACAAGCGATCGAGGTAGGACATATCATGAAGTCTATTTTGGCTTTGGATGATACAGTTACACCTTTTATAGTCAAAAAACAGTCTGCAAATTTAGCAGGTATCAAGAATTCAGTGGACGACATTGTCAGCTCGTATCCTACCGTCTCAGGTGGAGAGGTATATTTTGCAAGAGAGACATCAACTGTCATGTCGAAGGCTGAGAGTTATTTGAAAAAATTTGGCGACGATTATGTAGCGATAGAACATATACTGTTAGCGATTATAGATTCAAAAAACAGTATCCAAACAATCCTGAAAGATGCTGGATTGACTTATAAAGGAGTTGAAACTGCATTAAAAGAATTGCGAAAAGGGCAACGTGTCACCACGAAAAGCGCTGAAGATTCATATAATGCTCTGAATAAATATGCGACTAATTTAAATGAGCGAGCAAGAAACGGAAAACTCGATCCTGTCATTGGACGTGATGAAGAAATTCGTCGCGTATTGCATATTTTAGCCAGACGATCAAAAAATAATCCCATTTTAATCGGACAACCTGGTGTTGGAAAAACTGCGATAATCGAAGGTCTAGCACATCGAATAATAAACGGCGATGTCCCTGAAGATTTACACGACAAAGAAGTTTATTCACTCGATATGGGTGCTCTCATAGCAGGGGCGAAATATCAGGGAGAATTTGAAGAACGTTTAAAATCTGTGGTAAATGAAGTTGTGAGTGCCGACGGTAGCATATTTTTATTTATCGATGAAATTCACACACTCGTTGGTGCAGGGAAAGGACAAGGTGCCATGGACGCAGCCAATATATTAAAACCTGCCTTGGCTCGCGGAGACCTAAGAGCCATCGGTGCTACGACATTGGACGAATATCAAAAGTATTTCGAAAAGGATAAAGCTCTAGAACGCCGGTTTCAAATGGTTAATGTAGATGAGCCATCGGAAGAAGATGCCATTTCAATATTACGCGGATTGAAAGAGCGCTATGAAACGCATCATAAAATTAATATTACCGATAGTGCAATTGTTTCAGCCGTGCAATTATCGACGCGATATATTTCTGATCGCTTTTTACCAGATAAAGCCATCGATTTAATTGATGAAGCTGCCGCGCGTTTACGTTTGGAAATGAATTCCATGCCCGAAGATTTGGATGAGGTAGAGCGAAAAATTCGGCAATTGGAAATTGAGAGAGAGGCGATGAAACGCGAAAAAGATAAGGCAAAAATTACGCTACTTGACGAGTCTATTGCAAATTTAGAAGACGAGAGATCCTCATTGAGAGCTAAATGGGAAAACGAAAAAGGTGTTGTATCGAATGTCCAAAAATTAAAAGAACAACTCGAGCAATTGAAACAAGAAGCGGCTCGCTTCGAAAGGGCTGGAGATTTCAGCAAAGTGGCAGAAATACGCTATGGTAAAATACCAGAACTTCAAAAAGAATTAGAGCTAGGATTGACGGATTTACATGAGATGCAAGAAAGTGGGAATATGCTCGTCAAGGAAGAAGTTGATAGTGAAGACATCGCCTTAATTGTAAGTAAATGGACTGGAATTCCTGTGACCCGCATGTTGCAGAGCGAGCGCGAAAAGTTGATTCATCTCGAAGATGAGTTGCACAAAAGCGTGGTCGGACAAGACGAAGCCGTCGAAGCTGTATCGTATGCTATTCGCAGGAGTCGTACGGGGTTATCCAATGAAAAAAAACCAATAGGTTCCTTCCTATTTCTAGGGACAACGGGTGTAGGAAAAACCGAATTGGCAAAGGCACTTGCAACATATCTATTTAATGATGAAAATCAGATGACACGTATTGATATGAGCGAATATCAAGAACGCCACGCGGTTAGCAGGTTGGTTGGAGCGCCTCCAGGATATGTTGGATATGAAGAAGGCGGTCAATTGACGGAAGCCGTACGCAGAAAACCATTCAGCGTGGTATTACTCGATGAAATTGAAAAAGCGCATCCCGATGTATTTAATATTTTATTACAAGTACTTGAAGATGGACGATTGACAGACAACAAGGGTAGGGTAGCTGATTTTAAAAATTCAATCATCATTATGACATCAAATATCGGATCGAATATTATTCGAGAAAATTTCGAAAGACTTGACGATCAAAATGAATCTGAGTTGGTAGAGAAAACACAAAACCTTGTGTTCGAATTATTAAAACAGTCTGTAAGACCTGAGTTTTTAAATAGAATTGATGAAGTTGTTATGTTCAAACCGCTTTCAAAGGCGAACATTCGCAGTATTGTCGAAATTCAAATTGACCAACTCAAAAGTGTCTTGGCAAAACAGCAAATTAGTCTTGACATCACTCCGCAAGCCATGGATTATTTGGCGGCTGAGGGATATAATCCAGAATTCGGCGCTAGACCATTGAAGCGCGTGATTCAGCGAAAGGTGCTAAATCGACTGTCAGATGATCTTTTGACAGGTCGGATACAACCAAATACTTCCATACTACTAGACGAGTTTGATGGGAAGGTTGTATTCCGTGAACCTGAGAAGGTCACATAAAAAATTGTTATCCGATAAAGAGAGAAGAGTTGCCTCACATAGTGCAGCTCTTTTTTTTTACTTCAGGATTCAAATCATTTATAAAAACTCCATAAAGTATAAATGACCCGCCCCTACATAGAAAACGGGACAACAAAAGTGACAGATTTGTATTTTTAGAATGTCTTTCGCCCCTTAGAGAGAGAGAGACAGCCTTTTACGCTAAGCTAAATTCATTCATGGTAAGACTATTTATTGGTCTCGTATTTATTGTGACAGCATTACAAAGTCACGCGCAGTCTGTGCGAATTATTGGTGGAGGACATCCAACCGGAGATATTGCTATTACGACAAGCAGCGAGCAAAATGCCAAGGTCGGTCGAAACACATTGAATGGGCAAGGCTTGTTACCCAATCAAAATGCAGCTTCACGGTTTCTAGCGCAGGCAACATTAGGCGCTGATATCGAATTGATCGATCATGTGTCAGATGTCGGCATTACACAGTGGTTAGATGATCAACTGAACATGCCAGCATCTTTTAGCATGTCTGATTATCTTTTTGATTTAATCGATTTAGCTCAAGATTCTTTGGATGCATTGGGCGATCCAGAGCCATTTCCTGCTCCTACACGATTTTGGTATTACGCGTGGTGGAAACACGTGATTGATGGTGATGACCTAGTGCGCGCGCGAATAGCGCTGGCTCTTAGTGAAATACTTGTGGTGTCCGAAAATTCTATTTTGGGTTCTCGTCCTTTAGGACTCGCAAACTATTACGATATTTTATTGGAACATGCATTTGGAAATTATCGAGATTTATTAGGAGAAATTACTCGACATCCTTCAATGGGTGTTTATCTCACATATATTCATAATCCTAAAACAGATACGGTAGCTAATAATTTTCCTGATGAAAATTATGCAAGAGAAATCATGCAGCTTTTTACCATCGGATTACATGAATTAAATAATAATGGAACACCAAAATTAGATAACCAAGGAAAATTAATCCCTAGTTATGATAATGATGACATTGGCGAATTCGCAAAGGTCTTTACTGGATTCACATGGGCTACAGCTGCCGGTTTCGGGATGGGTCCTGTCGCATATGATCAATCTATGCAAATGTGGGAGTCTGAGCATGAACCAGGTGAGAAGTTTTTATTAAATGGGTATGTTGTACCCGATCGCAACCCGGTAAATGGATTGGCAGATGTTGATGATGCCATAGATAATTTATTTAATCATCAAAACATGGGACCTTTTATATCTCGACGTTTAATTCAGCGATTAATTACTTCGAATCCGAGTCCTGCCTATATCGATCGTGTCGCAAGTGTTTTTAACGATGATGGAAATGGTGTTCGAGGAAATTTAAAAGAAGTTTTTCGGGCTATTTTTTTGGATCCAGAAGCAAGAGCCTGCGCACAACAACAAAAGGATTTGGTCGGATATTTAAGAGAGCCATTACTGAGGTATACACACATTTGCCGAGCATTTAATGCCGCAAGTGCTGACGGTCATTTTCGAAGCACAATGACTGAATTTCAGCGTCTACTATTACAAAAGCCGCTAGCATCACCTAGTGTATTTAATTTCTTTCAACCCGACTATCAACCAAATGGACCAGTTGAAATGGCTGATCTTGTCGCGCCAGAATTTCAAATTTTTAATTCTCAATCTTCTGTTGGATACGGTACTATGTTAAATGGTTGGGCCATGGATGAAAAGAAGTTAATCGAGTATGGGTTTTTGTTTCCAGGTGAAACTTATGTCGAAGCAAACAGAGCAAAAATTGATCTTTCCGATGAAATAGATATTTCGACTACAAATGACATAGATGCTTTGGTTGAGCGCTATAATATTATTTTATGTCATGGAAATATGAGTGATGTCACGCGGAGCCTTATAACAAATATGCTAGCTGAAACCGACGAAGCTCAAGCTGAAATCAGGGCACGACTTGGATTATTCTTGGTGATGATGTCTCCTGACTATTTAATATTGCGATGACATGAACAGACGAAAATTTATACATCAAGCGAGTTGTGCGGCTGTTGGTTCATCTACCTTGTTTAGCACACTGGCAAATTTGATGATGACGAATTCATTGTCGTCGCCTAAACTCAATTCCAGCTCCACGGGATATAAAGCGATGGTGTGCATTTTATTAGCTGGGGGTAATGATAGTTTCAATATGCTTGTGCCACATAAAAAATTCTCTAGTGGATCCCCTCCAGGCTCCTATAATGAATACGCCGATGCTCGTGGAAATATGGCCCTCTCACATAGTTCATTACGACAATTAAATTTTACCGCACAAAATGGCAACACATACGGTGTGCACAATAGCATGCCTAATACGCGCAATTTATTCGACTCTGGGAAATTAGCATTTTTGAGTAATGTAGGTACATTAATTCATCCAATTCCTGATCGAAGTTTTTTCTCATCAGCAGAAAAGCCTCTGGGTTTATACTCTCATGCAGATCAAATTCAACAATGGCAAACTTCTGTCCCTCATAGCAGACAGGCATTGGGATGGGGTGGACGTGTTGCAGATATTATAAATACAATGAACACCAATCAGGATATTTCAATGAATATAAGTTTGGATGGTCGAAATGTATTTCAAACTGGAAATCAAACTTTTGAATATAGTATTAGTAATACGGAAAATGCCGTAGGTCCGATACAAAAAATTCCAGAAGGATATAATCGTGGATATCTTAATGTTCTACGCGATCAGACAATCGACAGTATGGTTTCTGAAATGTACAATAATGTATTTCAAAAAACACTCTCAAACCAGTTAAAAACTTCTATTGACAGTCAAAGTCAGTTTCGCAATGCAATCGCTGGAGTACCATCGATCACAACAAATTTTTCATCGCATAAATTATCCCAAGATTTGAAAATGATGGCGAGGTCTATCGCCGCTGCTGATGAATTAAATATGAATAGACAAATATATTTCACCTCCTTTGGTGGATGGGATTTGCATAGCGATTTGATCTCTAGTCACGATACGAAATTAGAAGTATTAGACAATGCACTGTCCGAATTTAATGCTGCCATGGAAGAATTAGGCATGGAAAATCAGGTCACGACATTTACGATATCAGATTTCGGAAGGACTATGACTTCTAATGGCAATGGAACAGATCACGCCTGGGGTGGCAATCAGCTGGTCATGGGCGGAGCCGTAAACGGACAGCAGATTTATGGTGAATATCCAAATTTGGCAACGTCTGCAAATGTGGCCAACATATCAAGACGAGGAATATTAATACCGCAATTATCAACTGATGAAATGTTTGCAGAACTCGCCATATGGTTTGGTATGTCATACACCGATCTAGCGTATGTATTTCCAAATCTGCATAATTTTTTCAGCATGACGCCCGGTGATTTACCAATAGGTTTTATGGATGCATAATGAAATTATCTACCTTACATATCGCATTCATATTAATATTGGTAGGTACTGACATGTTTTCTCAAGGAACACCCTCTTGTGTTGGTAGTCCTGGTCAACTCGAGTGGAAATATTGGAGAAACTTACCTGGTTCGAATATTGAGAACTTATACGATCACGTATATTACCCCCAGGCACCCAAAGGTAAAATTTCTATTAATAATATTAATGTACCAAAGAATTTTGATGAATATTATGGCTCTTTGCTCGCAGGTTTTATCAAAGTCCCAGAGACAGGTACATTCCAATTCAATTTAACTGCTGATAATAAAAGTCAATTTTTTTTAAGCACAAATGAGGATCCCGAAGATCTCGTTTTGAGATGTAATTGTCCTGGCCCAACAAAAGGGAATGACCATACCAAATATTCCGCTCAAACGTCTACATTCCTTAATCTGACTGCTGGTGACTATCTATACTTTGAGCTCGCTCTGAAAGAACGTACGGGCGTCGACCATGCGCAAGTATTTTGGAAAACCCCAAGTCAAAATGATGACTGGTACGAATTTCCTTCAAACGTTTTATTTGAATATACGTGCGATGTAGAATGTGATGTAGTTGGTACGCCATGTGATGATGGAAATGCTTCAACAATTGATGATCGACAAGACGGTTACTGTAATTGTTTCGGTATTCCTAAGACAAATACGAATAGTTGTATCGGCGATCGCGGCGATATAAATGTTTTATACTATGATAGCATCGGTGGTACAACGCTGAATTACTTACTAGTTAATGATAATTTTCCATTGATGCCACATCGAACATCAACATTTGATCGATTCTTTATGCCCGGTGAATATGGAGACGAATACGGTGCATATATTAGAGGATACATTAATCCACCTGTAACCGGTAATTATGTATTTAATATTGTGAGTAATGACGCTAGTGAATTTCATCTAAGTTCTAACGATCAAAATTCGACGAATAATCTAAATTTAATCTGTTACGTAGATGGCGCAACAAGCTCAGGTCAACACTATAAATACCCCGAACAAACTTCCGATTCAGTGTATCTCGAAGCCGGAGAGATATATTATTTTGAAGCGCTTCACAAAGAACGGAGAAATCAAGATCATTTCGCGCTTTACTGGAGGACGCCATATACAACAAAGGATGCCTGGGTAATTGTTGACGGAATATACCTCAATTCATTCGAATGTGAGCTGGCGTGTTTGCCCGAAGGCACTGCCTGCGATGATGGCGACCCACAGACTATGGATGATATGATCGACGCCAATTGTGACTGCGTTGGTACACCTTGTGGCGGCCCGTGCCCAGAGGATCCACCATTTATACCTATAGATAGATGCGATCTAAAAGATCAACATTCTAATCGCGGTGATGATGCATGGCTATCTTGCACTAAGACCATGAATCCTAAGTCATCTTATGGTAACTCTCATTGGATCATGTACGATTTTGGGAAATCCTATCAGGTTAATAGAGCACAGTATTGGAATTATAATACACAGGGCTCCACTTTATTAGGTGCAAAAGATATAGCTGTCGATTATTCGGAAGATGGTGTAACATGGAGCCACTTGAATACATATTTTTGGAAGAAAGCCCCAGGGACCTTAAGTTATAAGGGAGATACATTAATTGGAATTTATGGTATTAATGCACGATATATATTAATGACTATTTTGAATACTAGAAGCTCTGGAAGTAATTGTGCTGGATTTAGTGAAATAATATTCGAAGTAGAGGAGTGCGGTTTCGTTGGAGTTTCTTGTGATGATAATAATCCACAAACAGTCTTCGATACTTATGATGAAAATTGTAATTGTATTGGAGTTGATCTTGCTGTGGTCAATGAATGTGACACCAATATTCTACAATTACAAAATCAGATGTATCCATCCGGAACATATGATGCAACGCAGCAAGTGCGATCGAAAGCGCTTGTCACAGAGAGCACATTAGTGACCTATACAGCCCAGCAAGCAATTGTCTTACAGCCAGGATTCGAGACAGAATTGGGAAGCGGATTTATCGCTATTCCAGCTGATTGCGCGCAATCCGCTAAACAAGCCAGTTCGAAGGATGGACATTTTCACATCGATCAAGTCCATGAAGGACCCATTAGAATTAATTACAATGAAAAAATTGACGAAACATTAATACAGTTCGAAATCATTCAGTCAGATTTAGTCGTATTGTATTTGGTAGATAGTCAGGGCGAAATCATCAGAATATCTTCACCTATACATTACGAACAACCAGGTTATTATAGAAAAAATGCAACCTTCCAAAATTTGAAATCCGGAGTTTATACACTAGTCGTCAAGACGTCATTAGAAAAGATAGAAAGTAAAGTTGTAATAGCGCGATAGACCTTAAAGCACAATATCATTTATCTGAGAAGTCATCTTAATCCGCTCTAATTGACTTGTAATTCGATTGGCAATTTGACCTGCATTATCCAATATTTTATGGATGTCATCCGGCACTCCCTTACCGGTTAGAGTACGTCGTAAGAAATCTGCTTGTTCCTCTTCCACACTATAGAGCTTGAATACGATGCCTTCATTACCTCCATGTTGCTCAAAGTCATCTCTACCATATCCTCTGAGTGGACGTTTGGAGGCTGGAGCTGCCGATTGTCCAATGCCCGCGACATTTTCTGGAATATTTTCAATCATTTTCGCTTTTGCAGAAGCCAAGCTTTTTAGTAGGGAATGTTCTTGTGCTGAGAACTTATCACCCACAGAGGCAGCTGTCAGAATTCGGATGTCTTCTTCTAGCACTTCCCGCAAAGTAGTTAATGCAGTAGCTGTTGATATGTCCGGTCGATTCATTTGATCCATTTGTTCTAGTCGCGAATATATGGATTATTCCGAATCTGTATTTTTCTCAACATTCTTCAAGAATTCAACCATATCAGTGTCTGCGGTTGGTCCATAAGGCACAAGGATGGTTCCTTTCTGTCCATCGTTTGTTTCGATGGCATACAGAATCGAGGCATCAGATGGATTACTCATGCCTTCGTATCGCGCTTGGCTTACAATTGTAACTTGCTCATCAGTATATGAATTTTCCGTGCCGCAAATTTTTAACTGCCCTGATTCCATTACAAATGAATGCGTATACCCTTCAGCTTCTAGAACTCTTATACGGTCGGTTTCATGTTTTGTTTCTGGTACTTTCATCTTTATATATGTTTAAATAATCTTATTTTTTAGCCAGGCCAATGATAAATGAAAATATCAGCAGTACTAAAAAAATAAAAAATAATATTTTTGCTAACCCAGTCGCTACACCAGCTATCCCTCCGAAGCCAAGAATGGCTGCGATGAGTGCGATAACCAAGAGTGTAAGTGTCCAACGGAGCATATTTACTTTATTTACTTTCTCATTTGATGACGTTCTAATTTGCACTTTAGTTCGGAGGTTAATTTTAAATCACCAAATAACTAGTATAAATTCAAAGTATGAGTTCGGGTAAGGACTTAAGATGAAATATGATAATCACCACCGCTACATTGCGTATCTTACCGCATCACATTCAATAAGCTCTTTGTTTCATGTTCAATACGCTTTATAAAAAATTTACTTCGCTATATATCGGTGTCATTACAAGTATTGCATTTCTACCGACAGTAATCGCCATCGCCCTCACTGCATTAGCATTTTTATTGTTGAACTTTGAAGATGTTGAACGGACTAAATTTTTGATCGACAACATTCCCGAATTGGTAATAAATAATCCTGAAACCGCGCGGACGATTCTGTCAGTGCTTATTGGCGGGATCATATCCTTGACCGTGTTTAGTTTTTCAATGGTCATGTTGCTCTTAAATCAAGCAAGTTCTAATTATTCACCCAGACTACTTCCCGGACTTATATCTAATCGGGTCAATCAAGTGATTCTCGGCTTCTACATCGGAGTGATTTTATTTAATATAATCACAATGATAAGTATAACACCGAGTGGTGATAAGTATACTCTAAACGGATTCACTATTGTTGTCGGTATCACTCTCGGAGTAATTTGTTTGGGACTGTTTGTGTACTTTACTCATAATATAAGCACGAATATTCAGATAGGCACGATATTGAACAATACTTACAATGAAACGGCTTCACAAATAGGACGATTAGTCGATTCAGAAGTTCAGGATGATATTAACGAGGCTGAACGTTTCGTGCCGGTCGATAGTCTGAGATGTGATGAGGCCGCATACTACCACGGGGTAAATGCAAGTGGAATTTTGTCGCTACTAAGCAAGTATGAAGTCAATATGGAAGTGACTGCCTACAAAGGAGAATATATTTTACCTCATACAGAAT
>ENA-ORXU01002473-ORXU01002473.1-marine-metagenome-genome-assembly--contig:-NODE-2473-length-12601-cov-3.479479_pt1 | contig 12601 bp, 10 predicted proteins | sample MGYA00237869_ERZ511484 | MGnify/ENA metagenome assembly ERZ511484 | reverse complement strand
GACACCGGTGATGGCCGGTACAAGCTTGCCGCCGGCTGGCTGATCGATCGACTCGGGTTCCGAGGTGTCCGTCGAGGCTCGGTCGGCGTTCATGCCGACCAGGCACTGGTACTGATCAACCTGGGTGACGGCACCGGCGAGCAACTGATGATGCTGGTCGACGAGATCAGGTCAGCGGTACGCCGATCGTTCGGCATCGACCTTACCATCGAACCGCTGATCGTGTAACTCTCGATCTTCGCCCCCCGATTCACTGGACGAATCGGGAGGCAGGGACACCGGTACTACAGAATATCCAGATCGCTCTCGACAGACTTCCGTCTGCCTGTTCTCGGGCGATCGGAACTGCCTCTCGTCGAAGGCGCAACGCTTGCCTGACCATCGAAGGCCTGAGGATGACGCGCATCGTCCAGATCGTACGTCAGGTTCAGGTCTACATCCGACTCGTCGCTGCGCATGGCCATCAGTTCCTGCTGGGTCAGGCGGATCCTGCCTGACGTGACGCCTTCCACGACGGGTCCCTTCTCGCGATAGTCGTAATAGTCGTAGTAACCCTGATAGTAGTAATCGCCACCGTACGAGGTGATGCGATCGATGTCGACCTGCGTGATGACCACACCTGCCAGGTGCGCACCCGACTGCTGCAGCCGGCTCACGCCGCGCTTGACCAGATCCATGGACGTGTCGTGTGACTTCACGGCGTAGACGACCGAGTCCGTCAGCCGGCCCAGCACCAGCGCATCCGATACCGCCTGCGTCGGTGCACTGTCGATCACGATACGGTCGTAGTGCTGCTTGAGCTGCTCGAGCACCTTCTCGAAACGCTTCGACGACAACAGCTCCAGCGGTTGATCCGATATCGGACCGGACGGCAGGATATCGACCACGCCACCGAACTCGCCACGCCGGATGCACTGACGAGCGGTTGCCATGTTCGTCAGCAGACTCGACAGACCGTTGATGTCCTTGCCCTGACCGGCTGCCTTTGCAATGGTCGGCCGGCGCAGGTCGCAGTCGATCAACAGCACCCGCTCCAGCTGTCCCAGCGAGTACGCAAGGTTGATGGCTGTCGTCGACTTGCCTTCGCCGGGTACCGACGACGTGACCATGATGACCTTCTGGTACGCCTTGCTGTCACCCACGCACAGCGCCGTACGCACCGTGTTCATCGACTCGGGGAACCGGCTCTGCTTGCCGGCAGTCTCGGCCGGATTCAGTGGCAGCTCCTTCTTGCCCTGCAACAGGCCCTTCTTGATCAGCGGCAGGATCCCGAGCAATGTCAGGCCCAGCTTGCCCTCGACGTCACGGGTACTCTTGATCGTATCGTCAGTGGTCTCGTACAGAAAGGCCATCAATGTCGCCATCACCAGTGCTGCCAGCGCTGCCAGCGCGATGATCAGCTGCTTCTTCGGCTTGAACGGTCCGCCGGGCACGCGGGCGTAGTCGCTGATCCGCGCATTCGCCGTCTCGAGCCCATCGGCCGATTTCGCCTCCGTCATGCGGCTGAAGAACTGGTCGTACACGTTCTGCTTGGTGTCGACTTCGCGCTTCAGCGCGTCCAGCTCGAAGGTCGAACTGCCCAGGGCCTGGATCTCGTCCTTGCCACTGGTCAGGCCTCGCTGAATTTCGGCCACACGCTGTCGGGCCAGCTGCAGATCCTGCGAGACCTTGGCGCTTACCCGTTGGACATGGCCTGCCAGCTGGTCGTCGAGCGAGGCGAGCTCCGCCTTGGCATCGAGTACACGCGGGTGCCGTTCACCGTAGCGGTTGAGCAACTCGTCCAGATTCCTCTGCACTGCGCCCTGTTCGATGCGGGTGCCTTGCACCAGCGGGTCCAGCTGGACCGCCGGAATGGATCCCAGCAGTTCGGGACGCCCCAACGCCGCCTCGATATCGTTGTTGATGTTCTGCAGGTTGGCCTGTTCGCTGCGCGCCGACGTCAATTCGGTCGTCAGCAGCAGCAGCTCCTGCTCCGTCAGTCGACCGACACCGCCCGCCAGTTCCACCAGGCCATTGTCCTGACGGAATTCGATCAGCCGTCTGGTGGCCGCGTCCAGATCGATCTTGAGTTCGCCCAGGCGCTGCGCCAGCCACTGCGAGGCGGTCGTCGTCAGCTCCAGCTTGGCATCCAGATAGCTCTCGATGTACTGCTCACCGACCGAGTTGGCCACCCGTGCAGCGAAAGCCGGATCGGCGGACTCGAAACTGATCTTCACCAGCTTCGTCTTGCGCACCGGCTCTACCGACAGGCGACCCATGAAGTTGCTGACCACGGCCTCCTGCGAGCGGGACAGGGGGACGGCATCGCCCGGCAACAGGCTCGTGCTGCTCGCTGCCGTGTCGGCAGCCGCATCGTCGATCGCATCGGCCTCTGCCGCCGAACTGGCCGCACGTGTCGACGCTTCCTCGTCGCCCCCCATGGAAGCCAGCGACCCGAACATCCCGGACACCTTGTCGGCCATACCGCTGACGGCATTCGTCTCCGGGGCCTCTTCCGGCAAGCCGGCCGAGATCTCCGACGATTTCATCGTGGCGGACAGTTCGGGGTGGTCCCACAGATCCAGACGATCGACCACCTTCTGGGCCAGGGCCCGGGACTTGAGCAGCTCGAACTCGGTCTGGTAGTAGTCCGTGTTCTCGGTGTCGACACCGTACAGTTCCTCGATGGAGACGATGTTCGCCTTCTGCTGCTCGATCAGCAGCGTCGAGGTGGCACGGTAGATCGGCGTCGCCGTGTAGGCGTAATAGGCGGCGAACGCCGTGATCACGGCCGTGAACAGCGTGATCAGCCACTTGTGCTTGCGAAGGATGCGCAGGTAATGCTGCACATCGACCTGATCCGAGATGGAGCGCTCACCCTCCTCTTCCATGTACTGGTTGTCCTGCGCGAAAGCGCCCGGTCTGTTCATCAGAAGAAGCCCTCTTTGATTGAAACGACATCCCCCGGCGCCAGACGCGTCGACAGGGTGGCGCGTTGCTCCTTCGCACCATCACCGGCACCGCTCACGTACATCTTGCTGGTCGAGGCACGGTCGGTCAGCCCGCCGGCCAGGGCGATCGCCTTGTCGAGCGTCAGGCCGGGTTGATACGGGTAGCCGCCCGGCGAGCGGACCTCTCCATTGATGAAGAAGGGCCGGTACTCGAGTACCGTCACGTTCACGGACGGGTTGACGAGATAACCATCCTGCAGCAGCGAGGAAATCTCCTCTTCCAGTTGCTGCGGTGTCTTGTCGGCAACCACCAGATTGCCGAGATAGCTGTAGTTGATAATTCCGCTGCCCCCCACCCGGGATTCCATGGTCAGGTCCGGCTCGTCGAATACCTGGATGCTGATGCGATCGCCCTGTCCAAGGCGATAGCTGTCCGGGTCGGTGGCCAGCACATCGGCCTTGCTCATGTCGGCAGCATCGTCGTTCGGAACGGAGCCCGGGCGGGTATCAGGACCGGGAGGCGTCGCGCAGGCGCCCAGCAGCGTCATACCGAGCAGTATTCCAAGAACCCGGAGACCCGGTCTCGATTGGCACGTATTCACTATAGTCATCGGCTACGAAGAGCTTCCAGGTGTCAAAACAGGCGCAAGGATAAGGGAACACCTCGAAACGCGTGCGCGGCAAGTTCTCAAACCCACGCAAGAGTAACTCCGCGCGTCCATCGTAACCGCGAGCACGATGCACAACGGGAAAGGTACCGCGTTCACGACCTTGCCAGATCGATGGTCGCCGAATCGTCATCGCCGGCCATCCGTCTCAGAGTGTCGCTCGCACGAACAAGCCGTACGTCGTCCGGTCGTACTCCAGGTCGGTGGAATCGGGATTACCGGCACACTCATCCGCCGTCCGCGACTCCAGACCCGCGTTCACCCCCACCGACAACCAGCGCCGCAGGGCGACGCCGACTTCCAGCCCGGCCTCGCCCGTCGTCGTGTCGGCTACCGGGCAAGCCTCCTCGTTGAGCCTGACACCGGCGAAGGTCCGGGTCGAGATGCGCGATGACCATCCATGCTTCCAGCCGACCGTCGCTCTGGTCTCGATCGATTCCACGCTACCGGTCGCATCCAGCGAGCGTGCGTTGTTGTCCACTGCGCGACTGACGTCGAACGTCAGGGTCGCGTAGTCCACCGGTTGGTATTCCAGGGCGGCCTCGACGATGAGCACCGTGGAATCCTCGAGACCGTCGGCATCACGCCATACGCGTTGCAAACCGATGCGAGCCGCTCCGGACAACAATCCCGACGAGTCGAAGGACACGCCGCTCAGCAGGGACAGCTCATCCCGGTCGAACCGGTCGTCGTCGTAGGCAAGGTCCTTGTAACGCACCTCGATCTCGGCACGCGTGTCGCCGCCGATCCGGTAGCCGAAGCGTGCGTACGATGCCGCCGATCGCCGGTCGCGCCCTTCGGTCACTTCATCGAGGTTGGTGTAATCGAGCAGCAGGAATCGAGCGCCCACCGTGATGCGGCCAGTCGCCTCGGCAGCGCCGTAGCTGAAATTACCATCCGCCGACAATCTGTTGAAGACCACCGGCTCGTCGAAGCGATCGCTTCGGCCACGCGTCAGGTCGGTACCCAGTTCGGTGTGACTGCGTTGCAACGAAATATCGCCCGTGAGGCGCCGTCGGCTGTCAAGCTCTGCCGTCACACCGACGCCGAGCCGATGATCATTCCAGTCCTGAGAGTTCTGCTCGCCCTGGCTGAAGGCGCCCTGATAACCGGCACGCACCTCGAGAAGCCGTCGATTCGCGACGAAGAGCAGTTCGGGCCGGACGATGACGACACTGCCGTTGATCTCGTCGCGCGAGCGCAGACCCACGTTGTCGTCGGCACGGTAGTCGATGCGGATGGCGGGATAGAGATCGGCCTCGCCTATCGGGATGCTCTGCTGGGCTCCTTCCTGCGCCGCGGCGGTACCCGCACAGGCAATCAGGATGCCACTCGACAAGGTCAGTCGACCGATGGTGCGAATCGTCACTGCGTTCAACCTGCCTTTTCAAAGAGTACCGGCAGTGTATCAGCGCACCTGCCACGCTTCCCGACACCGGCTGCCTTCGTCCGGATGCACGCCGTGCGCGCACGTGAACCTCGGCACGTTGCCTCGATGCAACCGTGACTCGCCCGATCGGGAACGGACCGGCATCCGGCTCGCTGCAGACCGGCGTCGCGCCTTCGCCAGCCACCCGGCGTCGATTCCTGACCGGACTGTGCCTTGCCACGATCCTGCTGTTCATCGGCGGTGATGAGCGCCTGCGGCGCGAAATGATTGCCGAATCGACGCCGGAGGGGTTCGACGGAACCATCCTGCACGCCAGCCCGGATCGACATACGCTTCACACGATGGAGATCGACCCGATCCTGTGGGCAGATCCCGCGCAGCGAGCGCGGGCGGCGAATCGACCGCTCCATGTCCGGGTGATCGCCCGGGTCGAGGCGAACGCCGGGCACACCAGTGACCACCCGTGGTCCGCACTCGTCACGCTCGACGCCTGGAATGACGAGGAACGCCTGGCCTGGCACGTCTTCAGCCCGATTCATCCGCGACAAGCGGTCATCCAGGAGGCCGGCACCCTGCTCATCCCGGAGGAGGCAGACCGCCTGACCTTGAGATTTCACGTCCGGCCCGGTGCCGGCACGTTCCGGTTCGAGGCGGAACCGGTTCGCGTGATCGTGCGCTCCTCTGTCTATCCGACCGTGGTCATCGCCACCTCGCTTGCCTGGGCCGTTCTCGCGATCGCCCTGTTCGCCTGCCTGTGGCGGCGGGCCGGCCCGCTTCCGACCCTTGCCGCCTTCGTGACGCTGACGGCCGTCGCGATCGGCGTGAGCGTTTCGGAAGCGGCGCCGCTGCACGGCTTCCAGCGCATCGCGAGCTGGGTCGCCAGCCTGGGTACCCGGGTACCGGGCGGACTGCTCGGCCTGTTCAAGGGTGGACACCTGCTGGTCTTCCTGGGCGTCGGCCTCGCGGCCGCCTTGTGCCGGCGCATCCTCTCGGCCAGCCTGCCCGAGACCCTGATCGCCCTCCTGCTGCTGGCGTGTGCCAGCGAATCGGTACAGCGCCATCTCGACGACCGGACCGCCACGATCACGGACGTGTTGATCGACCTGGGTGGCGCGACGCTGGGTCTTGCGCTGGGCCACGTCCTGCTCGCCCTGCGGCACCCCGCCACCCCGGTGCCGGCTGGATGCCGGTCAGCCGAACACCGACCGGCGGATCAGGAAACCCGCGACCGTCCCGCCCGATAATCGTGATACGCGATGAGCAGCATGCTCGTGTCATCGTCCTTGGGCGTCCAGTCCAATAACCGTTCCGCCTTGGAACAGTCGAGCACGCAGGTCTCGTCAGCGATCAGGTACTGCTCGGGATCCATCAGCGGCTTGCCGATGCGATCGAGCGAGGCGAGCACCGCCTTGACGGCGAACGCGGGCGTCGGAACCAGGAACGACTTGCTGCCCGCCTCCTTGATCAGGCGTCGCAGCAGTTCATTTACCGTGGGCGGGTTGCTGGAACCGAGGTTGAAGTTCTCGTTCGGAAGTCCCTTCCTGACCGCGGCGATGCAGGCGTCGGCGCAATCGCTGACCGAGATGAACTGGTAGTAGTTGCGGCCGTTGCCGATGGTGGGCACCGGCAGGTTCTTGTCCACCAGCTTGAACAGCTTCTCCAGGATACCGAGCCGTCCATGTCCGATGATCAGCCGGGGGCGGAACAGTGTGATGGCGAACCCCTTCTGGCGGTACTGATCGACCAGCTTCTCGGTCTGGTACTTGGCCTCGCCGTAAGGCCCGATCGGCTTGCACGGATGCTCCTCGGTGCGCGGGTGGATCTCGGTGTGCCCGTAGACCATGTCGGTGGTGTAGTAGACCATCTCGCGCAGTCCCTTCGATTCCATCCACTGCAACACGTTCTCGGTGCCGACGTAGAGCGCTTGCCAGAAGTAGTCCTCGCGCTCGGCGCGCGGCAGGATCGGCACCAGCAGGCGAGCCGCGAAGTGATAGACCACATCGCCGTCCTCCACCTCGATCGGCGCGAAACTCTGCGACTCGCGCACATCCATCTTCAGGTACTCGACGCCCGGCAACTCGTAATTTCCGAACCCGTCGGTACGCTTTTCGTCGCAGACCAGCACCCGCTCGCCCAGCGCGGCGAGCTTCTTCGTCAACTCGGTACCGAGAAAGCCGTCACCGCCAAATATGATGTGTTTCATGTCGATCCGTTCCGTAGGTGAAAGGGTGTCGCCGACGCGCTCAACCGCCGCGCGCGACCAGCGCGACGCCTGCGCAGATGAACAGCACGCCGAACACACGCCAAAGCGTCACCGCCTCACCCAGGGCGAAATAGCCCCACAGCGTAATCAGCACGAACGACAGCCCCAGAAAGGGATAGGCGAAGCTGATCTCCACGCGAGAGAGCACGACGAGATGGGTTCCCATGCTGACCACCATCGTCAGGAGTCCGAAGAACACCCACGGGTTGAACACGATCGAGAACACGTTCGACAGTACCGACAACGGGGTCAGGTCAAAGCGTTCGATGCTGGTCATGCCCTTCTTCAGCATGATCTGCGACAGGAAATTCGTCAGTACCGTGAACAGGATCAGCGGAATGAAACGCGTCACAGGGAGAGCCTCTTGAAGATTCGTTCGGGCACGCTCTTGATGATCAACATGATCGGTTGCCAGAACCACGGCGTGTAACGTACATCGGCACCCTTGTCGCGAGCGCGCACCATATCCTGTGCCACGCGTTCGGGAGTTGCCCAGAGCGGGGCCGGCTTCTTCTCGATGGCGGCCGTCATCGGCGTATCGATGAAGCCGGGCTTGATGGTGACGACCTGCACACCGTGCTTCGACAGGCGCATCCTCAACCCTTGGCAAAACAGTGACAGCGCACCCTTGGCCGCTCCGTACACGTAGTTGCTGCCCCGTCCCCGATCACCCGCCACCGAGCTGACCACCACGATCGAGCCCCATCCGCGCGGTTCGAGCCGGTTGGCGATGCGAGTCAGCAGGGATGCGGCGCTGGTGAAGTTCGTGTGCAGCGCGGCGGCAGTCGCTTCCCAATCACGCTCGCAGGCGGCCTGATCGGGCAACGTACCGTAGAAAAGCCAGTAGTCGTCAGCTTCGCCGATCGAATCGATCAGACCTGCATGCTCGATCAGCTGATCGAAATCGCAGGTGCGCGACGAGACGGTTGCGCCCCGCGCCCCGAGATCGGCGGCCACGACCGACAGGCGCTCGGCGTCGCGCGCGATCAGCACCAGCGCCTCGCCACGGGCGGCAAGTTCCCGGGCAACGGCCTGCCCCAGGGCGGAAGTCGCACCGAGGATCACCGAGGTTCGTTCAGCCATGCACACGTCTCCAGAAGTCGGATGAAAAGCGCGGATCGACGTGGCGCGCGAAACGGTCCACGGCCGGAAAATACGCACGAAAAGCCTCGGCCGTCATGAGACGGTCCTTGGCTGGATAGGCCGCCCCGCCCGCCCGGCGCACTTCATCGTCGAGCGCTCGGATCAGCGTCTCCGTCAGCGCACCGCGATCGGCGAAATCCAGCGCCAGGCACAAACCCGGCCGGGGAAACGACAGGAGCCCTGGCGAGGGCAGGTCCCCGAACTCCTTGAGCACGGCCAGGAACGACCCCATGCCGGAGCGCACGATACGCTGCAGGATGGATCCAAGGGCTGCCTCCTGACCGGGCGGCACGACAAACTGGTACTGATGGAAGCCGCGGGTGCCGTAGATGCGATTCCAGCGATCGATCGCATCGAGCGGGTAGAAGAAGCCCTGATAATGCTGTTCGATCTCGCGTCCCTCCAGCGGGCGGTGACGAGCGAAATACACGCTGTTGAATGCCCGGATCGTGTGCCGGTTGAGCAGGCGCGAGGGAAGCGCGAAGGGAATGGCCAGCCGGCTGCCCGGCGGTGCAGGCTCCAGCGGACCGTCCCCCCGGGCATGATTGGCCGCCAGGAACACGCCTCGTGCGAACGCCTTTCCGCTAGCCGCACAGTCCAGCCAGGCCACGGTGTAACGATGCGTATCGCGCCGCTCGGCGGCCAGTGCCATGAAGGCGTCCAGGCCCTGGAAGCGATCGATGCGCACGTCCATCCGGTCCGAGCGGATCGGCAGCAGGCGAACCGTCGCCTGCGTGACCAGCCCGGTCAGTCCGAGCCCACCGATCGTTGCGCGAAAGAGCTCGGTGTTCTCGTCCGCCGAACACACCAGACGCTGTCCGGACGATCGCAGCAGCACGAACCGCTCGACGAAACGCCCGAAGCTTCCATCGGCGTGGTGATTCTTGCCATGCACATCGTTCGCGATCGCCCCGCCGAGCGTTGCGTGACTGGTACCCGGTGAAACCGGCAGGAACCAGCCCGCCGGCACGATCAACCGCAATATTGCGGCAAGCGTGACGCCGGGCTCGGCCGTGAGCCACCCGCTGTCGCGATCGAAGGAGACGAACCGATCGAGCGCTCGCGTATCGATCAGCTCGCCGTCGCTGTTCAGGCACGAGTCTCCGTAGCTTCGCCCGCGGCCGTAGGCCAGGCTGCAGGCACCGCGCGCGGGCGCATCGGTCAGGATCCGCGCCCCTCCCTCGCCGTCGATCCAGGCGGGCACGCGGGCCACCTGATCCGGCGCCTGCACGTGCCCCCAGCTTCGGTAAGCCCCGCCCACCCTAGAGCACCATCGCCAGCGCAACGATGACCCCGAGCATGATCGCCGTGAACAGGCTTTCACGATCCTTAAGGGCAAACACGATCGGATCCTCGTGCATGTTGCCGCGCGAGGTCTCCAGCCAGATACGCCCGATCCAGTACATCAGCACCGGGCAGACGAGCCACAGCAGCATCGGTTCGGAATAGACCTGCAGCACCTTCTCGCTGTTGATGTACAGCGCGACGACCAGTACCGACAGGTAGCCTGCCGAGACGCCCGTCATCATGAGGAAGGGGCGATCGCGGACGGTGTAGCCACGTCCCGGTGCTGCGTCACGCCCGGCAAGTTCCAGGTTGGACAGCTCGGCCACCCGCTTGGCCAGGGCCAGGCTGAAGAACACGAACAGCGAGAACGCGAGCAACCAGAACGACCACTCGGCACCGATGGCGAGCGTGCCGGCCACCACCCGCAGCGTGTGCAGCGCGGCCAGCATGATGACATCCAGCAGGGCCTTGCGCTTCAGGGCGAACGAGTAGGACAGCGTCAGCACCAGGTACACCGCAAGCGCCAGCTGGAACAGCAGCGGCAGCATCAGCGTCAGCACAAAGGCCGCCGATCCGAGCACGGCGATGACCATCGCACCGCGCGCTATCGATACGCGTCCGCTCGGCAGCGCCCGATGACGCTTCGTGGCGTTGCGCCTGTCGGACTGCAGATCGAGCATGTCGTTCGCGATGTAGGTCGAGGAGGCGAGCAGGCTCATCGCGAAGAAGCCGACGAATATCGCGAAGGTCGCCTGCGGATCGCCGAAACGCTGATCCAGCAGAAACGGCACCGCGATCAGTGCATTCTTCGACCATTGGTGAACCCGCATCAGGTTCAGGTAGTCGCCGAAGCCCGGTTTCGGGTCGTCGACGACACGGTCGAAATCGATCACCGGATCAGCGCCGACACCGTCGGCGGCGGACACCGCGATCGCGCGTCGCGCGGAGGGCCAGACCTGCAGGTCGTCCCGATCGTTGCCGATGTAGTCGAAGCCCCCTTCCCCGAACCGCGATACCAGCCAGTCTCGCTTGCGCTCCGCGGTGAGGTTGACGTGCTCGTCCGAGCCTTTCACCTCGTCGAACAGACCCGTTCGGGCAGCGACCGCATCGGCCAGCGATTGGTGACTGCCGGTGACCAGTACCGTCGGGCGGTGCCCCCGCTCCCGTTCGATCAACTCGACGATCTCGGCGCGGTAGGGAAGCTCGACGTCGGACAGATCGACCCGCGACGCGATCTCCGCCTTCAATCGCGCCTTTCCGCCAACGAGCCAGAGCGGCGCACACAGCGCCTGCAGCGGTCGCTCGCGCAACAGCGTCAGAAAGCTTTCGAGCAGAAGATCGGTGCAGACCAGCGTACCGTCGAGATCGACGCACAGCGGCACCGCCCGATCGGCGGAATCGTTCATCAGGGGCAGTGGCGTGGCAGGCGGCGTAGTCTACCGTCGCGCGTGAAGCTCCGGGGCGACGAGATACTCGCTCCTGGCACGCGCGTTCACGCGCGGGACGGTACGAGTACCGGCATCAAGCGTCGTCGCACCGCGGGATAGAGCACGCACTCCACCAGCCAGCAGAACGTCAGCGTCACCACCACGTAGCCGGCGAACTCGAGCAACGGGTTGCCGATGAAACCCAGGTAACTCGCCTCCACCAGCAGGAACCAATGGGATATGTACAGCGCGTAGGAGATCGGTGCCAGGACCCGACCGGGTCGGGTGATGGCGTCGAAGCCTCGCCAGCCGATCCGTTGCCACGCGAGCGCGACCGAGAAGGCGAAGGTGGCGAACAGGAAGTGCCGGAACTCGACGACCGGGTGACGGGCCAGGAGCATCAGCTCGTCGCCCCGCGACACTATCCAGACATCGATGCCCAGCAACACCGTGATGGACGCCAGCGCGGCAAGCGGTGGCAGCACGCGTTGCCCGACTCGCAACTGACCGTGCAGATGGGCCTCGGCCAGCATCACCCCGGCCCACCACAGGCCCAGGTACATCAGGATGCGTGGCACGAACATCGGATACTGGGTGTAGACGGCGGCAGCAACGAATGCGCTGCAGAGCACCAGACCGTCACGTCGACGACGTGACGCGACCGATGTCTTGTCATCGCTGCCGGCAAACAGCCGCCACAGCGGCCAGTACAGCATGTAGAACCACCATTCGTAAGCAAGCGACCAGAGCGGCGTGTTGCCCAGGTAGGCGTGCACGATGACGTTCGGCTTGGACCAGGCCCAGTCCTGCAGCATCAGCAGGTTCCCGGCCAGGATGGCCGGCTGAGGGTCGATCGGCACGCCGGCATGGATGCTCAGGACAAGGTAGCTCGTCGCCAGCACGGCGAGAAGCGGTACGTAGATGCGCAGCGCACGCTTGACGAAATAGGTCCGGAAGGCCTTGTCGCTGCCTCGCGTGAACGAGTGGTGGATCACGAAGCCGGATAGCAGGAAGAACAGGATGACCGCTTCCTGTCCGAAGCGAAAGAGCAGGCCGGCATTAATACCGCCTACCGTCCAGCCGTGAGGCACCAGATGGTGCAGCACGACATAGCAGGCCGCCAGACCACGCAACGCTTCCAGACGACCCAGCTTGCCGCCCCCGGGAGGGGGTTGACGTACCACGGCACGATCGACCGGAACGACAGGAGCGATCGCTGGCTTGTCCGCAGACTCCGCCCGCTTGCCGGAAGGACGTCGCAGTACATCGATCTCGGTCGACGTCGCGCTCATGAACGGTGCATCAGGAAGTCGCCAGGAGAAACTTGCCAGCATCGCCCTGGCATGAACAACGAACCCCGGGCGCGACAGCGCGCGTTTCACCAGAACCGGTTCGCAGTCGTCACCTTACAGCTAACCTGATCTATTCACCAAGACTGCCACGCGCCCGTCGGTAGTGCTGCGAAGCTGCTTGTAGGCAGTCGTTTAGTCGCG
>ENA-ORXU01002472-ORXU01002472.1-marine-metagenome-genome-assembly--contig:-NODE-2472-length-12601-cov-4.233392_pt1 | contig 12601 bp, 10 predicted proteins | sample MGYA00237869_ERZ511484 | MGnify/ENA metagenome assembly ERZ511484 | reverse complement strand
TGATCGCTACGATGTTGGCCACACCTCAATATTTGTCGACGACCAGAATCGAGATCAGTCTAGCTGAACGGAATGTCACGAATGTCGAAGGAGTGCAGAGTGAGGGGACCCGTGCAGATCGTACCTACTTGCCTACGCAATATGAACTTCTTGAATCGCGCTCTCTCGCGGGCAGGGTTATGCGTGAACTTGATCTGCCGAATGATGAGGAATTCCTAGCGGCGTTCGGTCTTGAACCTTCTCAAGGAAGGAGCACGGAAACTGTCATAACGGGAATATTGCGGTCGCGCGTGCAAGTCTCGCCGCTTACGAACAGCACGCTCGTTGACATCAGTTTCAGTAGCCCCAGCCCGGTCGTATCGGCCAGGCTGGCGAATGCGTGGGCGGAAGCTTATATCGCCGAAAGTTTGGATCGACGCTTTGGTGCGACAATCGAAGCTAGGGAATTGCTGGAGGAGAGGCTGGAGCAAACCCGGGAGCGCCTAGAGGCAGCAGAACGTGCTGTAATTGTATACGCATCTGACCGTGACTTAATCTCGATTTCTAGCGGGGAGGACGGCGAGGGTACCGCTTCTGAAACGCTAATTGCCAGTGACCTTTCCCAATTCAATCAGGAATTGCAAAGAGCAACTGCGGCCAGAATTGCAGCGGAGGCGGCCCTTCAGGCAAGAAGCGGGAGCAGCGCTACTGCTGCGGACAGTGCCAACTCTGCAACTGTTGCCAGCTTAAGGACGCGCCGAGGTGAACTACTGGTCGAATTGGCAGAGCTTCGTTCGCGCTTCAGCGAACAATATCCTCCAATTCAGGCGCTACAGGCGCAGGTGACTGAAATTGATGCAGTGATTTCTGACGAGCTTGCGGACGCGCGAGGCCGATTACGGGCCGATTACGTCGAGGCACTAGCTAGAGAAGAGCGAGTCAGGAGCCGAGTTGGTGAACTACGAGGAGGCCTTGTCTCGCAGCGTCAGGACAGTGTCGAATATAACATTTTGCAGCGTGATGTTGACACCAATCGCGAGCTGTATGCCGGGCTATTGCAGCGATATCGTGAAATCGGTGTTGTCGGCGTCGGTGAAAATAATATCCTCATTGTCGATGAGGCTGAGGCACCAAAAGCACCCTATAAGCCTCGTCTCATTTTCAATTTGCTTGTTTCACTTGTTCTCGGAATGATTGCGGTCGCTCTTGGCTTGTTCATATTCGAGTTACTGAACCAGAGCCTTCGTGACCCACGTCAAATCAAGGATCGGCTAGGGCTCACCCTCCTCGCCAGCATTCCGCGCACACAAGAAAATAAGATCATGGAGGATCTCTCGCATTCCTATTCCGAGCTTTACGAGAGCTACTTTAGCCTTACTTCGGCTTTGGCATTCGGTGTAGGCGGCACAATCCCGCGCACAATGATGGTGACATCGTCAAGAGCCGGTGAAGGCAAGAGTCTAAGTTCACTTTCTATTGCCTACATGCTTTCGCGGCAGGGCAAAAAGGTGCTCCTGCTGGATTGCGACTTGCGTAAATCTGGGTTGGGGAAATACATCCAAGCCGATGATCCCGTCGGAGTTAGTCAGTATCTCGCCGGAAATGACGATTGGCACTCTATGAGGTCAAAGCCAAATCCGCTCGAAGGCTTCGATGTGATTATCGCGGGCCGTAAGCCGGTTTCAGCTGCAGAGTTGTTCGCCAACGGTAGGCTGCAAAAGCTCCTCAGCGAGGCGGAATCGGAATATGACCATGTCGTTGTTGATGCGCCACCTGTGCTCGGCCTTGCCGATTCACCTCTAATTGCTTCATCGCTCGATGGTGTTATCCTGATTGTCGAGGCGAACGAGGGAAAATGGCGCTATATCGAAAGCGCGATAGCCAGATTGCAGCAGTCGAACGCGCAAATACTAGGGGTCGCAGTCACAAAGCTGGACGGACGCAATTCAATGTATGGGTATGGCGACGGCTACGGCTACGGCTATGGCAGCGAAGTAGCCGCAGACAATAGTGAACAAGCGACGGCTTGATGGCGATAATTCGTCCTCTTGCGTGCGCTGCTTCACTCCTCGCTGCACCATTTTTATTTGTACAGGGTTACTCCAACGCGCGGATCTCTCCAGCCCCGGTTGGCTTAAATGGCTTTTGGCAAGCGTCGGTTTCTCGTGCCTATTTGCAGGTTGAGTTCGATGAAGCTCGTCAGTCAGTTGAATACACCGTGCTGGAAGGTGGCAAGGACTTTGCGCGCAGTGCTTACCGGGCGGAGCCGCTTGCTACTGATGCAATCTATGTCTTTGCGATCAGTGAAAGGTCAGGTGGCAACGATGTCGCGATGGAACGTTTTCTCGACATGGGGTTGTCTCTCGACAAGCGTAGCGTTCGTTTGAACACCCTCAAGTTAGAAACATCTGCGATGGCGGGCGACTACCTTACGGTTTTCGATACCTTTGATCGCTTGTCGCTAATCAGCCCGCGGGTCACGCGTGAAATCATGCCAGTTTTTTCCAGTGCGTTGCAAGAAAGCACGGCTGTTGAAGCGGTTGCGAATGCTCTAGACGACGAGCCTCGTTGGGCATCTGACTTCTGGAGCGGCGTGCGCCTTGATGGGACAACGCTTGCGCAAGTGAGCGATCTGCGGAGCCGGACCTCGTTTGGAACTACTTCCGAAAGCGACACGCGGTTGTTTGAGGGATTTGTTGAGGCACAGAAATTTGCTGAAGCGTTTGAATTTTGGGATGCTCATCTCTCCGCCGACTCGGATCCGATTGCATTTCGCGCCGATAGCGAGTTTGCTCCGTTAGGTTGGACTGTTACCTCTCAAGGAGATCGTTCTTGGTCGCAACGCGGAGACGGGCTTTACGCAGCCTACGTCGAGGACCGGACCGAAGGTGAACTTTCTCGTCAGCTTGTCCGGCTAAGACCGGGAGAATATCAATTTAACGCTCTGGTGGAGCCAAGGTCACAAGCTCCTGCATTCTCAGCTTCTTTGGAATGCGCGGAAAGCGAAGAGACTGTCGGTGCCGCGCGATCATTCGACGGCGCAATGCGTTGGATAGTACCTGGCACTTGTATGATCTATTGGCTGATAGTCGAGGGAACGGCTTGGGAGCGATCCTCACCGCTGCGAGCAGAGATTAGTGATATGAGGTTCGGTCGTATCAATTGACAAGTAATCGAAGGGCACAAATTTAAAAAAAGGAGTTACTGAAACTTCACACACTTGTCACCCCGACGCGCGTGAAAGAAACTTGATTGCAATGCTAAATTCGCGCTACCGGCCCGCAATGGCGACCATTTGTTGGGAGTGCATATTTATCCTGCGTTCGGCATGGTTTGGCCGAGTCTCTTTCAGAAAAATGATGGAACCTATTTGATGTTTTCGATGTCACGTCTCACCTTGAGATCAGAAGATCGCAAAGGGCGGTTGCACGATTTCAACGGTAACGTAGTCGCTACTGATAGAATTGTACGCAATGGGTCTCGTGCTCTTTTGACGAAAATGGCACAACTTGTGTTTTCAAGGCATCCAAAGTTGCCTTGGATTGCATATGATGGCCACACGAGGATTGCTAATTTCCTCGATAAAACGAAGTCAGTTTTAGAATTTGGTAGTGGTATGTCGACAGCTTGGTATGCTGAACGCGCTGCTACAGTTTTGTCGCTTGAAGATAATGCAGAATGGCATACAAAAACGCACGCCAGCCTACTGGCTCTTGGAAATGTGGATCATCGCTTGTGTAAGACGCTTGATGAGTACCTACTTGCAGGGGTCGATGAAGGTCAAAAGTTTGATTTCATTATGGTCGATGGCACGCAGCGGTATGATTGTCTCAAAGCTGCTTTGCCTCGATTGCGGCCGGGGGGAATGCTTTATTTAGATAATAGCGACATGTTGGGTGACCATGTGACTGGGGATATTCCTGCAGCTCGTCGAGAACTGTTCGCATACGCTGCTGAGCATCGTCACAGAATAGAAACTCTTACTGATTTCGCGCCTACCCAGCTTTTCGTGAACGAAGCCACCATACTTTATACGTAGATCAGAGAACAATTCTACAATGCCATTTTCGAAATCTTTTCGGCCGAAAGCCCCTGCCGACCTCATCAGAGTCGGATCGCCAGAAGATGGTGGTTACGTTCTTTCTGAGCGAGTTCTTGATGCGACGGGCGGCCTTGTCTCGATGGGACTTTGCGACGACTGGACATTCGAGAAAGACGTCGCTGATCGAACAGGTGCGCCATTCGTTGTGTTTGACCATTCTGTGGGTCTGAAATTTTGGATAAGGAGGGCTTTGGGAAGTACATACCACGGCCTTAGAACCTTTGATTTTAGCAAGATCGCGCGTTCGTTCCGCTTCGTCGACTACATTCGCTATTTCGACGATCAGAAACACCGACATGTGAAGAAGGCCATTGGCCGCACCGAGCATGGATTTGTCAGCTTGGAACATGCTATTGAAATTGCCGGCTTCGATAGTGACCTTTTGCTTAAAATCGACATTGAGGGCGCAGAATATCGCATTCTGGATCAGATAGTCGAGCATCGCAATCGCTTCTGTGGCATCGTGATGGAACTGCATGAGATTGATGTACATCAAGAGAAGATTGAGCAGTTCCTAAAAGCAATGGACGAACAATTTCTGCTCTGCCATTTTCACGCTAACAACTGTACGACATATGGGCCTGATGATTTCTCGATCGTCGTCGAGATTTCGCTAATGAATCGCAAATTACTCGAGCCGGGCGAGAAATTGGTTGAGCACGCTCTGCCCATTGCCGGCCTAGATGCCAAAAACATGCCTAACGCGCCGGATATAATCGTTCGGTTCGATTGATCTCTCAATGTGGCACTATCTTAGGGAATTTGAAAAGCGCATCCCCACTGCGCTACGTTTAGCTGGCGTCAATTTGATATTAACAGCAGTTTCTTTTCTGACTGGCGTGATTACCGCTCGCGCCCTTGGACCTGAAGGGCGGGGTATCTTTGCCGCAGTCACGGTTTGGGCGATCTTGCTTGGCCAATTGGCGCTATGGGGCACTCATCAACACCTCAGCCGCGTAGCTGCCCAGTTTCCTCAGCGTTTAAGGGAGATATATAAGACTGGTTTCACGCTGGTGGCATTCTTGTCGAGCGCCGCAGTGGCCCTTGCGTGGGTGGGGTTTTCAATTTTCGCCGACCGGATGGTCGGGATCTCTCCTGAAATGGTGTTTCTCGGTCTGTTAATCATACCGGCAAGTGCTGCAAACGCGTTTCAAATCATGCTGGAATTGGGGCAACGCAATTATGGAACTTACAATTTTTGCAGAGCCGCCTTCGGGATTCTGTTTTTCGGAATAAGTTCTGTACTTTTTGTATCTGGTAATAGCGACGTTGTAAGCTATTTGATAGCTTTTGCGATTGCGAGTGCGATTGCTCCTGTTGCAGGCGGGATATTGATTGCAAGATCACTCCCAAAGCATGATGCCCAACAGAAATCTTTCAGTTTTTTTGCCGTGCTTAGCGGGTCGACCGGGTTCGCTTTGACGACCGCCCTTCAGGCGGCGGCAATCCAAGGCGACAAAATACTCTTGAGCGCGCTTTTTCCGGCTGCTGCTCTTGGTTTCTTCGTGGTGGCTTCGTCCATTGCGCAGATACAACATACCGTTGGAGAGGCGATGGCGCAGTTGTTTTACTCTCGGCTGACATCTCTGAAAGAGCTAGCTGAATTGGACAGAGAGTGGACCGCGCGAAAGCTTCGCCAATCTCTCATCGTATACGTTGCCGTCGCAGCCATTTGCACCGCATTGCTACCGCCGACAGTGCCGTTCATTTATGGAACAGAATATGAGGCATCGGCGGATCTGCTGTACATATTGCTTCCAGCTGTCTTTTTTCAGGCTGCATCGCGTCCTTACGATGCAATCTTTCGCGCTCTCGGCATGCCCTATTTTGCAGGGCTCATATTGGGTGTTGCTACAATCGTGATGGCAATCGGTACGGTACTTGCCTCATTCCAGCAAAGTGTCTTGGGTGTGGCTCTTGCCGTTCTAGTCGGCTACAGCGCGGGATTATTTACGGCCTCTCTGCTGGGAGCCATGAAATTGGGACTGAAGCCAATTGCCTGCCTGCTCCCGAAACCGGGCGATTTCGGGGAAATATGTCGGCAATTGAGCGCGGCGGTCAGGACCGTTAAATGATACAAATTCTGGCGTATTTGCGCGAAAACATTGCTGTATTGAATAGCAATGGCTGGAGGCTAACATCGACAACCTGATCCTTGGCTTGTATTGGGTTACAGCGCTCGTCCTGCTTGGACTTTCCTATTTGCGCTCTGGCAATTTCCTGCATGCGCACTTCATCTTTACAGCGATCCTTATCGTCTTCGTCTCGGACTTCATGTTTCGCGGTTTTGACGATCCGAATATCGATACTATTCCCAGAGATACGCTATATACCTACCAGTTTGCGACACTGCTAACCATTGTTGTGATCTGTTTGCTGACTGCGTCTTTCCGTTTGCAATTTGATAAAATTACGGAGCGAGAGTCTTCTCAGGGCTCTAGTAATAGGCATCGTTCTGCTGCCACCGCGGCCAAGTGGATATTTATTGTAGCGCTTACGATCCTCGGGATCGAAGTTTTCAAACGGCTTTACGCTGTGGGCGGATCACCAGTTGAAGTTTATGAGCAAATGCTGGGCCCGCGAGGATTGCGAGACTGGGCGGCTAATAGCTCGCAGCAAGTCAATAATCCGGTTTTCCAGCTTATTGGTATCGCTTTTCCGATCAGTGCGATGGCCTTCGGGTACCTCTTCATTGTGGGAAATGCGGCCTACAAATTGGTTGTTCTTCCGTTCATTCTTCTGACGCTATTCATCCTGGTGACTGATGGATCGCGAACACCCGTGGTCATGACGCTCGCCTCGCTGATAATTTTTCAGATATATCACTCGCGCTCGACGATAAAGCGGATAGGCATGATCCTGTTCGCAGGTACGACGACGGCATATCTGACGTCATTGATGTACACGTACAGGTCTCAAGGCTATAGTGAAATTGCTGACGGGGATGCTGTTCTCGTCTACCATCAGGACGATTCGATCTACCGGGCTTGGTGGTCGTTCTTTCACGCCGACTACAGCAACGAACGCTGGGACTTTGGCCAGTGGTACGGAACGATCTTAAGCAACCCTGTTCCCCGCGCAATCTGGCCAGGCAAGCCTTTGCTTGATGAGCGCTTTTACGGCGATTTCAAGCTCCACTATGTAACCAACACGTTTTTTGGCGAAAATGCTGCGCTATATGGTGTTTGGAACGGGTTGATAGTCTCAGGCATCGTTGCGCTCCTGCTCTACCTACTGCTCTATTGGGCAATGAAACTGATTGAAAAGCCGCTTGGGCTGCCTGTCTATCTCATCTGCGCGCTTTACGTTTACATGGCTCTGCGATCGCAATTCAATATCACGAGCTATATCTACCTCCCTGCTTTCGCTCTGATTGCTCAGTGGTTGATCGTTAGTCTGAAGGGTAGCAGTGGCAGGGGCGCGCGCGCCTTAGGCACTGCTCGCAGAGTACACCGATGATCAAAGCACCATTTCCGATCGCGTTAACGAAGCAGGCCTTAGATATAGCGAAATCTCACAGACAAGCGTTTGCAGCGGGTGAGCGACCGATTAGCCTCCAGCTTTTGCTCGATGAGATGGCAGATGGCGGGGCAATTGCGGTCAATTCGTTGCGATCGCCGCGTAATGCTGTGGCATTGGGCTGGCAGTTTAGCCCGCGCATCCTCATGTGGGCGCTTGCCGGCCGCCCGATTGTTTATCTTGTCTGGGGCTTGCCTGCGCGCGGTTTGGTTCGCGATGCATTGATGAAATTGCTTCTGAGGTCAGCAAATTTGATCCTTGTTAATGATGCCGCTTCTGCGGATGAGGTGCGCCAATTTTGCGAGCGTGATGCGACCAATGTGCCTTATCTTGTCGATACAGCGTATTATAATCAGGCTTCACTAAAGGCTCGCGAGGACTTTCTATTCTGCCCCAGTTCAAACGACCGTGACGGCGAGATTCTTTTGGCTTTAGCAAAGTCGGGGTTTCCGGTGATCTGGATGAACAATGATAGGGATTTGATCACTCACTACCGCGATGCTCACGCGAATCTGCAGATTGTGACGAGGCCCAGTTTTGCTGAGTTGCGGCGATTGTATCAAACCTGCCGAGCCTGCATATTACCACTCAAGGCTGATATTCACGCGGCCGGTCAAACGACGGCACTGGAGGCACTGGCCTGCGGTGCGCCGGTAATTCTAAGTCGCGGCAGGACGAGCAGCATTTTTGAAGCAGATGGCCTAGTGCAAGTCGTTGATGGTGCAGAAGTTGATCAGTGGCTTGCTGCTTTGGCTTCGCTACCAGCACAAGATGAGCTCGACCGGCGTTGCAAACTGGTTGGCGAGAAACATAGCCCTGATGCAGTGGCTGGAACCATTATCTCGCAGTTATCTCATGTATCGGGAATGTAGATGCAGCACATGTCCTTCGCTCGCCGCTGTATGTGGGCTCTCTTCAATTTAAGGCCAACGCTCCGCGCATGTCTTCTACGAGTTTCGGCTCCATTGTACGTTCGGAAAATTGGCAAAGGTTCGCGCGTCTACGGAAAACTTCGATTTATCTATCCTTTTGCCAATATAGAGTTTGGGGAACGGAACCTGCTGGGACACGAGGTTTCTATTCAGGTCAACACCGGGGCCGCATTGCGGACCGGCAACGATGTTTCCTTCAATCGTTTCAGTGTAATCGTAGTGAGCAACCGGCTTGAAATCGGGGATGGCGTGCGCATTGCCGAATTCGTATCCTTGCGCGATCAAGAACACATGCATGACCCAGTCAAAGGCGTAAATGCACAGAAGTACAAGACAGAACCGATCAGTATCGGCCAAAATAGTTGGATAGGCCGCGGCGTTTACATTGGGCCAGGCACGGTAATCGGTGAGGGATGTGTCGTGGCGGCCAATTCGGTTTGCAAAGGCGTGTATCCCCCCCATTCACTTATCGCCGGGGCACCTGCGAAGGTAAAGCGCAATTTGTTGGCTGAGAAATAGAAACGAAACTCTATAATCAGTTGCCAGCAGGGAAAATCAATCCGTATGAAAATTGCTATCATCTTCGACCGGTTCGGGCCTTATCATATCGCTCGAATGCGTGGCGCCATGCAGTTCGCTGAGGTTCTTGCGATAGAAGGCGCACCTCACCGGGCCGTTTACGACTGGCAGGCACCGGATTTGCCTGACGGTATGGGCTATGCGGCGTTGAGCAGTGCCAAGGGCGAGGAAACGGATGCGGCGCTGATCGAAGAGAGACTGAATGAGCGTGTGGCGCCTTTCGCGCCTGACGCCATTGCAATCTGCGGCTGGTCTAACATGATCGCGCTAACAGCTTTGCGCTGGGCGCGGGATAGCAATATCCCGGCAATTTGCATGTCTGAAACAAATGACTGGGATTTCAAACGCAATTGGCTCGTCGAGCGGCTTAAATCCGGGATCGTCGCACATTTCGGCGCTGGCCTTGCGACCAACGATTCGCAAATCAACTATCTCGCGCAACTCGGTCTGGACCGGGATCGTATATTCTGCGGCTACAACGTTGTGGATAATGACTATTTTCGGGAGGCGGCGGCACAGCACCGCAATGCCAGCGATTTGCCGGAGGAGGTGGCGGCCTTCCTCCCGATGTCTGCAAAGGGACGCTATTTCCTGTCTTCCAATCGGTTTATCGAAAAAAAGAACCTCATCCGCCTGCTCGAAGCGTATTCAGAATTTCGGAAAGGCCGCACAGGTGATGTTGCCGATTGGCCGCTTATAATGCTTGGTGATGGTGAACTACGCCAGCAAATTGAAGAAACGATTGATCGGTTGAACCTGGGGAGACATGTTCACCTTCCCGGGTTTTTGCAGGTTGAGGCATTGCCGCGCTTTTATGGCACGGCGGGGGCATTCGTGCACGCCTCTACCGTTGAGCAATGGGGGCTTGTAGTAAACGAAGCGATGGCAGCCGGCCTGCCCGCGGCTGTTTCCAAACGCTGCGGGTCAGCACAATTCCTGATCGAGGACGCTGTCACGGGCTTTGTCTTTGACCCATATTCAACTAATGAGATAACGTTTGCGCTTGAGCGTCTGGCAGGTCTGGATGCCGATAGCCCGATCCGCGATGCAGCTGCCAAGCGTGTTGAGCTTCTACGGCCGGAGAAATTTGGTGAGGCACTGGCAAACGCATGCGCTGCTGCAGGCAAGTCGAACAACAAAGTAGGATTCTTTGATCGCTTCGCTTTAAATATCGCGATAATCAAAACATCGCGCGCCGAGCTCCGGCTCCGGCGGTCATGAACGTTCCGTCGACGAATTCGGCTAAATGTGCTCAATCCTTGTCGCTTGGGATCGTAACCGGTTCAATGTCACGCTCCGCCGGAGGGCTGTTCAATTCGGTGCGCAAATCGGCAATTACGCTCGCCGATAAAGGAATTGCGGTTTCCGTTTACGCACTACAGGACGAATACAGCCATGCTGACGAGGCGGAATGGTCACCGCTGCGGCCCCGCATATTTAAGACGCGCTTTACCGGATTGATACCATATGCACCGGCATTGGCGAGCGCGCTTGGCAAAGTGGATCACGATGTGTTGCACCTTCACGGCATATGGGGGTTACATTCTCGCGCTGTTGCGCATTGGCGGCAGCAAACCGGACGCCCAGTCATGATTTCACCGAGGGGAATGTTGGACCCTTGGGCTTTGTCCCACTCGGCGTGGAAAAAGCGCATTGCGGGCGCTTGGTTCGAAAACAACAATCTTAAGGCATCGGACTGCTTGCATGCACTGAATGAATCTGAGGCTGCTTCAATGCGCAGCTATGGGTTGACCAACCCTATCGCGATCATCCCCAACGGGACCGACCTTCCTGACATTGCGAGAAATCCCGCAGTTAACGCACCTAGGACCCTGCTGTTTCTTGGTCGAATTCATCCCAAAAAGGGATTGGCTGAACTGATTAAGGCGTGGGCCAATGCCTGCCGGGATGATGTTACATTGGCAGACAAGTGGCGGCTAGATATTGCGGGCTGGGATGATGGTGGTCATGTAAAGAACTTGGAGTCCTTGATCGCGGAATCTGGAGTTTCGAGTTCTGTGTCCTTGGTCGGACCAGCATTCGGTAATGCAAAAGATCGGTTGCTAAAAAGTGCCGACGCCTTCGTCCTACCATCTTTCTCCGAAGGCTTGCCTATGTCAGTTCTCGAAGCATGGGCCTATTCCTTGCCCGTATTGATGACCGAGCAGTGCAACCTTCCGGTCGGATTCGAAAGTGGTGCTGCAGTTCGCATCCATTCTGATCCTGCCAAACTGGCTAATGATCTCCGGCTTTCGTTGCAGCGCGACGATCTGCAGAAGATAGGGGAAGCCGGGCGCGATCTTGTCGCACGGGTGTTTGCCTGGCAACGAATTGCAAGCACCCATATCGAGGTATATCAGTGGATGTGCGGGAATAGTCCGCAGCCGGATTGCGTTAGAAAGATTTAACTTCTGGTCACCTTATTGAAGAGAGTCGACTAAGCAGACGCCAGTATGACCGATGTTAAAAACAACAGAACGAGACGCAAATGGACGCGTATCGAATTGGCGAAGCGGGTGTTGTGGAGCGTGGCCCATCCGCTATTTCGTATGAGCCCGCGTCCCATGTGGGGCTGGCGTCGTATGATACTGCGCTTATTCGGAGCAAAAATTGGCAAGAACGTGCATATTTATCCGAGTGCGAGGATCATAATCCCGTGGAACCTGAGGGTCGGAGAAGAATGCGCCATTGGCGACAGAGTGACCTTGTATGCATTAGGGCTTATTACAATCGGTGATCGATCGACCATTTCTCAAAACGTACATTTGTGTGCAGGGACGCATGATTGGCGCGATCCTTCTATGCCACTGATCAAATCAAACATCGATATCGGACGAGACGTGTGGATTTGTGCCGACGCTTTTGTCGGGCCGGGTGTCACTATAGATGTGGGGGCCATAGTCGCCGCGCGTGCAGTTGCTGTAAAAAACATAGGAGCAAACGATATTGTGGGCGGTAATCCCGCCAAGATAATTGGCACTCGTGACAGCTGAAGCGCCGAGCCTTACGGTCTCCGTATCACTAGGCCATATCTTTATTCCGGGATGGCTTGAAGCCGGTTCAGATTTCCTCCATTGAGCCGCTCAAGCTCGCGGCAACTTTCGTCTGAAACCTACAAAGACACATTTAATGAATCTGCTCAAATGACCGATGTCGCAAACAAGCTGCCCGTAACTGTAGCAATTCCAGTCAAGAATGAAGAAGCGAATTTGGCGCGCTGCCTTGAACGACTAGGGCGTTTTGCAGAGATCATTGTAATTGACAGCGGATCGACTGACCAGACCGCTGAAATAGCCATGGAGTTTGGTGCGAAACTGGTAGATTTCCGGTGGGATGGAAAATACCCAAAGAAGCGCAATTGGTTACTGATAAATGAACCGCCTGCGCAAGAATGGGTGCTGTTCCTGGATGCAGACGAATATATTGATGATGCGTTCTGCGATGAGCTTGCTGCAAGTTTGTCTGGCACCGACAAAGATGCCTACTGGCT
>ENA-ORXU01002470-ORXU01002470.1-marine-metagenome-genome-assembly--contig:-NODE-2470-length-12607-cov-2.922346_pt1 | contig 12607 bp, 8 predicted proteins | sample MGYA00237869_ERZ511484 | MGnify/ENA metagenome assembly ERZ511484 | reverse complement strand
CATTACCGAGTCGAGAATCTTGAAGTCGTAGCCGTGCTGAGCAGCTGTTTTGCCGAGAGCGCTCACATCCTTCGGAAAGCAGCTACCGCCGTAGCCAATACCCGGGAAGAGGAAGCGCTTGCCAATGCGCGTGTCGGTACCCATGCCGCGGCGAACGCAGTCTACGTCGGCGCCTGCGAGCTCGCACAAGTTGGCGATCTCGTTCATGAACGTTATGCGGGTCGCGAGGTACGAGTTGGCAGCGTACTTGGTCATTTCAGCCGAGCGCTCGTCCATCAAAATGACGGGATTGCCCTGACGTACGAAAGGATCGTAGAGGCGCTTCATCACCTTGGCGGCGCGATCGCTCGAGGTACCAATCACTACGCGATCGGGCTTGAGAAAGTCATCGACGGCTACACCCTCCCGCAAAAATTCGGGATTAGATACAACGTCGAAGAGATCTTCATCTAGGTTGTCGGCGAGGATAGCATGCACCTTCTCAGCTGTGCCGACGGGTACGGTGCTCTTATCGACGATTACTTTGTAGTCGGTGATAATCTTCGAAAGATCTGCAGCCACCCCGAGGATGTACTTCAGGTCGGCCGAGCCATCTTCACCGGGAGGTGTTGGCAGAGCGAGGAAGATGATTTCAGCATCTTTGACGCCTTCGGCGAGATCTGTGGTAAAGTGGAGCCGCCCCTGACGCTGATTGCGCTCGAAAAGTGGCTCGAGGCCGGGTTCGTAAATGACGACCTCACCTTTCTTTAGGCGCTCGACTTTGTTGGCATCGATATCGACGCAGATAACGTTATTTCCGGTTTCTGCGAAGCAAACCCCCGAAACGAGGCCTACGTATCCAGTTCCGACTACTGCAATGTTCATGTGTGGGATTTCAGTCTCTTAAGTGGTGTTTCTGGTATTGACTACCAGTTTCGAAGCTAGGTTGGCCCAAAACACACCGCTCGAAATTGGTGCCAACCTGTAGTTATCTATACGATAATCCGCTGGAGAAGACGCTTATATGGCGAATTCCACCCATTTTTCGGGAAGGCCACCGGGTGGAGATGACATTCCCGCACGACTTTTGAACGTCTAAGCATTAGCATGATTCCGTCGGCGTACCCTGTGTGGTTCAATCGTTTTGGCGAAAGCCTGCGGTCGGTGTGGTACAGCTTCCCTGTCCAACTCCTCGCGCTGCACCTCCGGCAAAATCATTTACTGTTGTTGCTGTGGGCGTTACTCGCACTATTCATCAACGACACGCTGGCTGCCAAGTTTGGTATACGCTATCTCTTTTTGGAGCCCGAATACCTAGGGCGCGTAGGATTCGCGAGTTTCTTTTTGCTTGGGCTATGCCTAGGAGGCCTCACCATGACGTGGAACCTCACGACCTACCTCCTCAACGCGCGTTATTTCCCCTTCCTCGCCACACTCGAGCGGCCTTTCGGCAAATACTGCATCAACAACGTGCTGCTGCCGCTTGGCTTCTTCGGCTTTTACGTGTGGCGATTGCGAAGCTTTCTTCTCGCAGAGCTGGCCTACGGCCACGGCGAATTGCTCACCACCGTATTTGCGATGAGCCTCGGCATCGCGGTGGTTGTGCTGGGCTACATCCTGTACTTCCGCTACACGAATAAGGATATCGCGAGCTACCCGCACCTGCGCGACATCATTTCTGGCCGCCAACGTCGCCGCTCGCCTATGCCTCCAGGCTATCGCCGCATGGACATCGAGCGCATTATTTCGGGCGAAACAGCTTGGCGTACCGAAACCTACCTCACTGAGCGCTTGCAGCCGAGGCGTACCCGCTCGATTGCGCACTACCGCCCCGAACAACTCCTGCGCATTTTTCGGCAGAATCACCTCAACGCGCTAATCCTTCAGGCAGCCTTGCTCGTGGCGCTCATGGTAACAGGCCTAGGCATCGACTTTCCGCAAATGCGTATTCCGGCTGGCGCCAGCATCTTCATCTTGGTGAGCGTAGTAACGGCCTTCGCAGGCGCTATTACCTATTGGTTTCATACCTGGCGCACCACCATTTTCATCGCCATTCTCATAGCGATCAATGTGGTGACAGGGCGCGATTGGTTTTCCTTTCGCAATCGGGCTTACGGCATGGATTACCAAGGCGATTTGCCGGCCTACTCCTACTCTAAGTTGGTAGAGCTCGCAGCGCCTGCTGCAGTTAAAGCCGATCGCGACTCCATGCTGCAAATTCTAGAGCGCTGGCGTGTGCGTACTGGAGAGGACAAGCCTCGCATGGTGCTGCTCTGCGTTAGCGGCGGCGGCTTGAAGGCTACGTATTGGACCACCAATGTTTTGCAAGCTGCGCAGCAGGCTACTGGCGGCCAGTTGCTCACCCATACGAGTCTCATCAGCGGGGCCAGTGGCGGCATGATAGGTGCTGCATATTTTCGAGAGCATGCCCTCCGTGCTGTGCTGAATGAAGGTGCTGGTCGTGCCTTGCCGGTGGTCTTGGGTAGCGGCCCGCCTCCGCGTTACCCAGCCGTTGTACTCGACTCACTCGAGTTGGTAGCCACCAGTCGAGATTTGCTAAATAGTGTCGCCTTCGCAATCGTTTCGAAAGATCTCTTTCTACCCGCCGGCAGCTTCGAGTATGAGGGCGAGCGCTTTCGAATGGACCGGGCTTACGCTTTTGAGCGGCAGCTCAGCGAAAATTTGGACGGCGTCCTCGACAAGTCGCTCGGCGCCTACGAGGCTGCCGAGCGTGCCGCTGAAATCCCCATGTTGCTGCTCACTCCCTCGGTCGTAAATGATGCCCGGCGTCTCATCATATCACCACTAGGCGTGCGCCACCTTACGCTGCCTCCGGCGGGTGTGGGCCGTCAGCGTGAGTTCGAGGTGGATGCCGTGGACTTCGGTGCCTTTTTCGCGACCTGCCGTCCCGAGCGGCTATCCTTCACGACGGCGCTACGCATGAATGCCACCTATCCCTACGTGCTGCCCAATGTCTACTTGCCCTCCACACCTCCCGTGGAAGTAATGGATGCAGGCTTCCGTGACAACTTTGGCGTACTCGAGGCCAGTCGCTTTTTGCAGGTCTACAGAAGTTGGATACTCGAAAACACAAGCGGCGTAGCCCTTGTCCAGATTTCTACCTTAGAAAAATTTGAGTCCGACCAAGAATCAAGCCCGCAAGGTTGGATTGAAAGTCTATTTAATCCGCTAGGGGTAGCTGGTCAATTGATTAGCCTACAAGATTTCCAAACTGACGAAACTGTCGGGCTGCTCTACGATTTGTTGGGCCCTGAGAATTTCGCGTTTGTTCGCTTTAGTTACCGCCCAGCCGAAGATCGAGATGCAGCCAGCATGACCTTTCACCTCACGGAAGGCGAGAAGGCCGACATTCGTGGCAGTGTGCTTCACCCCGACAATGTGATAGCTATGGAGCGACTTCGAAAGCTGCTCGATGCCAAGCCGCCCGAAATCGATCCACAAGTGGGTGCAGTTGGCAATTAGTTGGACACAGCCTCGAGATAAGCCTTGAGGGCGGCTAGAGCCCGCTCTTCGTCGGTAGCTTTTCTTTTGCGCTTATAGGCGCGTTCTACTAGACCCGTATACTGTTCCGGAAATGCTCGGATATAATTTTTGCGCCGTAGCGTTACGATCCTAGGCGCTCCGTCGGTACTCAGGAGGTACATAGGCCGTGGGCCGAAACGAAGCATCTCTTCGGTTCTGCCTACGTTCTCGACGGTCACCTTACCTTCTGTAACGTGCCACTGCTTGATGAGTGCTCCTCCGCGCTCAGACAGCAACACCTGCGCGTACTGCTTAGGCTGATTGGCAATTATTCCGCGTATGTATTCGAGGGTGTCGCTGCCGTCTACGACATAGACAGTAGGATATGCCGCCTCGTTGATTGCGTAGCGTGCGCCCGTAGAGTCGGTAACCTCGAATTCGCTAGTAAAGCCATTGTAATTGATGAGCACATCGGTGGTGCGCCGCCCCTTCGTATTTACCGCATAGCCAGTACGATCTTTATCGAATTGGTAGGGGGTACCCTTGTGTTTATCGTAGCGCCAGGCATCGAGTGGTTTTCCAGTCACTTTGTATTGCGCTAAGGCAGTAGGGCTTACGCCAAAACCAGCCACAGCAATCAGCGCCAACTTGAACAAGCAGTTATACATGGTAGGGAGAATAGCAGATGGAATACCTCAGACTACGAAGGTGCGGGCTGAGGTGCGCGTGCAGTGCTACCCAAACGTAAAACGAGTATGAGCATTAGCCCCAAAGCTCCGAGAATGAATCCGTAACCCGCCCTTAAGCCGAAGTGGTCGGCCAAAAAACCAATTACTGCTGGTCCGAGAAAAAGGCCGAGGTAGCTGATACTCGTAACCATGGCAAGCGCTGCGCTCGGCGCGATGCCAGGAAGGTTACCTGCAAGCGAAAACACGATAGGCACAGCCACCGAAAGTCCGGTGCCCACCAGTGCCGCTCCAATAATTGTGGTCGCAGGTAGTGGGACCAACAACGAGAGTCCAAGGCCAGAAAACGCAAGCACCGCCCCCCAGCGCAGCAGGCGAGCATCTCCCAATCGATCGCGCATGCCGTCTCCACGAAGCCGGCCTAGGGTCATCGCAATGGAAAATGCTGCTAAGCTCCACGTGCTAATCGCTGGCCCACTGTGCGCCACCTCGAGCATGTACTTCGCCGTCCAATCAGAAATGCTGGCCTCACTCATCATGGAGCAAAACCCCACCGCGCCAATCAGCCAAGTAGCACGGACAGGCAGGCGAAACGCCGGACCATCTTTTTCACCGGACACCGACTCATGTACAAGGAGTGCATCAGGAAGCATCTTAGGATGGGCATAGGCGAGAATACCGAGAGCAGCTACGGAAGCCAGCAAAAGGTGTGTCCCTAGCGACAAGCCGAAGTAGATGAGCAGCGAGCTCAGCAGCGCTCCCACAATCATAGAGGCACTAAATGCCGCATGAAAACTGGAAATGATGCTGCGGCCATACAAGCGTTCGACTTCTACCGCTTGCGAGTTCATGGCGACATCCAGCAGCCCAAAGCCAACACCCATAAGCGCATACACCACAAACAGCATCGGTATCTCTGAGAAAGCGGGAATTGCCGGAACAGCTAGGATGTAGAGTAAGGCCGCCAATAATGCTACCCGACCTACGCCCAAGCGCTCGAAGATGTAGGCAGCGAACGGCATCGATAGAAAAGCACCGCCGCTTGCAGCAATTAGTACGAGGCCCATGGTCGCGTCGTCGATACCGTAGGCAGTTTGAATCGACGGCACTCGAGCCGCCCAACTGCTGTAGAGGAAGCCATTTAGTGCGAAGAGAGCAAGGGCGGCCCTACGATAGCGTTTCAAAGCATTGGGCATGAAGGGGGTAGGCACCCGCAAGTATAGGGGTAAGAACACTGCTTGCAAGCCTCGACAAAGCCGAGTGCTCGCTCCGCTGCAGCGGGTCAAGATGAGCCTTCCTAAGGGAAGGATTTAACCCTTCGTCATAAACTCAAACCACCTGCCTGAATGTTAAGAGTGTGCAGTGGCAACCACTCTATCACTGACCCTCACCCCCTACACCTTAGCTTTGGGGTAGTAGCATAACGATCATGAACAAGCTCTTCCTTTTACTCGCCCTAATTACACTGGCCTCTCCTACGTTTGCGCAGCAGCAAAACGCTGCAACTCAAGAAGTCGTCCTTATGGGCGACGAGGATGCCGGACCAACAATACTTTTCGACGACGAGGAGATATCCAAGAAAGAGCTTACCGCACTCGACCCCGCTTCCATTGGCAGTATTCAAATCCTCAAGGCTGAGGAGGCTGAACAGAAGTTCGGCAAATACGGAGAGTTTGGTGCGATCGTAGTTACCAGTAAGGGAAAGTCACAAACCACTACTGAAGAAAGCCCAGGAATGGCCCCAGCAGAGGCTGGTGACACCGCGCCGAGTGGTCCAAGTTTTGACATGCCCGAGGACGCCTACATCGTTATCGACGGCAAAATGAGCACGATGGCCGATTTGCGTGCCCTGCTTCCAGAAAATATCGACCAGGTCCAAGTCCACAAGACCGCCCAAGCCACCGAGCTATTTGGCCAGAAGGCCAAAGCAGGTGCCGTAGTCGTCGTCACCAAGCAGTAGCGGAGCGTTGACCCGAGAAAGTCGCAGTGACGAGTCTCTGGTCGAAGAGTACTACAGCACCGGCCAGCAAGCCACCCTCGGGGTGCTCTATGCACGCTATCTCGAACTCATGTACGGTGTTTGCCTTCGCTACCTACACGATGCTGGGCGTGCCGAGGATGCGAGCATGGACATCTATGAGCAGCTCGTCGTCAAGCTGCGTCAGCATCGCGTAGATGCATTTCGACCCTGGTTATATCGACTCGCACGCAACCACTGCCTCATGTTGCTGCGGCGTACTGCTTCTAGCTACTCGCCCAATTCGCAAAGCGTTGCCGACAGCAATCTTATCGCGCTTGATGATGTGCAAATCGCGGACCTCTTGCATCCTAGTGATGACGTGAACACCCAAGAACTTCAACTTGATGCGTTGGATGGATGCCGCGAGGCACTGCCAGCAGACCAAGCCACCTGTATTAAGCGCTTTTACATAAACGGCGACAGCTACGCTGACATCGCCGAAGCCCAGGCTTGGTCCTTGTCCAAAGTGCGCAGCGCTATCCAGAATGGCCGACGCAACTTGCGGCGCTGCCTCAAGCAAACGCTCCAAATCGCTTCTTAATCCGCATGCCCGACTCACCCTACATACCTCACGATCCAGCCCCCGAGCGCACTGATGCGTTGGGGGAGCAGGCACGTGCGGGATTTCAGGAGGTCGCGGGCGATCACGAGGCTGCCCTATCACGGTTGAAGGCGCGCCTTGAAGCCTCCGCCGCGGGTAATCAGGGTGCTGTACAGCCTACCTCGCAACAGGCTAAAGTGCGCGACATTACCACTGCACCTCGCCGCCGACAGCGCTGGCTGGCTCCTGTAGCGGCTGCCGCTGCCGTGGTGCTCGCTGTGGCAATCTACTTCAGCTATGAAAGTCAAGAGCAGCCTGTGGCAGCTCGCGTGGATACCACTCAATCTAGCCCAGCGCCCAGTGCACCGACAGCCACAGATGCTACAAAGCCCCTGGCCTTACCTCCAGTAGCTGAAAGCGCATCGCGACGTTCTGAAACCATGAAGGAGCAGGTGGAGATGACCACCGAGGAAGCTGCTTCGGGAGTCGACAAGGATGCGTCACTAGGAAACGTGGCCTATGCCCCGCCCGAGATCCAGGAAACGGATGCTGCCCCAACTGCGCCAGCCTCTCAGGCTCCGCCAATACTTAGAAAGACTAAAATTCAGGGGCGAGACGAGGAGATTGTCTTGGCAGATGAAACTCGAGCTCGAACCCAGCGTCGAGCCGATGAGTCGGAAGCGCCTCAGCGCTCAGCACCAACAGACGAAGTTGTGGACGCTTCATATGCCGAATCTCCGGCAGCATCAGACAACTCGGCCCCATCGAGCGAGTCAGCTTACGCCAAACAGGATGGTGATGATGCTTTCCAACTGCAACGCGACCAGCGCCGCCCAGTGCGCACTATCGGCGGTCGTGTAGTCGACCTTACAGGCGATCCAGTGGTGGGAGCACGGGTATTCGTAGAAGATACCGGTCAATTGACCCGTACCGACGATGCGGGGCGCTTTGAATTGGATGTATTATCCGGCGCTACGGTTGTCTTAGTCAGCGGAGGCCGCGACCAAGAGGTTCGCTTCGATGCGACCGCAGCAGATCGATTCAATATTAGTCTAGCAATGCACACCGGTCAGCGTTCGGAAGTTTTTCGGCCAGGCTCTCAAACTGCACTACCTCCAGTCTTTCCCCAGGCGCCTGCGTTCGATGCTTTCGATCAGTATGCGCATCAGCCCGCCGTGATGCAGCAGGCAGATGACCAGCTGTCGGAGGTCTTAGACGACACTGCCCTTCTGCAATTTCGCATTAACCGCCTTGGTCGGCCTAAGTCTATCACCAAAGGCCCAGGCGAAGTTAGTGATGTAGCATTCCGAGCGGCACGTGAGCTGTTACAGAATGGTCCGGATTGGCCGGAAGCGTACCGCCGAAAAAACTGGCGATATCCAGTGCCTATCCGTTAGTCTCGAACATTGAGGGCCATGTAGACGGTTTTGCTGAAAAGCCCCAATAATGCGCAGCACTACTCATTTCGGTCTCCCACTATTCCTAGCGCTTGCTAGTGTACTAGCGCTCAGCGGGTGCGACAGCCCTGGAGAATTTCTCGGCGGTTCGGTGCTTACAATTGCTATCGGCGGCATCATCGCCTTAATACTTATCATCTATGCGGTGCTCGACCTTATTCGCAGCTCGCGCCCCATGGGAGAAAATGTGATCTGGGGCGTGGCTATTTGGGTATTGCCTTTTATTGGTGCAATTGCCTATCTGATCATTGGCAAGCGCTAGGCAGCTCACTCGCAAGCTTAGAGGTTGAGCCAGTAGGTCAGCTTGGCCACTAGAGCTCGATTGCGGCTTCCGCCAAAACGCGTGTCGTAGTTGTCGGTATAAACGATGAATAAATCGGACACTGGTGCGTAGCGCCATTGAAAGCGTACGTTCAAGTTCAAGTTGTCGAGCTGATCGTTGTACTGAGCAACCGTCGTTAAAAACAGCGATTTAGTGAAGGTGACGTCCAAGCGTGGCCCCAGGAGAAAGAGGCCCGTGCTAGCGTAAGGGTCGGGCAGGTCGATGTACGTATAGTTGGCATTAAGGCCTAGCGTTCCGTAGGGTTGAAAGCGGTACAAAGCACTAGTCTCGATACCGTACTGCTTTCCATTGAAGAATTGGCCAGCCGCTACCTCAGCGTTGTAGCTAAACGCCTTGCGTCGATCGGAGGCAAACGCTATTTCAGCATTTACATAGCCGTAATCGCTGCCAGCAGGAAGCGGTGTGGCATCGGTACGGGTGGGGTCGAAGTCGTCGCTCAGTTTGAGGTAAGTGTACCGGAGGCTAGCGCGAGCTCGCGAAGTATTCCGAAATCCCCAACGATAGCCCACCCCGCTGCGCTGGTCGGTGTAAGTGCTAAGGTCGGCGTCGAAGAAGAAGCGAGTTTCTGCAGTTGGGCCGTGCTCAGCGAGTGGTCCGGTAGTCGGGAAAAACCGCACGTTGATCTCCGGCGATAGCGTAAAAAGGTCGCGTCGAGGTACGAAGCCTACTTCTGCCCGATAGTCCTCTGGGATGTACGCGTGATCGTAGGAAAAATCGAACTGCCTACGCTGATACAGAAGCAGTAGGCCGTGTGTAGGCGCTATAGCTGTTCCGCTAGAAAGAGGAAGTCCCTCGCTGTCGAGTTCGGGAGAGATAGACGCGTGGACGAAGGTTTTGCCAGTCCAGCGGTTGTTGGGTGTGGCGAGATTGAAATCAGCACCCACCACTCTATTGAAATCCAAATTGGTGGCGGTCGTGTCCGAAAAGCTGGTGAAATTCTCTTTATTGACCGCGATAACGCCAACGTTCGAGCGGCTGCCTACGCGGCGCTGTGCTGCAGCTACCGTATAGTTATAGCTGGGCAGTCCATTTTCCTTGTTGTCGGCCGCTTGCATGTTGAGTAGGCCTACCCGCCAGTTGTCACCCACTTGTCCGCTAAGGCGAGCGCCATAATAGATTGGGTTGGCTATCGCTGCACCTGTTGCCGTATCACGGGTGATGCCAATACGCCGCGAGAAGAATGGATTCACACGCTCAAAGCCAAACGATCCGAACAAGTCGGCGTTTTCTAGGAAAAATTGCCGCCGTTCCGGAAAGCCAATTTCGAAACGTGTCAGGTTGAGCACTTGACGGTCTACTTCCACCTGGCTAAAGTCCGGATTTACCGTTAGGTCTAAGTTGAGGTTTGGGCCCAGAGCAAGTTTTGCATCGCCTCCAATTCCGCTCCCGCCTTCCCAATCGCCATCGGGGTCGTCTTCATAATTTCGACTCACATTGGCAGCGACGTAGGGTATTAATGTTGCTGAAGGACCACTACCACCAGGAGGGTCTTCAAAGACAAGCTCGCCCATGTAAGCAAGCGTCATGATGATCTGATTGCGCGGTATCCGGTTCCAACTGGAGCGGGAGTTGGATTGCGTATCGAAGCGGTAAGAGTTGAAGTACCACACCGAGTCTCCCGCGTTGTAGCGAAGACTGCGCAGTGGGATCGCCATTTCAGAAGTCCACCCGTTTTCGTTGATCTTGCTTTCCCCCCGCCACTTATTATCCCAAGCTCCCGCAAAGTCGCCTGTACCTGCACCGCCATTTGAGATTAACGCCTCCCTGTTGACGCCTAGCGGGTTGGTACCAAAAACGAATGCATTCCGATTGGCGCGGAAGGGGTCGAAGAGTAGCGTGATATTATCGTTGCCGCCAGCTCTAAAGTCTCGCCGTAGGCTTGAAATAACATAGTCCTCCCCAGGCGCATAGCAAGTAATCCCTACGTACAAGTTGGCTTCATCGGAGGCAAATCGGATATCTGTTTGATACTCACTGAGGGTAGAGTCGCTCGGGAAATTGTCCCAAAAGCCAGTGGCTGGTTCGCTTTGCTCCCAAAATGGCTCGTCTAGGATACCATCGAGCTTTGGAGGCGCGGGAGTTCGAACCACCGTGGCGCGTTTGCGGGCTGGCATGTCGAGTGCCATCTGGCCATAGGCATGCGGCGCCACCACGAGACCCCCCAACAGTGCAAAAGCACACACGAACAGAACCGGACGGTCGAATGGAGTCATACAAATGGGAGGAGCGCCCCGGCGCCAGGACACGTTGCAGCGGCGGGTAAGATAGCTTTGCAGAGATGGTGCGAGCCCTATTGCCTTTTATACTGTCGGTCACGGGCTTTTGGTGCAATGCTCAGACTTGGTATACCCACCCAGCACTATCAGACGGGCCGTCGCCATCCAATACGTGGCTAGAGTTTCGCACGCAGCTCGAGGTGGATGATGTGGTGCCGCCACGCGTCCCAGCTACCCTCGCAGTAGACAGCAAGTACTGGTTGTACATCAACGGCACCCTCGCCATCCGCGAAGGTGGGCTAAAGCATGGGCCCACTCCGACAACCTTCTATGCCGACACATTCGACCTCGCACCCTATCTCCGCCCAGGCGCCAACACCATGCGTGTTGTTGTCTGGCACTTTGGCAAAGAGGGCTTTGCGCACCGCAGCCTAAGGCGCGCTGCGATGCTTTTCGAGACGGATTTGCCAACGGCGCGTTGGGAGGTGCGTCGTGCTACCGAATACCTCACCAACGACTCACTGGGTGCACAGCCAAACTATCGATTGGCGGAGAGCAACATCGTTTACGATGCTCGCCGAGAAGATGCATCGAGCTTCGAGCCTGCAGTAGTTGTGGACACTGCGCTGGGCCGACTGGAGATGCGGCCTATACCGCAATGGAAAGACTTTGGGTTGCGGCGCTATGTAGATGGACACGTAGAGCGCGGTTTTAAGAGCGCAGGCGACACCCTCCTACTGCGGCTTCCATACAACGCCCAAGTCACGCCCTTCTTTGTTATTGACGCACCTCGGGGTGGCATGCGTGTCGATATCCGAACCGACAATTACCGAGGAGGGGGCCCACCCAATGTTCGTACGGTTTACTATACTCGACCCGGTAGGCAGGCGTTCGAGACGCCGGGCTGGATGAACGGCCACACCGTACGCTATCACTTTCCCGATAGCATCGAAGTCGTCGGGCTGAGTTTTCGCGAAAGCGGCTATGCTACCGAACGAGCTGGTGGATTTACCTCGGGAGATGCCTTCCTCGATACGCTCTGGGAAAAGGCGGCTCGCACGCTGTACATCACCATGCGCGACTCCTACATGGATTGCCCCGATCGCGAGCGGGCGCAGTGGTGGGGCGATGTCGTGATCGAGCTTGGCGAGGCGTTCTATTCCTTCGACGATGCTTCAACCTTGCTGGCGCGCAAAGCCCTGCGCGAACTCATGCGATGGCAGCGGCCCGACTCTACGATATACAGCCCGGTTCCGGCAGGCAACTGGGATACAGAGTTGCCGATGCAAATGCTGGCCAGCGTGGGAGAGTTTGGCCTGTGGACCTACTTCTACTATTCCGGCGATACGGCCCTGGTACACGAGCTTTACCCTGCCGTAAAGCGCTACCTCAACATTTGGCAAGTAGATAGCTCAGGTCTAGTGATGCCCCGTAAAGGTGGCTGGACGTGGGGTGACTGGGGAGAGCGCAAAGACATGTACCTCCTCTATCAGGGCTGGTATCAATTAGCACTTAGCGGATTTGAAAAGATGGCCCGCCTTACGGCAAAACCTGCCGATGCTGCCTGGGCACGCAGCCGTTCGGAGCGGCTCCGGCAAGAGGTACGAAAACAGTTTTGGCGTAAGCCTACGAGTATGGAGGTGGGTGGCTATGCTTCGCCCGAATTTCCGCATGCTCCCGACGATCGGGTACAAGCACTCGCTGTGCTCAACAACTGGGCAACTCCTGAGCAATATCCGGCCTTGCGGCAAAACTTGGCTAGCGTCTACCAGGCGAGCCCCTACTTCGAGCGCTACGTCCTAGAGGCTCTCATGCGTATACGGAATGGGGAGGACGCGGTAGCACGAATGAAGCGCCGCTACGCCAAAATGGTCGACTCCAA
>ENA-ORXU01002467-ORXU01002467.1-marine-metagenome-genome-assembly--contig:-NODE-2467-length-12609-cov-2.782158_pt1 | contig 12609 bp, 9 predicted proteins | sample MGYA00237869_ERZ511484 | MGnify/ENA metagenome assembly ERZ511484 | reverse complement strand
AGATCGCGGGCGTTGAGGACCCAGCCTCCGATGAGGCCGGTTCGGCTCGGATCGACGGTCGCGACGGAGTCCCGAACGGAGGATCCCTGCTCGTCGACGGTTCGATCGTGACGATCCCTGCGCCCGACACCACCACGGTTCCCGGTGGGTCGGCACCGCCACCGTCGACCACCGCGGCGATTGGTGCGGTTCCCGTCGGTCCCACGACGATCGCGACAACCACGACGATTCCGACCGGGCCGGTGGCTCCCTTGACCGGCCTGCGTGTGCCGATCGAGAACTCGGCAAACGTGACGCGTGGTCTGGTCACGGTCAAGATCGACAACAAGCGTGAGGCGCGTCCCCAGGCGGGGATCAACCAGGCGGACATCGTGTTCGAGGTGAGAGTCGAGGGTGGCCTGACCCGCTTCATCGCCATGTATCACTCGACCGACGCCGCATCGATCGGCCCGGTCCGCTCGGCTCGCACCACCGACGTCGGCTTGCTCATCGGTTTCGGTTCACCCGTGTTCGGATTCTCGGGTGCCAATGACGGGACCTTGGTTGACCTGGAAGCTTCTGCGCTCGTACTCGCCCCCGATGGCCCCGGCTACCGACGCGAGCCGGGCCGACCGGTGCCTCACAACCTGATGACCAGCACCGCCGGGCTCTATGCGCGCTCCGCCGGGAGTTCGCAGCCGGTTCGTTTCTTCGACTTCCGAGACACAGGCGAAGTGCCTCCCGGGCTCGACACCGTGGGGATCCGAGTGGCAGAGGGCGGCTCGTCGGAATGGGTGTGGTCGCCACTCACCGGGACCTGGCTGCGGTTCCAGAACGGCTCGCCACACCTCGATGCCGACGGGCGCCAGGTGGAGGTGGCCAACGTGGTGGTGCTGTCGTCCAACTACGGCACGAGTCGCCACGACGCTGGCTCTCCGGAGCTCCAGCTGACCGGCATCGGCGATGCCCTGATCCTGAGTGGGGGTCGGGTGGAGAACGCGACGTGGCGGCGACAGATCCCCGACCAGCCGCCGTTGCTGATCGGTGCCGACGGCCAGGTCGCCCGCTTGGGCCGAGGCCGAACTTGGGTGGTCGCGGCCGAAGGAGGACGCACCACCTTCCTCAACCCGGGGCGAGCCACAGCGCTCCTGCGCTGAGAGGTGCAGCGCTCCTGCGCTGAGAGGTGCAGCGCTCCTGGGTTGTCAGGCCCAGTGAGAGGTGCAGCGCTCCTGCGCTGTCAGGTGCAGCGCTCCTGCGTTGAGAGGTGCAGCGCTCCTGCGCTGTCAGGTGCAGCGCTCCGGTCGCTGGCTGGGCCTGAGGATCCTGGTATCTGGATCGGCCTTGGCAGGGGTCGGATCCTAGACTTCGGGCCATGTCCCAGTCAGAGGTCTCCACAGGTTCAGATGTGGTCAAGCGTGGCTTGGCCGAGATGCTGAAGGGTGGCGTGATCATGGACGTGGTCACCCCCGAGGAAGCACGCATCGCCGAAGATGCCGGAGCCGTGGCAGTGATGGCGCTCGAGCGCGTGCCGAGCGACATCCGGGCCCAGGGTGGAGTGGCGCGGATGAGCGACCCCGAGATGATCATCGGGATCCAGCAAGCGGTGACCATCCCGGTCATGGCCAAGGCCCGCATCGGCCACATCGCCGAGGCCCGGGTACTCGAATCACTCGGTGTCGACTACGTCGATGAATCCGAGGTGCTCACCCCGGCCGACGAGGCCCACCACATCGACAAGTGGGCCCACACCACCCCCTTCGTGTGTGGAGCCACCAACCTGGGAGAGGCCCTGCGCCGAATCTCGGAGGGCGCTGCGCTCATCCGTTCCAAGGGTGAGGCCGGCACCGGCAACATCGTGGAGGCGGTTCGCCACCTGCGTTCGATCACCTCCGACATGCGGGCGATCAGCCAAGCCCGGCCCGAGGAGCTCTTCGAGTGGGCCAAGCGACTCGGCGCCCCGCTCAATCTCATCCAAGAAGTGCATCAGACCGGTTGGTTGCCCGTGCCGCTGTTTTGTGCCGGTGGAATCGCGACCCCGGCTGACGCAGCGCTCGCCATGGAACTCGGTGCCGAGTCGGTGTTCGTGGGGTCGGGCATCTTCAAGTCGAGCGAGCCGGCCCTCATGGCCAAGGCCATCGTCGATGCCACGCTCGGCTGGGAGGATCCTTCCATCGTGGCCAAGGTGTCGACCGGTCTCGGCAAGGCAATGCCCGGCCTGAGCACCGAAGGGCTGGAAACGACCTTTGCCGACAGGGGCTGGTGAGCGTCACCGTCGGGGTCTTGGCGCTCCAAGGCGGCGTGGATCGACACCTCGAACATCTGGGAGCTGCCGGAGCCGAGGCGGTCAAGGTGCGCCGCCCTGCCGAGCTCGCCCGGTGCGACGGGCTCGTCATCCCGGGTGGGGAATCGACCACGATCTCGATGCTGTTGGACCGCTGGGAACTGCGCGCGCCGATCTCGGAGCGTCTCGCGGAGGGCATGCCTGCGTTCGGCACCTGCGCCGGGATGATCCTGCTCGCCAGCGAGGTCGAGCATGGTCGTGACGACCAGGTCAGCTTCGGAGCCATCGACCTGACGGTCCGCCGCAACGGGTACGGCAGGCAGAACGAGTCCTTCGAAGCAGAGCTGGTGGTCGAGACGTTCCCCCAACCCATGCCTGCGGTGTTCATCAGAGCGCCCGTGGTGACCGAGTTCGGCGAGAGCGTCTCGGTGTTGGCGGAGTTCGAGGGCCGGGCGGTGCTGTGCGACAACGGTCAGGTGATGGCGAGTTCGTTCCATCCCGAACTGACCAGCGACCTGCGGTTGCATGAGCATTTCGTTGGACGCTGCGTGGAACGCTGAGCGACCTCTGGCCCCCTACGATGTGCGTCGAGCGACGAGCTGACGAAGGAGCCGCATGTCGGGTCACTCCAAATGGGCCACGATCAAGCACAAGAAGGGTGCTGCGGACGCCAAGCGCGGCAAGCTTTTCGCCAAGCTGATCAAGCAGGTCGAGGTCGCTGCCCGTCAAGGCGGGGGAGACCCAGACGCCAACCCGACCCTTCGCACCATGTTCCAGAAGGCCCGCGATGCGTCGGTTCCGCTCGACACGATCGAGCGCGCGGTCAAGCGGGGCACCGGTGAGCTCGAAGGCGTCAACTACGAGACCGTCACCTATGAGTGTTACGCCCCCCATGGGGTGGCGCTCTACCTCGAGGCGCTGACCGACAACCGCAACCGAACCGGTGGGGATCTCCGAACCACCCTGACCAAGAACGGCGGCTCACTGGCCGAGCCCGGCGCCGTTGCCTGGCAGTTCGACCGCAAGGGGCTGATGTTGGTGGACAAGAGCGAGGCAAGCGAGGACGATCTCATGCTCGCTGCTCTCGACGCCGGTGCGGAGGATCTGATCGACGCAGGTGAGCAGTGGCAGGTCATCACCCCACCGAGTGATCTCAACGCGGTGCGTGACGCGGTCGAAGAAGCCGGGATCGCGGTTGCCTCGTCAGATCTGCCGATGTTGCCGAGTTCCACTGTGGAACTGACCGACGTGGCCGACGCCCGGGCGGTGCTCAAGGTGATGGATCTGCTCGACGAGCTCGACGACGTCCAAGACGTGTACGCCAACGTGGACATCTCCGATGAGGTCGCCGCCGCGCTCGACGACTGAAGTGGTGCCGACGAAGCGTCGCCGCTTCGTTTCGTTCGACGCTGCCGAGCGTACTCGGGTTCGGTGGTTCGGGCGCTCATCGGTATGCTCACCTTGCGGTGTGGGCGGACGGATGAATTGGCGGTATTTCGATGTTGCAGCGCGTCTTCATTGCAGCCCTGGCTGCTCTCACACTGTTGGGTTTGATGGAAACGGCGGATGCTGCTGCCCCAGCTGCTGCAAGTGGGCGGTCTGCATTGGTGTTCTACGACTCCAGTTCGGGAGTGAGTGAAAGCTACGAATTGGGTAGTGACGGAACGCTCTCGGGTCGGTCTCCGAGCGAGGGTGCCAGCGGTTTCGACCTCGTGATCTCGGCCGACGTGGACGGAGACGGCACCGGTGAGGTCGTGCGATACGACGCTGACGGCGGACAGCCGGGCCGTGCATTCGGTTCGGTCGACCAGGGTCTGGTGAACGGCCAGCGAGTGAACCTCCTCTCTTCGGCCACGTGGCGGTCGGGGTGGGACGAGATCGTTGCGGTGGACTGGACCGGCGACGGCACCGAGGAGTTGCTCTTCTACGACGGCGATGCTCGGCGCGCCGAAGTCTTCGATGTCCAGGCTGGCCGGATGCGGTCGATCTACTCGTCGTTGCGTTGGAAGCGGGGTTGGGACCAGATCGTTGCGATGGACCTCGACGGAGACAACTTCGGTGACCTGGTGTTGTATGACGCCGACGGCGGCGACTCTGGAAGAGGACGAAGCACGATCCTTCGTGGTTCGGCCACGGGTGTTCGCAAGGTCTCGGTCGGAAAGCGTTGGCGGTCAGATTGGGACACGATCATCGCCGGGAACTGGTCGACCGACACCGGCAGCGAACTGATGCTCTACAGCGCTGTCCGCGGGGCGGGCACGATTCAGACGGTCTCGAACGCGGGCCGACTGGGCCGGGTCTACTCCTCTGAGCGGTGGTCCAAGGGGTGGGATTCCATCGTTGGGTTGGATCTCAACGAAGATGCCTTCACCGACGTCGTGTTCTACGACAGCACCGGCGGCGACCCGGGGCGTGGCCGCGGTCGGTTCTACTTCGGACGCAGCGAGAGCATCCGAACCGCTGGTGAGTCCACCCGTTGGCGTTCGACGTGGGACGTGCTGGTGCCGTCGTCGCGGAGCCTCGCCGCAACCGCCCGTCCGATCCCGACGACGACGACCACCACGACGATCCCGCCCACCACGATGCCGCCCCGGCCCACGACGACGAGTGCGGCGGTCGTGCCGTTCCCGGCGTTCCCCACCTGCCATCCCGACTACTTCACGCCGCCCTGCGTGCCCTTCAGCTTCGACAACAACTCGGTGAACTGTCCGTCGGTTGGCTTCCAGGTCCGACTCAAGAGCGTTCAGCGAGATCCCTACCGGTTGGATCAGGGTGGGGTGCCCGGGCTCGGTTGCGAGAGCTACCCGGTCTTCGGCGCAGCGCCGCCCACCACCAGACCCGCGCCAGCGCCCGTACCTCCTCCGGCCCCGACGGTGTCGTACCGGAACTGCGCCGCGGCCCGAGCGGCCGGTGCAGCCCCCATCAGGCGAGGCCAACCGGGCTATGGGAGGCACCTCGACCGAGACGGCGACGGCATCGGCTGCGAGTGAGCCCAGCGCTGATCGATCGGGTGCTGAAGGCGGCTTGGGCTGTGCGGTGACACGTTCGGGTATCGGCGCTGTGGTGGTCGATGCTCGGTCCGTGGAGACGATGGCCTAACTGAGCGGAAGAGATGGGGCTCCTCTCGGCCGTGGGCTCTGGAAGCCGTGGGTGAAATCGGGCCTAGTCTCGAGACGTGCATGTGCTGACCGGGGGTCCGATCCTCACGCCTTCCGGAGTGGTGGAGGCGATCGGGGTGGAGGGCTCCCGGATCGTTCGGGTGGGTGGCCGCGACGAGTTGATGCGGGCACGTGTGTCGGGTGGCGAGGTCATCGATCTTTGCGGAGCGACCTTGGTACCGGGCCTGATCGAACCCCACACCCACCCCGACTTGTGCGCCCAGATGTACTCGTGGGTCGATGTCTCGGGATTCACCCACAGCTCGGTGAGTGGGGTGGAGGCGGCGCTTCGAGCCGAGGTCGCGGCCCGCCAGCCTGGCGAGTGGATCTTCGCCTTCGGCCTGGATCCCATGCTCACCGGCGACCTCGGGGTCTGGGACCGCCACCGGCTCGATCTGCTGAGCACTGAGCACCCCATGATGGTGATGCTCCAGTCGATGCACACGGTGTACGTGAACAGCGCGGCGCTCAGAGCCGCCGGTATCGACGAGCACACCCCGGACCCACCCGGCGGCGGCTACTACGAGCGTGACCCAGCGGGCCATCCCACCGGTCGAGTGGCCGAGCAACCCGCCATTCTTCCTTTCGTGGTGTTCGGAATGCCGACCCCCGAACTCATGGCCCAGCGCCTCGCGACCCAGCTCGTCGACTACGCGAGCGTCGGCATCACCAGTATCGGAATCGCGGGGTCCTTCTACCCGATGTCGGCCTTGGCAGAGGTGGCTGATCGTCGCCTGGCCCCGGTGCGATCGGTGGCATATCTCCGGCACGAAGACCCCATGCTCGGTGGCCTCCGACCAGGCGAAGGGAGCTCGGATTTCAGGGTGCAGGGGGTCAAGCTCTGGTTCGACGGTTCTCCCTATTCGGGCACCATGCTCCTGGATGAGCCCTACCTCGCATCGGACCTGTGTTGCTGCACGTTGGGAATCCCCGAAGGCTCGGTGGGTCAGGCCAACTTCGAGCCCTCCGAGCTGGCCGACCTGCTCAGCGGTTTCGCTGCCGACGGGTGGCAGGTCCTCACCCATGCTCAAGGCGACCGAGGCGGGCGCGAGATCCTCGACCTCTATCACTCGGCGCTCAGCCGAGCGGGTGTACTCGGTGCTCGCCCGAGTGGTGCGCGCCCCGGTGATACGCGCTCGGGTGGTGGCACTCACGGCCCTCGTCCGGGCCTTCCGGGTGGGCCGGGTCGTCCGGTGCAGGATCACCGGTGGAGGCTGGAACATTGTGCGCTCACGACCCCCGACGATCTTCGCCGGGCCTTCCACATGGGGGTGTCGCCGAGCTTCCATGTCGACCATGTGCGTCACTACGGCCCTGAGTTGTCGGCCGACATCATCGGGGCCGAACGCGCCGAACGTCTGATGCCCATCGGGACGGCGCTGGAATGCGGTCACCGGGTGAGCCTGCACGCCGATTCCCCGATGTACCGGCCGGGGCCACTGGCGCTCATGGAGACCGCGGTGACCCGCCGGACCCGACTCGGCAACCAGCTCGCGGCCCACGAAGCGATCACGGCTGCCCAAGCGCTCGCTGCGGTCACCATCGATGCTGCGTGGCAGCTCGGGATCGACCACGAGGTCGGCTCCATCGAGGTGGGCAAACGGGCCGACTTCACCTTGTTGGAACGCAATCCGCTCACCGTTCCGTCGGCCGAGATCGCCGACATCACCGTGTTGGACACCATTCGTGACGGCCTCAGCACGGGTCACGGCGCGGCAGAACCCACCCTCGAGGTCGGTTCCCGACGCTGAAGCGCGCGCTTGGCGCGAGGCGCGGCGAAGCAGGGCGTTCAGGCTCCGCAACTCGTGGCGGCTGCTCGAGACCGCTCGATCGAGAAGGCCCCCACGGCGTGAGTTGGGCGGCGAGACCCTGTTCATCCGGTTGGTGTCGGGACCCTCCGAGAATGACGAGACGTAAGTGTGCGTTCGGTCACACCTTGACCCAGTGGCGATGCAAGACTGGGGTAGGCCCGGCAGTGGATGAGGGGAAATGCACCACGTCAGGGCGGAAGGGGGAAGATGCCAACGAGCGATGCCGTGCTCGATGTCCGCAATGTCGAGGTGGTCTACAACGACGCCGTGTTGGTGCTGCGCGGCGTCAGCCTCGATGTTCCCCGGGGCCAAGTGGTCACTCTCCTGGGAGCGAATGGGGCGGGCAAGACGACCCTGCTGAGGGCCGTCACCGGCCTGCTCGGCGTACACCGGGGAGAGGTGACCAAGGGCAGCGTGGAGTTCGACGGGCACGACGTCGTGGGCATGGACGCCTCGAAGATGGTGCGCAAAGGCATGGCCCAGGTGATGGAAGGCCGACGGGTGTTCGCCGAGATGACCGTGGACGAGAACCTGAAAGCCGGTGCCCACACAAGGCGCAACCGGGCCGAGATCGCTGCCTCGTTCGATCGGGTGATGGACCTGTTCCCGGTGTTGACCGAACGCCGCAAGTCCCAGGCCGGCTACCTGTCGGGAGGTGAGCAGCAGATGGTCGCCATGGGCAGGGCCCTCATGGCTTCGCCCGATCTGCTGGTGCTCGACGAGCCCTCGCTCGGCTTGGCCCCACTCATCGTGGAGCAGATCCGCGACATCATCGTCGAGGTCAACGGCCAGGGCACCAGCGTGTTGCTGGTCGAGCAGAACGCCAACATGGCGCTCTCCATCGCCGATGTGGGCTACGTCATGGAGACGGGCCGCATCGTGAAATCCGGTCCGGGCTCCGAGTTGCTCGCCGATGCCGACATCCAGGAGTTCTACCTCGGCGTCGGCGGTGACGACCGGTCCAACTTCCGAGACGTCAAGACCTACCGACGCACCACGAGGTGGTCGGCATGAGCATCATCACCCCTCCACTGCTCGAGGTGTCGGATCTGGTGTTGCGCTTCGGTGGCGTGACCGCGATCGACGGGGTCAGCTTCGAGGTCCACCCGGGCGAACTGTTCGCGATCATCGGACCGAACGGGGCGGGAAAGACCTCGATCTTCAACTGCCTCAACTCGGTGTACGAACCCCAAGAGGGCTCGATCCTGCTGCACGACCTCGGGGTCGACGGGACGGTTCGCACCCACGATCTGACCGATGTACCACCCGCCCGGACCGCCCAGCTCGGCATCGCCCGAACGTTCCAGAACCTGGGCCTGTTCGGGAATCTCGACGTGGTCGACAACCTCATGCTCGGCCGTCACCACCTGATGACCACCGGGTTCGCGGCTGGGGCCCTCTTCTGGGGCAAGGCCAAGCGCGAAGAGATCGAGCACCGGGCGCATGTGGAACGCATCATCGACCTGCTCGAACTCCAGACCGTGCGGCGCCAACACGTCGGCCTGCTGTCCTACGGGGTGCAAAAGCGCATCGAGCTCGGTCGGGCATTGGCGATGGAGCCCAAGGTGCTGCTCCTCGACGAGCCGGTGGCAGGGATGAACCTGACCGAGACCGAGGACATGGCCCGCTACCTGATCGAGATCCAGAGCGAACTGAAGCTCGCCATGATCCTCGTCGAGCACGACATGCACATGGTCATGGACTTGGCCGACCGGGTCATGGCGATCGACTTCGGTCAACCCCTCGCCACCGGCTCTCCGGCAGAGGTCCAAGGCAACCAGCGAGTCATCGATGCCTACCTCGGGGCTGCCTCGTGAGCGCGACCGCCACCCAGCCGCTGCCCACGACCGCAGCGACCCTCCCGGCGATCCTGCTTCGGCGGGCGGCCGAGACCCCCGACGCCGTTGCCCTCCGCAAGAAACACCTGGGGCGCTGGCGTGAGTACACCTGGGCCGAGTACGCCGAACGAGCCGCCCGGATCGGGCTCGGTCTTCGCACCCTCGGGGTCGAACCCGGCGATCGGGTCGCCGTCCATGCGGGAAACCGACCGGCCTGGCCACTGGCCGACATCGGCATTCAGGGGCTGGGAGCGGTCACGGTCGGGGTGTACCCGACGAGCGCATCGGCCGAGGTCCGCTACCTGCTCGACCATTCGGGCTCCAAGGTCATCGTGGTCGAGGACGAGGAGCAGTTCGACAAGATCTTCGACCACCGCCACGAGCTGACCGAACTCAGCCGGATCGTGGTGATCGACCCGAAGGGCATCCGCGATCTGGACGATCCGATGGTCATGACCTTCGCCGAGCTGGAACAGCTCGGTGTCGAGGCCCAAGCCTTGGACTGGGAGCGTTCGGTCGAGGCGATCGACCCGGCCGAGTTGGCCGTGCTCGTCTACACCTCGGGCACCACGGGCCCGCCCAAGGGCGCCATGATCTCGCACCTCAACATGGCCGCCGCAGGCGGGGGACTGGCCCAACGATTCGACCTCGGGCCCGACGACGAACTCTTGTCGTATCTGCCCCTTTGCCACATCCTCGAACGGCTCCTGTCGGTCATCAACGCGATCACCCACGGCTATGTCGTCAACTTCGGGGAGACCGCCGAGACCTTCGCCAGCGACCTGGCCGAGGTCCAACCCACCTTCTTCGCCGGGGTGCCGAGGATCTGGGAACGCATGATGGCCAGCGTCGAGATCCGAATGGGTGACGCGAGTCGGATCAAGCGCGCCAGCTACGAGTTCTGGCGGGCCCGGGGTCGGGCGAGCGCTGCTCGTGCCCAGCGAGGCGAGTCGGGTCCGCTCGATCCGGTGATCGACCGACTGGGTTGGTTCTTCGTGTTCCGATCGTTGAGAGACAAGCTCGGACTGGGCCGCATCAGAGGGGCGATCTCAGGGGCTGCGCCGATCGCTCCCGCTGTGCTCGAGTTCTTCTGGGCCCTGGGTGTGCCGGTGCTCGAGGGCTACGGGATGACCGAGAACACCGCCCAGGCCAGCCTGATGCCGTCGGGCGACGTACGGATGGGCACCGTCGGCACCGCCATCGACGGGGTGGAGATCCAGATCGCCGACGACGGCGAGATCCTCACCCGCGGGGCCGGGACCTTCCTCGGCTACTACCGCAACCCCGAGGCCAGCGCCGAGACCGTCGACCCCGACGGCTGGCTCCACACCGGCGACATCGGCGAACTCGACTCCGACGGCTACCTGACCATCACCGACCGCAAGAAGGACATCATCATCACCGCCGGGGGCAAGAACATCTCTCCGTCGGAGATCGAGAACCTGCTCAAGGTGTCGCCCTTCGTCCAGGAAGCCGTCGTGATCGGCGACAAGCGCAAGTTCGTGAGCGCACTGGTGGGCATCGAACTCGACACGGTCAGCAACTGGGCCACGAGGGCTGGTATCGGCTTCACCACCTATGAGGATCTGGCCACCAAACCCGAGGTGGTCCAGCTGATCGACGAGGCCGTCGCTGCGGCCAATGCCCAGCTCGCCCAGGTGGAACAGGTCAAGGTCTTCCGACTCCTGCCCAAACAACTCGACGCCGACGACGGGGAGCTGACCGCCACCCAGAAGGTCAAACGGGGAGCGATTGCCGAACGCTTCGGGCCGCTCATCGAAGGCATGTACTCGGCACCCACGGGGCAGTCCGGGCCGGGGCAGTCCGCGCCGGGCCAGTCGGAGGCGGGGCGATGACCAACTTCTTGTTCTCCGGTTTCGGGGGTGTGGCCCTCGGGTGCCAGTTCGCCCTCATCGTGCTCGGCTTCGTGGTGATCTACCGGGCGACCGGCACCATCAATTTCGCCCAGGGCGGGTTCCTGCTCCTCGGCGCCTACATGACCCATCAGGCCCACCAGGTGTGGGAGATCAACTTCTATCTGTCGATCCTGATCGCGATGGTGGTGGGAGCAGCGGTCGGGGTGCTGGTCGAGTGGCTGATCCTGCGCCACATCGTGGGCGAAGAGGCGATCGCGGTGATCATGATCACCATCGGGTTGCTCTTCATGCTCGAAGCGGTGGTGCAGGGAATCTGGGGACCGTCGAACCTCAACATGGGCGACCCCTGGGGAGTCGACGCCGAAGAGGTCGGCGGGGTCACCTTCAGCCACAAGCAACTCTGGACGATCGTGCTCACCGCCCTGACCGTGGCGGGGTTCTTCCTGGTGTTCCGTTACACCAAGCTCGGGGTGGCCATGCGGGCCGTGGCGATCGACCCCGAAGCGGCCCTCGCCCAAGGCATCTCGACCCGGCGGATCACGGCGGTGTCTTGGGCGATCTCGGGCGCCGTGGCCGCCCTGGCCGGAGTCACCCTCGGAGCGGGCGTGGCCCAGGTGTCGCCCCTGCTGGCCATCACTGGGCTGGTGGCCTTCCCCGCCATGATCCTCGGGGGCATGGACTCACCGGTGGGCGCGGTGGTCGGCGGGATCATCATCGGCTTGGTGCGCAACATCACCAACTGGGCCCAGATCGAGTTTCCCGACCAGCTGGGCTGGCTCGGCGCCCAGTTCGGTCAGGTCACGCCCTTCCTGGTGATGATCCTCATCCTGATGATCAAGCCCTACGGCCTGTTCGGGACCGAGGAAGTGAGGCGGGTATGAGCAAGCCGAGCCAGCACCTCGTCACCGACTACGCCCAGGACCTGCGCCTCTTTCCCACCACGGGTTCCAAGATCGGGATCGGCCTCGCCGCACTGGTGTACGTCGTGGCCCCCTTTGTGCTGAGCGAGTTCCAACTCTCGGTCCTGATCCTGGCCGGTATCACCGCCGTGGGGGCGATCGGATTGAACCTGCTGACCGGGATCACCGGTCAGGTGTCGCTCGGGCATGCCTTCTTCGTGGCCACCGGGGCCTACACCGCCAGCTACCTCGGACACGTGCAGGGTTGGCCCCTGTGGATCTACGCCCCGGCCGCCATGGTGATCGGAGGGGCGCTCGGGGCCGCGATCGGGCCGTTCGCCCTGAGGCTCCGCGGCAACTACCTGGCCGTGGTGACCCTCGGCCTGGTGTTCATCGGGGAGCACATCTGGAAGAATTGGGACTCGGTGACCGGCGGCAATGCGGGCGGCAAGCTCGACGATGCCCCTATGGCGATCGGCCCGGTGGACTTCGCCGATCTCAGCATCGCGGGACAGAACTACACCAAGAACACCGGGCTGTTCTGGCTCGTGTGGTTCGTGGTGGCCGTGGTGGCCTTGCTGGTCAAGAACATCATCCGTTCGCGCCCCGGGCGCGCCCTCCAAGCGGTCCGGGATCGGGACCTGGCGGCCGAGATCATCGGGGTCAGCATCGCCAAGTCCAAGGTGGCCGCGTTCGCGATCTCGAGCGCCATCGCCGGGTTGGCCGGGGCGCTCTATCCGGCCAACTTCGGCTCGGCTTCGCCGGC
>ENA-ORXU01002458-ORXU01002458.1-marine-metagenome-genome-assembly--contig:-NODE-2458-length-12656-cov-2.856427_pt1 | contig 12656 bp, 13 predicted proteins | sample MGYA00237869_ERZ511484 | MGnify/ENA metagenome assembly ERZ511484 | reverse complement strand
ACGGCAGAAATTCAAAAACTTTCGGACAACCCTTCAATTACCGTAATCATCTTAAAGTCGGAGGGCGACCGTGCCTTTTGTGCTGGGGCATCTTTTGACGAATTGATGGCAGTCTCCAATTTGGAAGAAGGAAAGGTTTTTTTTAGTGGTTTCGCCAATGTCATCAATATCATGCGTAAATGCAAAAAGGTAATTGTCGGTCGGGTACAAGGTAAGACAGTTGGGGGCGGAGTTGGTCTGGCCGCTGCCTGTGATTATGTTTTCGCTTCGGTCGATGCCTCGGTGCGCTTATCGGAACTGACGATTGGTATCGCTCCTTTGGTCATCGCCCCTGCCGTAGAACGAAAAATTGGGAAAGCGGCAATTTCCGAACTCTCACTTTCCCCTACGGAATGGAAAAATGCCTATTGGGCGCAGGAAAAAGGGCTTTTCTCCAAAGTGTTCGATACTATCAAAGAACTGGACAAGGAACTCGATTTCTTCGCACAAAAACTTTCCGCCTATAATCCGGAGGCATTGGTGGAATGGAAAAAAGCACTTTGGAACGGCACCGACCATTGGGATACTCTTTTGACTGAGAGAGCGGCGATTACCGGAAAACTTGTACTTTCGGAATTCACAAGAAACGCTTTAGCAAAGTTTAAAAAGTAATCATTCACTTTACATGATGAGCGGAAACCTAATATTTCTTCTTTTGGCACTGGTAGTCATTATTGTTTACATCGTTAATCGTAAGCGTAGAAAATAATAAGTCAGCTATGTATACGTTCTAGTTTTCTAAATCGATTCTATGAATGTTCTAGAACTTCTGAACAGTGACCTTGTTTTTCCTATTTTGGCTTTGTTTGTTGTGATAATCTATGCCGTAAACCGTATTAAAATGCGTAGAAAGTTCAAACGCTAGTTAGTCACGCTAAAAACGCTATAGCTCCACGCAACGGTTTGACAAATCTACATCTTATCGATAGGCTTCAAAAAATGCGTGTAGTGAAAAATACCTTTCTTTTCCTTTTATGGGTTGCCCATATTTTGGTCGTTTCCTGTGATAAGGACGACGATAAGAACAATCCTCCTGATTGTACCGACGTAGCCTGTACCGAAATATTCGTTACCCTAACGGTAACCGTAAAAGATGCTTCGGGAGTAGTGGTTCCCTTGGATAGTTTCAGTGTGGTCAACCTAGAAAACAATGAAGATTTTACGCGCGAGCTTTCCGCTAACGGACTTGAAATGGCAAGACAAACTGGCATCTATCCGCTTTTTGGAGACGAATATGCCGAAAGCTACCAAAATGATACACTGACAATTCTGTTCAAAGGGTTTATCAACGGCGAGGAGGTCGTCAATGCCCAATATGAGGTCGGGGCCGATTGTTGCCATGTGCTATTACTGGTAGGAGAGACCGATATCGTTATTACAGAATAATTGACACTACGGGCATAAATCATTTCTCAGAATTTCTAACTTCGCGAGTATCATCTTAGAAACTGCGATTCATGAGGTTCGACGACTTGATCAAATTTCCTTCAAGGCCTTATCCGTTCTACTACACCGCAAAGGAAACCTTGACTATAGCAGTTATTATTTTCGCGATGTCTCTGGTCTTCAACTATTTTTTTCGGCCTTTCGATGTCTACACCCCCGAACATACGATGGACTATTTCTGGATCAGTCTTCTGCACTCGATCACCCCTTTGATTCTTTTTTTAGCATGTGGATTTTCAATCATTCTCCTAACGAAGAATGAAGAAAAATGGACCGTCGGAAAGGAAATTGTTTTCATCTCCTCTTTTCTGTTTCTGGTCGGGGTAGTTCAGTTCTTGATACGAGACGTCATTTATGATAATCCCGATAACTGGTCTTGGCGCTATTTTTTTGAAGAAATTCGTAATACGTTCATGGTAGGCACCCTTTTCGTACTCATCTTAGTGCCCTTAAACCACAATCGGCTGAACAATCGGAATAGGAAAAGAGCTAATGATTTGCAGTCCGACAGCTCCATAAAAGCACCGCCTAAAGTTTCGGAGGTCTTTATTCGAACCCAAGTGAAAAATGATGATTTTTTAATGTTCCCGACCAATTTCATTTATGCCCGGGCCGAACGAAACTACGTTGAGGTATATCTAAAAAATGAAACCGGAATTGAAAAGTCGGTAAGGCGTATGACCATCAAGAATCTAGATACCCAATTAACCGACTTCGCCGAGATTATAAAGGTGCACCGATCGTATCTGGTCAATTTGCATCAAATTGAACAAATCTCGGGGAACGCTCAAGGGTATCGACTAAAACTTTATGGAGGAATCATCGGTGTTCCTGTCTCGCGAGCGATAATCCCCACCTTCGAGGAAAGACTTAAAAAGCTGTAATACTTTGTCGCCTGTCACAAAAACGTGCCGCTCGTCACAGGCGCCAAAATCGCTTTGACTACCAATCTATATTTGCACAAAACTTAAGGTTATGCGCAGATATGATTTAGACTGGCTAAGGGTATTCGTTTTTGCATTGCTGATTTTCTACCATGTTGGCATGTTCTTCGTTCCCTGGGGTTTCCACATCAAGAACAATACGGTTTACGAATGGCTGGTATACCCCATGCTCTTTTTGAACCAATGGCGTTTGCCCATTCTTTTTGTGATTTCGGGTATGGGTACGTATTATGCCTTATCCAAAAGAAACGGATTTCAATTTGGCTGGGAACGGATTAGAAGATTAGGGCTTCCTTTGGCAGTAGGTATGTTGTTAGTTGTGCCGCCTCAGGTGTATATTGAGCGTCTTGCCAAAAAACAATTTGAGGGAAGTTATTTCTTTGATTATTGGCCTTCAGAAGCATTCATTGGCGTTTATCCTGAAGGAAATCTGAGTTGGCACCATCTTTGGTTTTTGCCCTATCTGTTGATTTTTTCGTTGCTGTTGATTCCACTCTTTCTTTTCATTCGAAAACACCCACAAAACAAACTGACACGACTGGCCCGGAACCTAATTCGAAAGCCCTTTGGGATTTTTTGGTTAATAATACTCCTATACCTGTGCGAAGCTTTTCTAGAACCTTTCTTTAATGTTACCCATGCCTTGATCGACGATTGGTTCAATTTCATAAGTTCAATGATTCTGTTCTTTTATGGGTTTCTACTTATTTCCGTTCAGGAAGATTTCTGGGAAAGTGTTGTCGTGAATCGCAGACGCTATTTAGGGCTCGGATGTATAGGCTTTACAGTACTCATGATTTTGATTTTCGGTTTTGAAGATTCAACTGTGGTACATTTTACTGAAGCGCTAGTAAAGGTTTTTAATTTATGGTCATGGATATTGGCCTTATTTGGCTACACGGCAAAATACTTGAATAGGTCGAGTAAGGTGTTGGCGTATTCGAATAAAGCGGTATATCCGTTCTACATACTTCATCAGACAGTTACCCTTATTTTAGGGTATTATTTAATGGATATGGAATGGGGCTTTTTTTCAAAATTTACGATAATGGTCGTAGGCACTTTCGGGTTTTCATGGCTGATCTATGAATTCGGTATACGAAGATGGTTATGGATAAGGCCGCTTTTCGGTTTAAAATTATAGCCCGTGACCGAAATGGTTTTGTATTCAAAAGCTCTTGGTAAATTCTCACCTAGTAGTGCGCCTGCCGATGATTGCAAAACATAACTTGAAATCGGTACTTTTGTAACCAACCTAACGCTTTGGATTCATGGGTATTTTCAAAACCGGATTTAGCTTTGCTTTATTGACTTTGTTTTTATTTGGCTGCGCTGAAAGCGGTTCGGAAACAAAGAAAGAAACTTCGAAAAAGTGGTACAAGGGCAATCTACACACCCATTCGTATTGGAGTGATGGCGATGAGTTTCCCGAAGTTATTTTGGATTGGTACAAATCGAAAGGATATCATTTTGCGGCCTTATCCGATCATAATACCTTGGCTGAGGGCGAGAAGTGGATAACGATTCGTGAAGATTCCCTTTATAAAAAAGCCTTTCAAGAATATTTGCAAAATTACGGTTCCGAATGGGTGGAACACAAAATAGATTCGGGAAAGACTTTGGTCAAATTAAAGACGTATCAAGAGTACAGAGATCGCGTCGAGCAAGCGGGAAGCTTCTTGGTCATCCAATCTGAAGAAATCACCGATAAGTTTGAGGATAAGCACATTCACATGAACGCTACCAATATTCAAAAGAAAATTGAACCATTGGGTGGTACAAGTGTCGCAAATGTGATGCAGAACAATTTGGATCAGGTCTTACAACAACGTGAAGAAACCGGCATTCCTATGATTCCGCATATCAATCATCCCAATTTCTTTTATAGTATCAGCTTGGATGATATGATTTCCTTAAATGGAGAACGGTTTTTTGAAGTGTATAACGGGCATCATATGGTGCAAAATATGGGTGATTCCACTCATATATCCACTGAAGAAATGTGGGATTTGATTAATATTTCCTATATCGAAAACGAAAAACCGATTATGTACGGTCTGGCCACCGATGATTCACATAACTATCACCAAAAAGGAAATACTTGGAGCAATGCCGGTAGGGGTTGGGTGACCGTTCAGGCAGATACCCTTTCCGCGGCAGCTATTGTTGCTTCTTTGGAGTCAGGGGATTTTTATGCCTCCACTGGGGTAGAACTTAAAAGTTTGAGCTATAGCGACAATAGCCTTTTTGTTGAGGTCGAACCTGAAAACGATGTCGAGTACAAAATTACCTTTATCGGATGTAAAAAGGGACAGGCCGAGACCGAAGAATTAGCCTTTAGCAACGGTACTTCCGCCCAATTCGATGTAACCGCAGAGCTGCTTTTTGTTCGATGTAAAATAACTTCATCGAAACTGCAGGAGAATCCCATCGAAGAACTTTTATACGAAATGGCTTGGACGCAACCCGTAAGGCCAGCCAAGTAGTCGCTTGCCAGGCATTCAAATACGACAATTTCGTTTCAAAGATTCCCTACCTTTGCTTTTCAATTTTGTTACATGGGTAATATACGTATCACCAAACAGTTTAATTTTGAGACCGGCCACGCACTTTATGGCTACGACGGCAAGTGCCGTAACGTACACGGACACAGCTACAAGCTTTCGGTCACGGTTATCGGGCGGCCCATTACCGACACTTCCCACGTGAAGTTGGGTATGGTTATCGATTTCGGGGATTTAAAAAAAATCGTGAAAGAGGAAATTGTAGACCAATTCGATCATGCTACCGTTTTTAACAAGAATACTCCACATGTCGAATTGGCGAAGGAGCTTTTGGATCGGGGGCACAATGTAATTCTGGCCGATTACCAGCCTACGAGTGAAAATATGGTCATCGATTTTGCGTCAAAAATAGGGGCAAGGCTTCCCGAAAACATACGGTTACACTCCCTTAAACTTCAGGAAACGGAAACCTCGTTTGCCGAGTGGTTTGCTTCGGAGAATGAGTTGACATAGCGCTTTTTTCTATATTTACATTTCAATGACAACCATCGAAATTCCGAAAGGCAAAAAAGTCTACTTCGCAAGTGATAACCATTTGGGTGCACCTACTTGGGAACAAAGTCTTCCAAGGGAAAAGAAATTTGTCAACTGGTTGGATGAAATTAAGGGCGATGCCGCTGCCATTTTTTTATTGGGAGATCTTTTTGATTTTTGGTTCGAATATAAAACTGTAGTGCCAAAAGGTTTTACAAGAACCTTGGGAAAGTTGGCCGAAATTTCCGATTCGGGAATCCCCATTTTTTATTTTGTCGGCAACCATGACCTTTGGATGCGCGGTTATTTTGAAGATGAGCTCAATATTCCCGTTTTTCATAAGCCAAAAGAATTTATACTAAACGGTATTTCTTTTTATTTAGGTCATGGGGATGGCTTGGGACCTGGAGATAAAGGCTATAAACGTATGAAAAAGGTGTTTACCGACCCTATAGGCAAATGGCTTTTTCGATGGCTGCACCCTGATATCGGGGTGCGGTTGGCGCAATATTTTTCCGTAAAGAATAAATTGATTTCAGGGGATGAAGATGCCAAATTCTTGGGCGAGGACAAAGAATGGTTGATGCAATATGCCAAACGAAAATTGGAGACCCGGCATTACGACCACTTTATTTTCGGCCACCGGCACCTTCCTATGGAAATCGACCTGAACGGAAAATCAAGATATACCAATCTTGGCGATTGGATCGACTATTATACTTATGCCGTTTTCGATGGGGAAAAGCTTTCTTTAGAGAAACATGACGGCCGATAAGTTGTCCAAGATGCTCCTGCAAAGTCTCGAAGACCATGTAGGTATTATTCATAGCTGATACTGCGTTAAAATTCAGAATCGGTGCCTTAAACTGAAGCAAATCTGACAGGTCATCATGATTGGGTCAGTTTTCACCCTCATGTTCCTCAACATCCTTTGACAAATCCAATTTCCGAAAGGTGGGTGACACAAATGCGGTTATCCCGACGGTAAACAAGGTCATAGTTCCGCCGAAAACAACGGCCGTAACGGTACCCATCAATTTAGCAGTGAGCCCACTTTCAAAAGCGCCCAGTTCGTTCGATGAGCCAACGAACATCGAATTTACGGAAGCCACACGGCCCCGCATATTATCAGGAGTCTTTAATTGGAGAATGGTCTGACGGATAATCATCGAAACTCCGTCAACCGCTCCGCTCAAGAACAGGGCAATCACCGAAAGCCAAAAATAGGTAGAGAGCCCGAAAACAATCATACAGATACCAAAGGCGAAGACGGCGAGCAAAAGCTTTCTTCCCGCATTTTTATGTAAGGGGAAACGTGTAGATCCCAGCATGGTAATGGCTGCGCCCACCGCGGGGGCAGCTCTTAAAACGCCAAAGCCTTCAGCACCGACATGCAGTATATCTTGCGCATAAATCGGTAGAAGCGCCACCGCCCCACCGAAAAGTACGGCTATCATATCCAAGGTTAGTGCCCCTAAAATGGCCTTGGTTCCGAAAACGAAACGAAGTCCTTCCCGTAGACTCTGAAAAACAGGTTCTCCGATTTTTGGGTTGAGGATAGGCTTGCGGGATATCTGCGAAAGAAAAAGCAGGGCAAATATCGAAAAGGCGAAAATAATGCACATCGACCAATGAACCCCGATCCAACTGATGGAAAATCCGGCCAGTGCAGGGCCGAGAACGGCGGCCATTTGCCAGGTCGTACTGCTCCAGGTGGCGGCATTAGGGTATATTTTTTTCGGAACGATCAAAGCGATCAACGAAAAAGTAGTAGGGCCTAAAAAAGCCCTGACGATACCCCCTAGGAACACCAAGAAGTAAATGGAGTACAGTAGGGTTTGGGTTGCAGTGCTTGCTACTACGGAAGGCAAGCTCAACACAAAAAGACCGAGGCTGATAAACGAAAACCCGATGATGCATTTGATAAAAAGATTACGCTTTTCTTTTTGATCAACAATGTGACCCGCAAAAAGGGCGGTTGAAACTGCCGGTATAACTTCCATTAGGCCGATAATACCCAATGACAAGGGGTCTTTGGTCATCGAATACACCTGCCATTCGATGACGATAAATTGCATCGACCAGGCAAAGACCATAAAAAAGCGTACCAATAAAAAGATATTGAATTCCCTAAATCTTAAGGCGGCATATGGGTCCATAATCGTATTTGGCTAATCGAAGCGCCAAAGGTATAACTCTAAATACTGGGGCGAATCAAGCGGTATTGATTTTTACGATATCCAACAAATTTGGAAAACCGACTATTGAGTCGGTTTATGGGCAGTTCAGACGGTATCGATATCAGTATTTTATCGGTAAACGGTAATTTGAGCTATATGAAAAACTTGAATATGCTTTATGTTTTAAATGTGTTGAAATAAACAGACCATATGGTCTGTAGTTTTGTGATTCGATTTATTTCAAAACGCTTTCTGAATGTGGTAAATACACGGTTTAGATGGTAATTTCGATACGATTTCCTTCTGGGTCGAGTACAATACTCTCATAATAACCATCGCCTGTAATTCTTGGTTTGCCAATTATTTCATAACCATCGTTGCCAAGCCGTGCCGTTAAGTTATCGACTTTTTCTTTTGTACCTACTGAAATGGCAAAATGAATAATTCCTATATACTCTTTGGTTTTATCAGGCCGCAGGGGAATTTTAGGTTTCTGCATGAGTTCCAATCGGGCCCCTTCTTCAAAACTTAAAAAATAGGAGGAAAAGTTTTTATTGGAATTCTTATATAGCTGACCTGAAATTGCCTTGAAGTAGTCTTCATAAAAACTGCGCATCTTCTCCAAATCGGATACCCAAATAGCGAGATGTTCTATTTTCATTTAGAGTATTTTTAGTTATAACTGACCAGACCTGTCAGATTTCGATCGATGTGAAATACTGTTGACCAAAAGGAATCATTTTTTCAAAACAAGTAAAACCTGACAGGTCTCGAGAGGTTAAAAATCAACGAAGATCACGCAACTTCAATTGCAAGCTTACGTTGCCCTGCCACTCGTTTTCATCCAAGGAAAAAACGGCACTGAAGGGGTTTTTGTTCGAAACTAGTGATAATTTTTCCCCGAGATTGAAACCGATACCACCGATGGGGCCGATTCCATTTTGCGTAACGGCTACTTTCAGGTGCTTTTCTTCTTCCCCGACACCCTTGGCATAGCCCGTATCCCTTAAATCTTCTGACATAAATACGGGTCTCATATTCCCCGGGCCAAAAGGAGCAAACTGTTTTAAGATCCGTAGAAGTTTGGGGCTAATTTTTCTAAAGTCAATCTGGGTATCTATCGAAATTTCCGGGGTCAGTAGATTTGGATCTATGGTTTCGGAAACCACTTTCTCGAACTGTGCCTTGAAGTTCTCCAATTGTTCTTCGGAAAGGGTCAGTCCGGCCGCATATTTGTGTCCGCCGAACTGCTCGATACAATCCGCGCAGCTTTCCAGGGCGTTGTATACGTCAAAGCCCTTCACCGACCTTGCGGAAGCGGCCAATTTTTCACCACTTTTGGTAAAAACCAAGGTAGGGCGGTAATAGGTCTCGGTCATTCGGGAAGCTACGATACCGATAACCCCTTTGTGCCACGAATCTTTATAGACTACCGAAGTAAAGCGGTCTTCCTCACCGTTCTCTTGAATCTGTAACAGGGCTTCTTGCGTAATTTCTCGGTCGAGCCCTCGACGATCGGTATTGAACTTCTCGATTTCGGCCGCAAACGATTCCGCCTGTTTTAAATCCGTCTCGATCAACAGGTTTACGGCATGTTGCCCGTGTTCCATGCGCCCCGCGGCATTGATACGCGGAGCTATAACGAAGACCACGTCGGTTATGGTCAATTCCTTTTTTTTGATTTGTTGGATAATGGCCTTAAAACCAATCCGCGGATTCGTATTGATTACCTGCAAGCCAAAATAGGCCAGCGTTCGGTTCTCCCCGGTAATGGGTACGATATCGGCACCGACGGCCGTGGCTACCAAGTCAAGGTAGGGAATAAGATCTTCTATAGTTTCCCCACGTCGTGAAGCTAGGGCCTGAACGAGTTTAAAACCTACTCCGCAACCACAGAGTTCGTCATAAGGGTAATCACAATCGCTTCTCTTGGGGTCTAAAACTGCAATAGCTTTCGGTAGATTTTCTCCGGGCCGGTGGTGGTCACAGATAATAAAATCAATATTTTTTTCCTTGGCATACGCTACTTTTTCTATGGCCTTGACACCACAATCCAAAGCAATAATCAGAGAGAATCCATTATCCTGTGCAAAATCGATTCCTCGATATGAAATTCCATACCCTTCGGTATATCTATCGGGAATATAGGTTGCGATATTCGGGTAATAACTTGATAAATAGGAAGATACTAATGCCACGGAAGTTGTCCCATCCACATCATAATCTCCAAAAATCAATATGTTTTTGTTGTTCGCGATGGCTTTTTCGATACGTGCGACCGCGATATCCATATCTTTCATCAAGAACGGATCGTGCAAATCGGAAAGTTGCGGGCGAAAGAATTTTTTGGCCTCCTCGTAGGTAGTAATACCACGCTGTAAAAGTAAATGCCCAATCAGGTCATCCACCTTAAGCGCCTCGGCCAAGCGGTCGATTTCTTTTTGTTCGGGTTTTGGTTTTATGGTCCAGCGCATTTTCAAGTTCAAGTTCAAGTTCAAGTGTCAAGTTCAAATACAATTAAGTTTGTATTTTGAATTACTTTACTTTTTGTTTTTGATTATAGTTGCCAAGATTTCAATAAGTTGTTCTACTTCGTCCAATAAATGAGTTCTTTTAAGCTTACGCCCGCTTTATTGATATAGTCCCTATCAGTATTCGTACCTTGCGCTTCGCCGAAATTCAAAGCAGAGCTTCCACCGGAGCGTAATAATTGATTCCCATAATAAAGTCCTGTCATATCGCTTGGAAGGTCTTTACAAAAAAGAACTACTGCCGCTGCAAAATCTACTAGTCTATCCTCTAACTCAAATTTTTTATCCACCATAGATTGAACTTGAACTTGAACTTGAACTTGAACTTGAACTTGACACTTGCGCTTGAACTTTATTCTTCGTGAAACACCGTCTTAACCTCCAACTCCGCAAACCTTCGAAACATCTCCATCACTCCGCAATACTTCTCAACGGAGAGGTCAACTGCACGCTGAAGTTTTTTTTCTTCAAGATCATTTCCATGAAAATGGTATTCGATGGTTACTGCATCGTAATACTTGGGATGCTCATCGGTGAGGTTGGCAATAGTCTCAATATGGAAATCATCGACCTCCAATTTCATCTTTTTTATGAGTCCGGCGACATCAAGACCGGAACATCCCGCTAGACCCGAGAGCATTAGGGCTTTTGGTCGAAGTCCGTTTCCGTCGCCCCCATCATCGGGACTGGCATCGATAGTTAAATTCAATCCTGACGGGTTTGTACTTTCGAAGGCCATGTTGCCTAGCCATTTGGTCGTGATATGATTTGTTGCTCCCATAATTCTTTTGTTTCTTGTAGAAGGTAAAAGTACAATAATTTGGAGCCTGAAAAAACGACCTTTGTAGCGTTCGTACCTCGTACTTCTAATTTCTAATTTTAAAACATGCCCTTAGTAAACCCGCTTGATTCGAGTCATAGTCCAGAAACAGCCGAGCTTGCAAAGTTCTTCAACGAAACTTTAGGTTTTTGTCCGAATTCCATTTTGACCATGCAGCACCGGCCGGCCATTTCCAAGGCATTTATTAACCTGAATAAGGCCGTAATGGCAAATGATGGCCGCGTAACCTCGGCCCTAAAGCGCATGATTGCTTGGGTAAGCAGCACTGCAACAGGATGCCGGTATTGCCAAGCCCATGCCATTCGTGCTGCCGAACGTTACGGCGCGGAGCAGGAACAGCTCGATAATATTTGGGAATATCGTACCCATTCGGCCTTTTCGGAAGCCGAGCGTGTGGCATTGGATTTCTCCTTGGCCGCATCCCAGGTGCCCAACGCCGTAAATCAGGAAATTAAAGATCGCCTATATGAACATTGGAACGAAGGCGAGGTAGTTGAAATGTTAGGGGTAATTTCCTTGTTCGGCTACCTCAACCGTTGGAACGATTCGATGGGAACGTCTATCGAAGAAGGTGCTGTTGAAAGTGGCAAGCAATATTTAGGGAAACATGGTTGGGAGAAGGGGAAGCATGATGGCTCTCAATACTAAAGTTCAAAAAAACCGCATAAAAAACCCTCTATCTAGAGGGTTTTTTTATCAAAGTAGGTTTGGTCAATTTGGTTTGGTACCGATAGCTATCGGGGTAAGCTTTTCGTAGGTCCCCCGACGTGTCGGGGCTGATTTGGGAAACAAAACTTTAGATTTTCGGTTAAGTTCAGAGGGCGATTTGGGGTCAAAACTATCACTTAATTACATTGTAAAATTACTTAGGTTTTACCATAGCTCTAAATTTTTGTTGTGAACTCTATGATGTTTGTTGTGAAAAATATAAGCGGTCGCTTTTGTTCGGTGAATTACACTTTTGTTTGTCTTTCGTATCAGTAGATGAAGTCGAAAGTGTTTATACATTGTATTTAAAATAAATTTCTTGATACACATCAACTTTTGTTATCGATAAATACAAGAACTTTATCATCATCAAAAAACGAACGCTAATGGCAAGCTTAATCTTAACTCCCGAAAATCAGATCCAACGGCTAAATGCCATCGTGGCTAAAGTAAAAACACTTAACGAGTTGAGTTTGGACCAGTTGACCACCCCATCAAAACCCAAATCTTGGTCTATTGTTGAAATCATCGAACATTTGAATATCGCTTACGGACTTTATACCGATAGAATCGACGCTCTTTTGCATCAACTTCCCCAACTAATGGATGGATACGGTACTTTTAAAGCGAGACGCTGGCAACGTTTTGTAATCGATGGCACCCGGCCCAAAGGCAAGCAACGAAAGTGGAAGATAAAAACCCTTAAAAAGTTCGAACCGCTTTTGGATATCAAAACACTTAAGCGAAAAGAGGTAATCGATATATTTCAAAGGTTTGAAGACTTGCACCTCCACTTGAAATATATAATTCTACAAAGCCGGAATAAAGATGTAAGGGGCGCGAAAATCGATTCTGCCATTGGCCCGATAGTGAAGTTTTACCTACCGGAATGTTTTGAGTTTTTGTTGGCCCATCTTGAACGGCATATG
>ENA-ORXU01002456-ORXU01002456.1-marine-metagenome-genome-assembly--contig:-NODE-2456-length-12672-cov-3.339341_pt1 | contig 12672 bp, 7 predicted proteins | sample MGYA00237869_ERZ511484 | MGnify/ENA metagenome assembly ERZ511484 | reverse complement strand
GCGCAGCCATGCTTGGTTTCGAGGCACTGCGGGATGGAACCGATGCCGACATAACCGCATATGTCCGCCCAATGGCCCGCGTGATCGAGGGGCAGGACCTTGCCCCGCTCGCCACGGCGATGATGGACGTATCGGACGGCGTGCTGATAGACGCGGCACGCATGGCACAGGCCAGCGGGATAGCGGCGCATATCGACATCGCCAAAATTCCGTTCAATATAGCTGCGTCTGGCCAGCTTTTTCCCCAAGCGGCGGCCAAAAATGGCGCGGCATTTGTGGGCGATACAGCTGCGGCAAAGGCGGCGGAGCCTGCGCTGACATTCGGGGATGACTATCAATTAATGTTCGCAATGCCCCAAAACGCGCCGCCGCCAGTGCCCTGCTGGCCAATCGGCCATTTCTGCAATGGCGATGGTTTACAGCTGACATTGGGCGAAATTGCGTATCCGCATCCTGCCCGTCTCGGATTTGAACACTCGTAAAATAGTGCAAGTTTTATGGCTTGCTCTTTATATTCGCGCGGTCCTATACCTTTGGCTACATGGCCGCAGTTCCGTGTGCCATAAAGAACTTAATGTTCATAAAGCAGGAGGAGGGGGCCATGTCTTTAACCGTGATCGCTATTTTTTGCGGCCTGATTGCCGTGATCTACGGAATAGTAACCAGTAGGCAGGTGCTAAGCGCATCGGCCGGTAATGCAAAAATGCAAGAGATTGCAGGCGCAATTCAGGAAGGCGCGCAGGCCTATCTCGGACGTCAATACCGGGCGATTGCCATCGTCGGTGTCGTGGTCGCTGTGCTTGTGTTCATTTTTCTCGGCGCGATTACTGCCGTCGGATTTCTGATCGGCGCGGTGCTTTCGGGTGTGGCGGGATATATCGGTATGAATATCTCGGTCCGGTCAAATGTTCGCACGGCGCAAGCGGCAAGCGAAGGGTTGCAGCAGGGGCTAACCGTTGCTTTCCGCGCTGGCGCTGTAACGGGAATGCTCGTCGCAGGGCTGGCGCTGCTGGCCATCTCGGTGTTTTATTACATCCTGACGGGGCCGATGGCGTTGAGCCTGGCCGATGCTGGTCAGAAACGTCAGATCATTGATGGTTTGATCGGGCTAGCATTCGGTGCGTCCCTGATCTCGATCTTCGCGCGTCTCGGCGGCGGTATCTTTACCAAGGCGGCAGATGTTGGCGCTGATCTGGTGGGCAAGGTTGAAGCCGGTATTCCGGAGGATGATCCGCGCAATCCGGCTACGATTGCTGATAACGTCGGTGATAATGTCGGTGATTGCGCCGGTATGGCGGCCGATCTGTTTGAAACCTATGTCGTCACGGTGGGCGCAACGATGGTGCTTACCGCGTTGCTCGTCACCGGTTTGGTGGGTGAGGCGCTGAACGGTTTGATGGCGTTGCCGCTTCTGGTTGGCGGCGTGTGCATTATTACATCGATCATCGGAACCTATATGGTGCGGCTCGGCAAATCGAACAACATCATGGGCGCTTTGTATAAAGGGTTCATCACAACCGCCGTGCTTTCGATCCCTGCGATATATTTCGCGACGGATGCAGCATTAGGCGGCATGGACAATGTGTATGCGGTAGGCGACAGCAGCTTTACCGGCATGTCGCTGTTCTGGTCAATGATGGTCGGCCTTGCAGTTACGGGCCTGATCATCTGGATCACCGAATATTATACCGGCACCGAATACCGCCCCGTGCGGTCGATTGCCAAATCTTCGGAAACGGGGCACGGCACCAATGTTATTCAGGGGCTGGCGATCAGCCTTGAATCAACCGCGCTTCCTACGCTCGTCATCGTGGGGGGTATTATTGTGACGTATCAGCTCGCGGGCTTAATGGGCATCGCTTTTGCCGCAACGTCCATGTTGGCGCTGGCCGGTATGGTCGTGGCGCTGGATGCGTATGGACCGGTTACCGACAATGCGGGCGGCATCGCTGAAATGGCGGAGCTGGATCAAAGCGTGCGGGACAAAACGGACGCGCTCGATGCGGTCGGCAACACTACGAAAGCGGTTACGAAAGGCTATGCCATCGGTTCTGCCGGGCTTGCGGCTCTGGTATTGTTCAGCGCATATACGGCCGATCTGAAGGAGTTCTTCCCGGAGCTGACCGTCAGTTTCAGCCTTGAAAATCCGTATGTGATCGTCGGGCTTTTGCTTGGCGCATTGTTGCCATATCTGTTTGGCGCAATGGGCATGACAGCGGTGGGCCGCGCGGCGGGTGACGTTGTGGTCGATGTGCGTGATCAGTTCGCGAATGACAAAGGGATCATGGACGGTACATCGCGTCCGGATTATGCCCGCACGGTCGATTTGGTAACGAAGGCGGCGATCAAGGAAATGATCATTCCATCGCTGTTGCCGGTTCTGGCGCCGATCGTGGTGTATTTCGCGATCACATTGGTGGCGGGGCAGGCAAATGGCTTTGCTGCATTGGGCGCGCTGCTTCTGGGTGTCATCATCTCCGGTATTTTCGTTGCGCTTTCCATGACGGCAGGCGGCGGTGCATGGGATAATGCGAAGAAATATATCGAGGACGGCAACCACGGCGGCAAGGGCAGTGAAGCGCATAAAGCCGCTGTCACGGGCGACACCGTTGGCGATCCTTACAAGGATACCGCTGGCCCCGCTGTGAACCCGATGATCAAGATTACGAACATCGTGGCGCTGCTTCTGTTGGCGGCGTTGGCGCACGGTTCGGTTTAGCAGTAGCGACCAATCGGGAATTAAAAGCCCCGGCGCAACCAGTTAAGGTTGCGCCGGGGCTTTTTTGTAGCTGCGCGCTATTGCTGATACGTTAGCAATATATTCGTCCTTTCGCAGTATCGTTTCCGCTCTGGTAATCATGCGCAATAGGGTGGGCAAAGGCTGTGGCGACGAAGGCGGTATATGCAGATCAGGCGGGCAATGCGCCCCGTGCCATATCCGGCGCGGGCGATTTGTTGCAGTTCGCCGAATTGGAAACCGCCGCTTTCTGCGCCGAATGGGATGATCTTGCGCGCGATTCAGCGGAGCCGAATGTGTTTTACGAACGCTGGTATTTGCTGCCGTCATTACGGTATTTCGGCAAAGACACGCAGATGTTTGCCCCGCGCGTTAATGGTCAACTGATCGGCCTGATGCCGTTTTCACATCAGGGCCAATATGGCCGCTGGCCTGTTCCCAATGTGCAGAATTGGCTACATCCCAACCTGTTCCTCGGCACGCCGCTGGTAAGATCCGGGCATGAACGCATATTTTGGCAGCTATTGCTGGCACAGTTTGATGCGCAACCCGGCAAGGCGATGTTCCTGCATATCAACGGCATGACCAGCGATGGCGCGCTGGCCGCTGCATTGGCGGACATCTGCGGTGATGGCCGCCGGTTTGCCGAAGTCGATCATAGCGATCGTGCGTTCTTGCAATCACCAATGAATGCAGCCGAGTATTACGCCGCCAACATGCGCGGGAAAAAGCGCAAAGAACTGCGGCGTCAAAAGAACAGGCTGGAAGACGAAGGCGAACTGGCAGTTATGCGCAGCGATGGTTCTGTCGGGCTTTCGGATTGGGTAAACGAATTTCTCGCTTTGGAACAGGCCGGATGGAAGGGCCGTGAAGGATCGGCATTGTCGTGCAATGCAGATACGCAGCGAATGTTTGCAGATACGCTGTCGGGTGCCGCTGCGCAGGGGAAGCTGCAATTGCTCGATCTGCGCATTGATGGCCGTCCGCTTGCCATGCTGGTGAACTTTATCAGCGCGCCGGGCTGCTTCTCTTTCAAAACAGCGTTTGACGAAAGCTTTTCGCGATATTCCCCGGGCGTATTGTTGCAGATTGAAAATCTCGCGCTGCTGGAAAACCCTGATGTAGAATGGTGCGATAGCTGCGCTGCCGAAGGCCATCCGATGATTGACAGTATCTGGTCGGACCGGCGGCGGATCGGGCGTTTCAGCATCGCTATCGGCGGCGCGGCGCGGCGCATCGCGTTTGGCCAGTATCTCAATATCGAACTCGCCCGCGCGCGCAAACGCGAAGCTGTGGTAAAGCAAGGAGAAGCCGTATGACCGCCGCAAAACATTCCGTATTCAATTCGGAAAATTGCCGCATATTCGCTGCCAATTACCCGGAAACGCCGCACAAGTTGAACCACGAACTGGCCGCGCATGAACTGCTAACGCTTGAAGCATTGGCGCAGCTTGGTCAAAGCCTGCCTGAACATTCGGTCGAATATAACAAGGGCGATCTGCCGGTTGGCGTTTCACCCGATGCCGTGCAGGCGAACGGGCTTTCCATTGGTGATACGATCCGCCGGGTTGAAGAATGCGGCAGTTGGGCTGTGCTGAAAAATATCGAACAAGCACCTGAATATGAAGCACTTCTGCTAAGCCTGTTGAATGAGCTGAGACCTTATATCGAAGCCAAAACCGGCGCGATGTTGCGACCTCAAGGGTTTATATTTGTATCGTCCCCCGATGCCGTTACGCCGTATCATTTCGATCCGGAACATAATATCCTGATGCAGCTGCGCGGTCGCAAAACGATGACGCAATTTCCCGCTGGCGACGCTCGCTTCGCGCCCGATGAAACGCATGAGGGGTATCATGCCGGCGGGCACCGAAATTTGCAGTGGGACGATAGCTTTGCAAAGGCGGGACGCGAATTTACGCTAACTCCCGGTGAGGCTCTGTTTGTGCCGGTGATGGCACCGCATCATGTGCGCAATGGGCCGGAGCCATCCGTGTCGCTGTCGATTACTTGGCGTTCGGACTGGAGCTTTGAAGAGGCGGATGCGCGCGGATTGAACGCATATATCCGCCGGATGGGTTTGCGCCCGAATGCGCCGGGCCGCTTTCCCGCGCGCAGCCGCGGCAAGGCGATAGTGTTCCGTTCGTTGCGTAAAATCGGGCTAACGAGCGGGTAGAACGCCTAAAATCGTTTGCGGAAGTTAAGCTCGAAAAAGCGCCCTTTCGGATCAACGAAGCCGCGCTGGTAATTCAGCGGCGTCGCTCCGCTTGTGTCGGTCACGCGGATATAATCATTGAATACATTCCGGATTACAAGGCGCACGCGGCTGCCTTTCAAAAAGGGCAGTTTGCGGGTTAGGTCTCCGCGTTGATCGAGGCTGACGAACAGCCGCGCGTCGAGCGAGAAACGTTCGCTGAATTTCAGATCAGTGCTTCGGGTAAGGCCGGATCCGTCGATCTGCGTTCCGCCGCGATATTCTCCGCTCAGCCGCGCGCCCATGCCTTTATGAAAGATGCCGCCCGACAGTTCGATCTCGTGCTTTGGCGTGCCGCCCAGAAAATCATTTGCCGATCCATTCAGCCGGTCAAGCACCGGAACGCCGGGGCGGATCAGAACCTGATCCTGAAAGCGCCATGTGTGAAACAGTGAAATGTTCCATCTGCTGGGCCGCCCTCCGCCAGCGCGTCGTCTGTTTGGCTGGCCGCGTCCAGCAGATGGATTGTTCGCAGATGGGTTGTCCGGAGTTGGTTTGCCTGCATTCGTGCTTTGTGCGGCACGCGCACGGCCGTCACCACCGGGCGCAGAACGCGGCCTTGCGCCACCCCGCGATCGTCCGGCATCGCCCGATTTAATCTGGCCGCGATAGCTGATCCCGCTGCGCAGGCTTTTCGATCGCAGCGCATCGTAAGTTACGGCGCGCTGATCGACCGCTAACAACCGCCCATCCGCGCGGCGCACCGCACGGCCGGGAAAAGCGGCTTCGATTTCGGGTGTAAGAAGCGGGAAGGCTGCAGTGACATCGCTGCTTTTGTTACGGAAAAATTCGCTCTGTAATGTCGCGCCGTCCAGAAATTCAGGCTTCCAACTAACCGACAGCTTTATATCGTTGCGCTTTTCCGCACGCAGATCGGGATTGCCGCCGGTAATGCGGTTAATCAGAATGCTCTCGTTGTTCGCGATATCGAAAAAGTTTGCGTTCGGGGTTACGATGTTCGGCGCGCCCAGCGCGGTGATGCCGGGCGGTGATTCTTCGCTGATAAACGATGCCTGTATCGTTAGCCTATCCGCAGGCGCCCATGTCACACCAAAACCATATTCCTGCAGCTGCCCGAAATCGGACAGATCGGTCAGCCCGTAATTGGCGTTCACTGATACTTCGCCCAGAAATCCAAGCACGCCGAAATCGCGTTCGACCAGAGGCACCTCGATATTTGCGGTTCCGGCAATCACGCGGCGGCGCAGGCTTGCCTCGGCAGATGTTCCGGCCACGACAGATGAGCTATCGAGCCATTGCTGTTCAAAATTCTGCCCCAGCGTAACTTGCACTGGCCCCGACGGAATTTGAAACAGCTCACCGGAAAAGCTGTTGCGGATTTCCAGCGTCTGCGCTGTGCTGTCACTGGTGTCGGGCGCGAGGAACCGCAGATTACTGCCAAAGCCTTCGACAAATGGATTTAGGCTTCCATCGTTCAACCCCGCTTGTAGTGCCGCAAAATCGGCATTGCGAAACGTCCGTTGCTCGGTATCGGTTAAGTTGTAATCGCCCGTAAGGCTCCACCGCCACGGGCCGATCAGGCTGTTGAATGCACTTCCCAAATTAAGGGCATGTGCCGTCCGGTCGCGCGACAATGGCCGCGGTGAATTAAACGCCCGGTCTATAATAACATCGTCAGCAAAGGGCGAAAACGGGTTGCTTGCCGGCAAGGTCAGCGACGCGGAGGGCAGCCCGAGCAACGCCTGCGTATCTTCCAATTCGTAATTGGCGTTCAGCGACAATGATGCCTGCTGTGCGAAAGTCCGGCTATAGCTGCTGTTTACTTCAAACTTGTTCTCCGCCGCCAGCAGCGTTCGGAACCGGCCCAGGTCTCCGGGAAATGTGGACCTTTCGCTTTCGCTGCGTTCGATACCGCGCTCATCCTCGGTCAATGCAGTGGCGGTTTCATAATCGGCGTCGATATTAAGCCGGTAATTCTTCCCGATCCGGGTGAAGCCGCCTTCATATTCCTGCGCGCCAAATCCGCCCGATTGTGGCTGGCCGTGTTCCACTTCGATCTGGGCGCTGGCGAAATTTGCCTTGAGGATAAAATTGATAACGCGCTGGTCAGGCCGATAGCCATATTGCAGCGCGACCTCTTCAGGGAAAATCTGCACACGGCGGATCGCCTCGGGCGGTAAATCGCGTAGCTCTCTGAAACTGGAGATGCGCTGGCCGTTAAGCAGGAAGATCGGCCTGCCGCCCCGCGCACGCCCTGAATTTGTCTGCGGCGATACAGCTTCGATCACCTCTGCAACCGACGATGCGCCCAGCGATTCGATCTCCGCTGCGTCTATCTCCTCCAGCGGCGGCACGCGTGTCACGACGCTGCCTCTGATCCGCTTGCCAGTCACGATGATATCACCGTTGCCGCTTGGTATGTCAGCGGCGTCACTATCCGTTTGCGCATATCCCGGAGCGCAGGGCAACGCCATGGCAAGCGCGCCAATGGCGCAATGCTTCGGTGAGCGGGGAAGGGGCATGACTGTCCTGCGTTAATCTGGCGTTACGGGCAACCTAATGTGATGCGGTGATAACGCCTAATTGAAAGATGTCGCAAATTGTATGCAGACCTTTGGGTGCATAGCCAATTTGCGGCGCTGCGCTCTTTGCTTTCCTTTTGCGGATGAACCCGCTATTGGCCGCGTCAACACAGTATAAACGGAAACGATCAGGTATTGAATGGCCAAAGAAGAATTACTCGAAATGCGCGGTATTATCCGCGAATTGCTTCCCAACGCGATGTTTCGCGTCGAGCTGGAAAACGGCCATGAGGTGCTGGGGCATACGGCGGGAAAAATGCGTAAGAACCGTATCCGCGTGCTGACCGGCGATGAAGTCCTCGTTGAATTAACGCCATATGATCTGACCAAGGGCCGGATCACGTACCGCTTCAAATAGCGCGCGCCGCCCATGACGCGGCAAGGTTCAACGCAAAATCTGGTGCTCGGTTCATCCAGCCCGCGCAGGCGCGATCTGCTTGCGCGGATTGGGGCGGAACCGGCAAGAATCGCTTCCCCTGATATAGATGAAACGCCCGTGGCCGGCGAAAAGCCGCGCGGCTATGCACTGCGGATGGCGCAGGAGAAGGCGGCCGCCATCGCGCGCGGCGCAGACGAAATCATTCTTGCAGGCGATACCACTGTGGCATTGGGCAGCCGCATTCTGCCGCCCGCCGATACCGAGGCGGTGCAGCGCGAATTGCTTGGCAAGCTGAGCGGGCGGCGGCACCATGTATGGAGCAGCGTGTGCGTTATCGATCACGGTGGCCGGGCGCGCAGCCGCATTTCGAAAAGCATACTGCGTTTCAAACGGCTGGGGCCGGACGAGATTGACGCATATGTGGCAAGCGGCGAGGGGCTGGGCAAAGCGGGGGGCTATGCCATACAGGGCCGGGCCGAGGCGCTGATAGATTGGATGTCAGGCAGCCATTCCGGCGTGATCGGGCTGCCGCTGTATGAAACGCGCGCGTTGCTGCGATCATCGGGCTATGACATTGCATGATGCGCCCACAGATGGCTGGCTGCTTGAAACAGGCATTGGCGAGGACCGCGCGGCGCTTTTGAAAAACGGGCAGATAGCCGAGGCTCATATCGTGCGGCATGGCGGATTGAAGGCAGGGTTGGTGGCGCCTGCAAAACTGGTCAAGACGTTGCCGGGAAAGAACCGCGCTATAATCGAACTTGATGGCGGCGGGCAGGCGTTGCTCTCGCCCGTGCCAGCAGATGCCACCGAAGGCCGGACGCTGAATGTAGAGATCACACGCGAGGCGATTTCGGAGCGGAGCAGATTGAAATTACCTTGGGCCAAGGCGAGCAACTGCGCGCCGCAACCTGCGCCGTCGTTGCAGGACCGCTTGATCGCGAGCGCAATGCCCGTGCGCGAATGCAACGCGCATGAACGCGATTTTTTGGGTGAGGCCGGTTGGCATGATCTGATCGAAGAAGCGCGCAGCGGTATTGTGCAGTTTGACGGCGGAAGCCTTGAGATCTTTGTAACTGCGGCGATGACTTTGATTGATATTGACGGCGAAGTTGATGCGTTTGCGCTATGCGCGGCTGGGGCGAAAGCAGCGGCATCGGCAATCCGGCGGCTGCAGTTGCAGGGATCAATCGGCATTGATTTTCCCGCTCTGACGTCAAAGTCCGAACGGGCACAGATTGTGGATATATTCGATGATGCGATGCAGCTCGATTGCGAACGCACCGCCATCAACGGGTTCGGTTTTATGCAGATTGTTATGCGCCGGACCGGGCCGTCGCTGCCCGAACTTCTGCAAATGCGGGCGATGCGCGCACATGCGCTGGAATTGCTGCGCCAAGCGGAACGGCATGCAGCGGCTGCGACAAATGCGGCGTCCGGCGCAGGCCCCACTGGGCTGTTCGCGCATCCGGCGATTACCGGGCATTTGAGCAAGCATCCAGCGTGGATCGAGGAGTTGATGCGGCGCAGCGGCCGTAGTGCGGTGTTGCGGCCAAATCCGAAACTCGCTATCGGCGGCGGATATGCAGCGACGATCACCGAATAAATCAGCCGCGAATTGCGCGCTATGCAACATGCCGGTCGCCGACGCGTTCAAGCCGTTTTGCAGTGCTGGCTGTAAAGACCGGGATCTTCTGCAATGGCTGGGTGATGGATACCGGATTCCCGGTCCGGTGACGCTTTCCGATGATGAGGATTCGCCATCATCGCCGCCGGAAAATTAGCCATGAATAAAGGCTGGACAATCGTCAGTTCTCCTGCCTATAGCCACGCTTCCTGATGACAGTGACGGGCCAACGTGCTTCCGCCCTGTATGTCCCGATGCCCGGGTAGCTCAGGGGTAGAGCAGCGGATTGAAAATCCGCGTGTCGGTGGTTCGATTCCGCCCCCGGGCACCATTTCCTTGCGTTGGCATTTGCGATAGTGGCGCATACAGGCGCAAAGTTGATCAACGCAAATTATTGTAATACAATAACTTTTTATCGCGATGGTTGCAATCGATTGCCCGATGATTGCGCAATGCAGCAAATTGCGATTCAAAACTTTTCAATTTTGCAAAATTTCTCTAATGGAAGGCAGAATACCAAAAATTGCATATAACGTTAAGGACGGACAATGAGTTTCCCGCCAGCACAAGGCCTGTATAATCCGCAAAATGAACATGACGCGTGCGGCGTCGGATTTGTGGCGAATATCAAAGGCGAAAAATCGCATGATACCGTAACGCGTGGTCTTCAGATATTGGTGAATATCGATCATCGCGGTGCCGTTGGCGCTAATCCGCTGCTGGGCGATGGTGCCGGTGTGTTGATTCAAATCCCGGACGCCTTGCTGCGCGATTGGGCAGATGGGCAGCAGTTGGAACTTCCGGTCGCTGGCGATTATGCGGTCGGCATGTGCTTCTTCCCTTCGGACCCGGCAGAAGATGCCTTTGCTACAGCGCATTTTGAAAAATTTGTGGAGCGCGAGGGGCTGGAGATGGTTGGCTGGCGCGATGTGCCTACCGACGAAACAGGTTTGGGCAAAGCTGTGCTCGATAATATGCCGCTGATTCGTCAGGCGATTGTCGGCAAAGGGCACGCGATCAAGGATCAGGACGCGCTGGAGCGCAAGATTCTGGCGCTGCGCAAACAGGTGCATAACCCGCTCGAAGAACATGCCGAGAAAAACGACATGCCGGGCCTTACCGAATTCTATATGTCGTCATTCTCGACGCGCACTATTGTGTATAAAGGGCTGCTGCTTGCCGATCAGGTTGGCAGTTTTTATACCGATCTGCGCAATCCGTTGACAGTATCGGCCATCGCGATGGTGCATCAGCGTTTTTCAACGAATACCTTTCCGTCCTGGCGGCTGGCGCATCCGTTCCGTTTCGTTGCCCATAATGGCGAAATCAATACGGTGCGCGGCAATGTGAATTGGATGAATGCACGGCGGCGGACGATGGAATCCGATCTGCTTGGTGCGGATCTTGGCAAGATGTGGCCGCTGATCCCCAATGGCCAATCTGACACCGCTTCGCTGGATAATGCGTTGGAACTGCTGGTGGCGGGTGGATATTCGCTGGCGCACGCCGTGATGATGCTGATCCCCGAAGCGTGGGCAGGTGATCCGATTATGGATCCTGCACGTAAAGCATTTTATGAATATCATGCCGCATTGATGGAGCCATGGGACGGGCCGGCAGCAGTGGCCTTCACCGATGGCCGCCAGATCGGCGCGACTCTGGATCGTAACGGTCTGCGCCCTGCACGTTTCTGCGTGACCGATGATGATCATGTCATCATGGCCTCTGAATCCGGAGTGTTGCCGGTTAAGGAAGCCAACATCACGCGCAAATGGCGTTTACAGCCGGGCAAGATGCTGCTGATTGATATGGAGCAGGGCCGGATTATCGAGGATGCCGAGATTAAGGCTGAGCTGGCGGCAGCGCAGCCCTATTCCAAATGGCTGGAAGAAACGCAGTATAATCTGAAAGACCTCGACGAAGTCGGCGTGGAAGCTGGCAACACCGTCACCAATCATGACGCGCTGCTTGATCGTCAGCAGGCCTTCGGGTTCACGCAGGAGGATATCTCCAAATTCTTGGAGCCTATGGCCACGCAAGGCCAGGATCCGATTGGATCGATGGGCACTGATACGCCGATCGCGGTGCTTTCCGGAAAGCCGCGCCTGCTGTATGATTATTTCAAGCAGAATTTTGCGCAGGTAACGAACCCGCCGATTGATCCAATCCGTGAAGAGCTGGTAATGTCGCTCGTGTCGCTGATCGGGCCGCGGCCAAACCTGCTTGGTTTTGATGCAGGGTCGCACAAGCGGCTTGAAGTGGACCAACCGGTTCTGACCAACTCCGACCTTGCAAAAATCCGGTCGGTTGAGGAGGCGCTGGACGGCGCATTCCGTACCGAGACGGTCGACATAACCTGGGATGCACATGCAGGCGCTGAGGGGCTTGAGGTGGCGATCAAGGACATGTGTTCCGCCGCGACCGAAGCTGTGTTGGCGGATCGCAACATACTCATCCTGTCTGACCGCGCACAGGGGCCGGAGCGAATAGCAATTCCGGCGTTGCTGGCGACTGCTGCCGTGCATCACCATCTTGTGCGTCAGGGGCTGCGTATGCAAACCGGGCTGGTCGTCGAAACTGGCGAAGCGCGCGAAGTGCATCATTTCTGCGCGCTGGCGGGATATGGCGCAGAAGCTGTAAACCCGTATGTCGCGTTCGAAACACTGGAAGATATTCGCACACGCCGCGAGCTTGATCTAACCAAAGAGCAGGTTGAAGACAATTACGTCAAAGCGGTGGGCAAAGGCATATTAAAGGTAATGTCGAAGATGGGAATCTCGACCTATCAATCCTATTGCGGTGCGCAGATATTTGACGCTGTGGGGCTATCGAGCGAATTTATCGCGAAATATTTCACCCATACCGCCACGTCGATTGAAGGCGTTGGGATAACCGAGATTGCTCAGGAAACGGTACATCGGCATTCCGAGGCTTATGGCGAAAATCCGATCTATAAAAACATGCTCGATGTCGGCGGCATTTATGGATACCGTCTGCGCGGCGAAGAACATGCATGGACGCCGGCCAATGTCGCAAATCTGCAACATGCGGTGCGCGGCAATGATTACAGCAACTATGCCGAATTTGCAAAATCGATCAATGAGCAGAGTGAGCGGTTTTTAACCATCCGCG
>ENA-ORXU01002455-ORXU01002455.1-marine-metagenome-genome-assembly--contig:-NODE-2455-length-12674-cov-4.971422_pt1 | contig 12674 bp, 17 predicted proteins | sample MGYA00237869_ERZ511484 | MGnify/ENA metagenome assembly ERZ511484 | reverse complement strand
CTCGCTGCGCAAGCTCTTCCCCGTGCTGTGGAGGCGCCCTCCCAACACACCCCGTCCCTCCTGTTACGAGATATGGATAGGTCGGAAGGCCACTCCACTGCCTTAGCCCCGGTGGCAGTAGCAGCGACGGCGCAGCAGCAGCCTTCAATCGATCCTGGTGCACAGGCGCTTTCCCCGGCCGACGCAGCCGCTTTATATTCGTCTATGCAGGGGTCCGACCAACCGGCGATCCCCACCTGCCAAGCATTCATCGATGGCCTCATGGCCGGGAATTATGGAGGGGAGCAAGATATGTTGGTCCTTGAGGCCACTTCCATCGCAATTCTGCTGCGAGTCGAACGCCCGGAGATCCACCTCAAGCACAACAACGGGAGAGTGCGCGTGCTCGCACGCCAGCTGCTGCCGCGCAAGGCTCTGGTGAGAAGGAGCCAGCGCAACAAGCGCCGCGTGGCCGCGCTTCGGATCCACGCAAGGGTGTGACGGGGGGTGGCCACAACGCCGCGGGTACGGACGCGGCCCTCGCTCTCTCCCGTGTGCCTCTCAGTGGCAGAGCAGGTGGGCCTGGTGGGGGCGTTGTCGAGGAGCCACGTCGGTTCTAACCGATGGCGACTGGCACTTGAAGGATCCCGCAGTGATCTGGCCAGCGTTCCTACACTGCGCGAGGCCCGCAAGGAAATATACAGCCTACATGGCAAGCAAGAGCTCCCCACTGGCTCTGGCGCCCACCTCGCTTCCCTCGCGGTTGCCGTCCAGGAGAAGGTCACTGCCCAGGCCACGCGGGCCTGTTCATCCGAAGGCCCGTGAGCGGAGCGCTGCTCACGCCCACTCCGTCGGAACACGAGCCGGCTGCAGGTGGCCTGCGGGGCTCGCCTCCTTCTTCGATGCTGGACGTGCATGTGACGGTTGGGCTGGACAAGAGCGGGGATCCTGAGACGGTGAGGAGTGTCGCCACATGTATCAACCAACCCCACCCAAACAGTCCATCCAATATCATTTTGGTGGGCGTGGGCCCTTGTCTGGATGAGAAATACCATGACTTGGCTTTGATGCTGGAGAGCCACCTTCCCCAGACCGACGCGCTGCTGTAGGACGCAGTCTGCGTGCGTGGTGTGCGTCGGCCGGTGCCACTGCTGCTGGGTGGTGACTACGCTGCACAGTGCGACGTTCTCGGCCAGAAGGGTGCGTCTGTGATGCAACCCTGCCTGCTTTGCAGAAGGACTCGGTCACTCAGCGGTGCGCAAGTCGTATTGGACGCTGCGTATGGGACCTTGCAAGACTTGTTCGTCAGTCGGCACCTGCGTGAAGCGACTCACTAACCCAATCGTATGGCATCTGACGGCGGCACGCCACCTGTAGGGAAGCATCGCACTTACGAGCAGCGCTGCTCAGTGGAGCGGAGCCCGCTACTTGCGATCAACCCGAAGCAGATCTTACCGATTCCTCTACATACGACCCAAGGAGATAACCATCGGTACTTGCGCCTTGCAATTGAGATGGGCATGGTGTGCCGGAACGCGAGTGACGGAGCGTCTGCTGGACGGAAGGCTGGAGCCAACTTTTCCCTGGAGCTCGTCCGGCTGCTGCACAAAAAAGGTCGCGTGCGGCCTACGCCCTACCACGGCGGGCTTTCTATTGGCCGCGACTGCTGCATAATCGGCAAAAACTGCGCCATCGTCTGCGCCGCGCTGAAGGGAAAGGTCTCCCAGACGCACCTGGCACCGCAAAAGTTGGCATGGTCGCTATGGAACGGCGTGGGAAAGACGCTTTATTGGGCGGCTGTTGCCCCCACGGACGAGGTCGCTCGATTCCGGAGCGACACCGCCGCTATGGTTATTTCGCTGATCAGCAGCTTCCCGTCGCTGTAACTTTCCAAAGCTGTATTTTTTGATGTGCCATGCCCTTGACTTCTTGGAGAGCTTCCGGAGCATTGGGCTGTACGAAGAGCAGGGGCTGGAGGCCTGGCACGGTCGCTATGGCTGAAACGCGGTAGAGTACCCCGGCGGCACGGAGTTCGAGCGCGCGGCATGCTTTACGCGGGCAATGGCGTTGGCGCGCGAGGCCGGTTCTGACGTACTCGCGCGGTACTCTCCATCCAGGCGGCCTGCTGTAGCCGGCGCCCGCAAAGCGCACAAGGTTCGTGACAAACGTCGGAGAGAGAACAAGCAAGAACTACCACCTTGCGCGGCCGAGATGCGGAAGGCAGCCAAGAAGAGAAAGCCGTGGGAGGTGGGTATAGCTAGGGAGGCGGGCACAACTGTCGGCGGGCATCTTGGGGTCAGGGGGCATAGAGAACGGGACGTAAAGTCAGCACTTCGACAAATGTATATCTGCACGAGAGCCGCCATCCAGACGACTGCATCCACTGATGTCTCATACTGCTCTCCCGAATGGAACGCGTCGTCAGGTTAGAAAAGTCAACAACGCTGCGCCATCAACAACGTCCATGCGCAATGAGTGGACGTCTGCTGGACAAGTGCGCGTCACAACATCTCAGCTAGCATCTGTTCGTTTCGATTTCTCTGTCATTTGTATCGGTGTCCAAATTATTATGTGAGACCCTGACACAATGCGCCCAAGAACACCTCAAACAAGGGATTACAGCCACATCCAGCTCGCGTAACAATCGGATGGCATGACGCACTGGGCTACAAACACGGTGGCGAGTGAATGCACCATGCGGTGCAAGTGTCCAGAAGATCCCCCCATACTAGCCTGGGCGAACGGGGTACGCTGAGTGTGCATCCGCTGGCAAGGAGCATTTATGATGACATCGGTGGCTCTGACGGATCTATATACGCCGATGAAGCGTCATTCGGAGCACCTTCGCTATCTTTTGTTTGTGTCCTTGTTCTGCGTTTTTGCTCACCAGCCAGTGTTGTGCTACTGGAAACCTACACAACGCGCCCAAGAACGCCCCAAACAAGGGATTACAGGCACATCCAGCTCGCATATCAATCGGATGGCATGACGCACTGGGCGACAAACACGTTGCCGAGTGAATGCACCATGCGGTGCATGTGTCCAGAAGCTCCTGTCACACTAGCCTGGACAAGGCGGGTACGCTGAGTATGAATCCGCTGTCAAAAATTATTTCTGATGATATTTGTGGCTCTGACGTGTCCATATACGCCGAACACTCAGCGTACTTGAATGATCGGTCTTCAGTCTTGTGCAGGTGTATGGCCCTATGTGACACGCGTGGATGGGGCTGTGACGACTTGATCGATGATGACCTCCATGGTTGTGCATTCGAGTGAGTTTTTCCTGGCTGCTGCCGACCCCCTTCCGCACGTCCTATCGGACGTATCGTCATAGCTCCACTGGCGCGGTGCGGATGCGCCTTCGCTGCTGGCAGAGGTTTACGCAGCCACTCGAAATCATCATTGCTGCACCAGCTGTGGAATGCCTCTGCTGATGGTGTTGTACTCCACGTTATACTTCTCTTCGAAACAAAGCCACTCGATCTGGAAGATTACTGCCCGGGCTGACATGAACGCAATTGACCTTTCAGCTACCGTACTTGAGAAGCAGCCCAACCAGGAGCCACATTCATCTTGAAAACCCAGAAGAGCCGATGCACAAAATTCTAACTAGGCGTGCCCCATGCCCTATTCAGGCCCAAGCAAGCGGCCCGAAAATCTCAGGAAATCTCATTGTGGGTTGCAACGGCTCTGCGTGAGACATGAAAGACACGAAGATTGGCTTCCAAGATTACTGGCGGCCACTCTCAGCCGAAAGGTCGATCGTGTCTTGTCGAACAGCCAATCCGACATCATTTCTACGCCCTGTTGTCTGTTCTGCCTCCCATCTCTCTGCAGCCGCCCTATCTTGGAGGGTAGCAATATCAAGCATTACTTGTCCACCGCGGAATGCCAATGACAGGAGACATTCGATCACCACCAGGATCAGAAAAATTGCCTCAACGACCCTAATCTCCCGCATTTCTGAGGACTGTGGCGCAGAGCCTTCACGTTAAGGCAAATGAAGAAGCGCTCCCAGCTCGCCGCCAACGGCGTGAACCACACCAGAACCATCATGCCGGGAAGGGGAAGGACCCCCCTCACCCCCCAGCAGGCGGACGCCATCAAAAGTATGGTCGCCAACAAGAAGTCCAACGGCGCCATGGCCACTCCCCTCGGGCTGAAGTAAAGCACGGTGGCCTGCGTCGCCGCCATTGCTTGACGGCCGGAAGGGCTGGATCGGAGGGAAAACGTAGGCTGGCCGAAGGCCCTGAGCGAGCGCGAGCTGCGGGGACTCCGACGGCTCGTGCAGGATGCCCCCTTCGCCTCAGTGGCCGTAGTTATTGAGAAGCTTCACTCTTAGCGCACCAGCGCTGCTGCGGGGACCTCGCTCCGCCCGGTGTTTGTCTACACAGTGCGGACGGTTGTCAAGGGCTTCGGGTTGGCATCCTGTGCTCCAGTCAAGAAGCTCTTCGTCTCGCCAGCCAACATGGTGAAACGCTTGCAGTAGGGCAAGGACCACGCAACGTGGACCTACCACTGGGAGTTCGTCTTCTTTTGGGACGAGAATATTTTTTCGACGCGGCAGCCGAAAGCACGGCGGGTATGGCGACGGTCTGGGCAGCAATAAAACTCGGTAAATGTGCGTTCTACCATCAAGAGCAGCCGCAAAAGCGTCATAATGTTGAATGCAATGACGATACTATGTTTATATGATGTCAATATCATGTCTATATCGTGTCGATGTCATGCCTATATGAAGTCATTGAAATGTCTAGGATGACTTGGTCGCGAGCTGGCTGATGCCTTCATTGGCTCATCTATTGCAGTCTACCCGATTCTGGCCGATCCGGACAAGAACAACCCACAGTCCGCACAACTTCTGATTGGTTGAGAGGTCGTATCCGGTCGGATAGATGGCTGTCGTGCATCTGTTCTGCACAGTTGTTCTTGTCGGGATCGGCCAAGATTGAGGAGACTGCAATAATGATCATGGGCCCATCATTTGACGTATCACCTACCGATGACTGGTTGGCCATTTGACGTCATATGGAGAGCGCATCTGATGTGCGCATATGATGTGCGCATACGATTTGCGCATGTGAAGAGCGCATCTGACGCTTCCATCTGAAGATCCCATTTCATGGCTCGTCAATTTTGATGTGGCATGTGATATTTATATGATGTATGTATGATGTCGATATCATCTGAACATGATGTCGATATGAGTTCTATTTGATGTCGATATGATGTCTATGATGTCGATGTCGTGTCTATATGACGTCATTGATATGTCTAGGATGACTTCCTTGCGTGCCGGCTGATGCCTTCATCGGCTCATCTAATGATGATGGGCCCATCATTTGACGTATCATCTACCTATGCCTGGTTGGCCATTTGACGTCGTATGGAGAGCGCATATGATGCGCGCATATGATGTGCTGATACGATTTGCGCATGTGATGTGCGCAGCTGACGCTTCCATATGGAGATCCCATTTGATGGCTCGTAAATTTTGATTTGCGCTTGTGATATCTATATGATGTATGCATGATGTCGATATCATGTGTCCATGATGTCGATATGATTTCTCTTTGGTGTCGATATGATGTCTATATGATGTCGATGTCGTGTCTATATGACGTCACTGATATGTCTAGGATGACCTCCTCGCGTGCCGCCTGATGCCTTCATTGGCTCATCTAATGATGATGGGCTGATCATTTGACGTATTGCTGACCTCCAAAAAGTTGCGGTTGCAGAGAGGTTGCAATCATTCAACAGCATACGTGGACCAATAGAAAGGCTAGGAAGCATATGAGTTCATTTCACAGTCTCCTAATGCAGCTCTGCGCACTGAAAACGCATATCAGCATCTCAAGAAATCTGAAGAAATATGTTGATCTCATGAGAAACCACAGGTCTGGCTCAGAACCCTCTCCGTGGTCTCTTCAGGCCCAAGAAAGCGGCTCAAAAATCTCAGGAAGTCTCATCGTGGCTTGCAATGGCTCTGCGTGACTCCTGCAAAACACGTTGATTGGCTCGCAAGATTACTGGCAGGAACTTCCCGCCAATAGGACGATTGTGGCTTATCGAACTGCCAATCCGACTTCGTTGCTATGCTGCGTCGTCGGCTCTGCCTCACTTCTCTCTGCAACGGCCATTTTTGGAGGTTAGCAATATCATCTATAGATGACTGGTTGGCCATCTGACGTCACATGGAGAGCGTATCTGATGTGCGCATATGATGTGCGCATACGACGTGCGCATATGATGCGCGCATCTGACGTTTCCATCTGGCGATCCCATTTGATGGCTCGCCAATTTTGATGTGTGCATGTGATGTCTACAGCCGCTCTTCAAAAAACCTCTCACCCCCACCAGAAGCACAATGTCACCAACATTTCATGTCTGATGCATCTATGTTCAGCACGTGCGTTGATAAAATGGCACGGCCAAAATACAACTTAAATGTGCGACATCCTGCTCATGCCGATAATCCAAAACACGAACCGGAGAACGAACGTCCCTTCCATGTCTCAAAAAGCAGGCGCGGGTTAAGCCACAAGGAGGGCCGTGGAGCCGTGCCGAGACAACTGACGTCGGCGACGAAACACTGTAAGACGTCACGAGATCGCTCACACCTGCGCCGGCGGACCTCCGGGCGGAGAGAGCGTGGTCGACAGCAGCCGGCAGCCATGTAGGCGACAGTTGACCGAGCACGTGCGACGCAGACACACAATTTCCACCAGCCTGTCGGCACGTGCCGGCACGGGCTAGACTCGACAAAGACACCTCGGTTCAGGCGGTCCAAGTTGGCGTCAGACAATTCCGGTCCTGCCTTTTGGCGGAGCGAGATTAAGAGTGGAAAGTTTGAAGATCTGACGACTCCATTTGCATCAGGCTCCATGTCTGTTTGGTGCCTCGCAAGACTTCCAATGTGGCTGCACCGCCCATCCGCGAAATTGAAGCCAAGCCAGGTCACTCGTGTCCATTGTTGAGATCTAGCTTCTTTCCAGACGCTCATTCGAGGTCCGTTGTGCGCCAGAAAGAAAAAGACACGTCATGCCTGCATCTCGGTCCAGAATCTGTCAGCTCTGCCACGGTTTGTGCCACGGCAGGCGCCACCGCGCAGCCTCGTTAGCGTGTCACGTAGTCGTCGTGCGCGCCACGTAACGACTGTGTCATGTAAGCTGGCTCCCCACACACAGGATGCTGGAATGGGCATTCGGTGGCGGTCCGTGCCACCTCGTCGGCTGGCCCCCCCTCTCAGTTGCCCAAAACAGCCATTTCTCACGCCATCTCGCACGTCGGGGGCGCCCGCAGCGCGGCGCGCTGATCTGGGGCGCGCCCACCAACCCCCAGATGGCTGGAGTCGGCATTCGGTGGCCGTGCGTGCAACCTCGTTGGCCGGCCCCCCCACTCAGACGGCCAAAGCAGCACATTGGACCTCTCATTGTCCCAGCTTGTTCGCGACATTGCTAGCTCGTTCGTTGCGCTTCTGGGGCGCCCGAGACGCGCTGGGGTTTTGGATGGCTTTTGCCAACGCTGCTGTGTTCAGCACCTGTCTAATGCTTGAAGTGCCAAAACTCTCGCCCGCTTGCATCTCGCCAGCGTAAAGCCTGGCCTCCCGCGGGTCCAGCTGAGCGCGAAGTCCGCGAGCGTACTCAAGGTGGAAAGTTTCACCCTGGGGGTTGCGGGCGACGGCGACGCGAGCGTTGGGTCCCGAGTGCGCGTCCAGTGCGCGATCCATAGCGTCAGCGCGACCTCCCGCAGTCAGGTCCACCTCATCTGGCTGTAGCACCGCGGCACGGCGCCGCTCAATGGCATGATCAGCGTCAGCGGCCGTCGACGCCTCGAGCCTTTCTGCCGAGGCGGCGCGCGCAAGATGAACGGGCTGAAATTGTGCACACACCATGAGTTCGACATTGTACGTGGCATGGAGTAGTTTGCCGATAGAGCGCCGGTCAGGGAACGACACCTTGAGCTCATACGCCTTCGAAAGGGACATTTTGATGGGGAGGTGTCCCTGCTCTTGGCATATTGTGCAACTGGAAGCGGAGACAATCAACGGAGAGACTACCGCAAGACAGATATTGGGAACCCGCCACAACAGTTAGACGCTTACAACCAACAGAAAATACCCAGCATCTCAAAAGCATACTGTCCGACAGCTGCGTGCGAGCAACGAAGACGTCGCCCGAAAATTTACAAGGACTTGGCGGTACACTTTTGCTTGGCGGCCTTCCCTGCGAACAAGTTTCTGTATTGAACTGTGAGGGAGCCGCTGGGCTTGTCGTGCATTCCCGGTCGACAGCACTGCAGCGCTGAATGTTATGGCTTCACTCTTTCTCGTACCGGGGCCGATACGAACAGACAGGGCAGCAAAGACCATTGGCACCGTTGCCTGCACCGTCCTCTGAATCAGATTCGGACGCCCCGGCCGCCGCAGGCGCGAGCAGCCCGCTGGAAACAGGCGGCCCAGACGTCTGTGCGCCAAGAGCGGGCGCGATAGTTGCTACCCAACCGCCTGTTCCAGCCATCTGGCGATGACCAGCGCCAGCCGTTGTGGCACCGCCGCGCTCCACAATGGGCGCGGCCGACGTCTCTCCGGCCACAGTTGTAATCTCGCGGGCCCCCTCTAATTTGGGTGCGCGACGCGGAGCTCTCGGTGCTGGGATGGAAAGAAGGGATTGGAAGAAAGTCGTGGTGGTCAGTGCGCAGACGGCGGAGGGCTGTTCTCTGGACGCTCGCAGCTGATGAACAAGAACAATGGCCATTCCTGTGCCTTCTAAGTGTAGCTTAGCCCAATTACAGACACATGCCCTCTCGCGACCACCCTGAAGCCAATTCGCAGCTGCCATCTAAGTTATGCTATGCTTTATTTGACAATCCGGTTAGCCCCACCTCCCAGGGCCTTCTCGAACGATGGTGCCCTTCCATGACTGCGAACGCACATGCGCGTGACGCGCAACACGGACAGCTGCCCAGCCAGTGCATCATGTCCTGCCTTTTACGCACACGACAGGTCCATTGCCTACAAGAGCTGTCAGTCTAGTGCTCCTGGTGCCACACAGTGAACTGGCAATCCGAAGCATGGCCATGACAGCGCAAAGCTGTCTCTAACCCAGAGAGGAGTACCATGATACACTGCCCTCCATGATGGCAACAGTCTTACAATAGATACACTGCCTTCCATGATGGTAACAGTCTTACAATAGGCTCACGAAAGCTCAAACGTGGGGGTCGTGCCTAAACACAGTGTCTCTTTGTTGTTGGAACCCACATGAACTGGCCGCGAGATGATCGTCGAAGGAGTGGGAGCAGCCCGCGCCGGAGTAACGAGTGATCGCGCACACACCCTAGACTATCCATCTGGATATCAGCGATCACCGGCAGTGCGCCCAGCACATGCAACGGGTTTGGACGGAAAAAGAACGAATGCATTCGAAGAAACGGTCGTTGCGCGCTATGTACCGCGCCACGAGAACCTCGCGAGAACATGACAGCTGCGGCATATGCAAAAGGACTGGGCCTCTACGTTTTCATAGAGCTTTGAAAGAACGCACAGGTACCAGCGGGATGCAACGTCGCACATGGACTGCTGTGGAACACGTGCTGATGACATGCCGTTCCAACGACAACGTGGAGATAGGACGAGTCCGGGATTTATAAACGATAACGGCAACGGAGACAGTACGGAGGAGGCACGCACAACTAAATCTACGCACAGTGAAGGCAACGCAAGAAACGGCGTGAAGTGAACGGGGGGCATCTGCGACACAGAAGAGGGCAGCAGCGAAAAGAAGCACGTCCGGCCAGTGAGCCAAGCAGAGGACGGTAGGTGCGCGCACGAGCCACGAGGAAAAAGAAGAGTTCGGGCATAGCGTTAGTCAAAAAGTCCCTGAGACACCGTAGGCCGGCTTAACACAGGCCCGGAAAGGACACACTAGACCTGGGCCCGAACAAAACCTTGCAAGTGTGAAACAGCAAGGGTTCCCGTGAAGAGGGTGGGGGGCGCAGAGCATCAAGCGGTCGCAAAAAGAAAGTAGGAGGCAATGCACGATGCAATAAGACGTGGTAGGAGCAGTCACAAATACACACGCAATAGGAAGAGCAAAGCACGCGAGCAGGGGCCGCAGAGCAAAATAAATGCCATGGGGAGAGATGATAAAGAAGGACGGGGCAATGATTCGACGAGAGGCACAGACGCAGAAACAGACAGAAGCTGTACTGAAGAAGAGGGTGACAGGCATGAAGAAGATACGCAAGAGCATACGGTGAGAAAAGCGACACTGATCAGAACTTGCCGCGGCAGAGCTCGACTCTCGTACAATACAATCACGCCAAGCAAGACGAGCCGCATTCCTTGGCAAACCGAGCAGAGGGATGAGACTTGGCAAGGGAGGAGGTGCTGACGAGAAAATTAGGCTCCAGGGGGGACAAAAGATAAAAGAACGGAAAGATAAAGGAAAACAGGCATGTACAGATCGGAAGTTGGGACGGTGTTGCAGGACGGCACCAAAGGGATCCGCAAAAGGGGTGCGAAAGCAAGAAGTCTTGTGAAAGCGGTCGAACAAATCCGGTGGCGAGAAAAGCAACTGCTGTAGCAAGCGCCGCGGTCGCAGTTGGGGTGCTGACGACGACAGCGGTGGCGCGGGTGGGGCGACGTCAATGGTGTGGCCGCAACAGCCGACAGGGAGTACTCTCCGGCTAGCTAATGCCGACTGAGATATGCAGTGGTTTACGCCGAGGTGTCTCTAGTGCTTCCGCGGCGGCAAAGGGGCTCCAGACGCGCAAGGTAGCGCTACTAAATGGCCGTCTGGAACGTCTGACAGCGGCGACCACCCGAAGAGGTGGCACGCACGGCCTCTGAATGCCAGTTCCAGCCATCTGGGGGTGAGTGGGCGGGCCCCAGACTAGGGCGCCGCGCTGCAAGCGCCCCCGACGCGCCGGGTAGCGTAAGGAGTGTCCTGCTTCGACCATCTGAGTGGGGGGGCCGGCCAACGAGGTGGAACGCTGGTTTGAGAGCCACAGGCACAGACACTGCTGATGATCACTCACCGATCAGTGTGCTCAGGACGCGTCAGGCACTGCGACAATCTGTTGTCACTCAGTTTGCACGTGCTTGCCACGTGAGCGATGAGGGGCTCCGGCAAGGCCATGTGAGCATTTTTTGGCACTCGATCTTGTGTCACACACGAAATCGCTGAGCTGTATGCCTATGAAGAGATAAAACTATTTTTCGTGATGTTGACGCTCGCCTGCGGGGCGCATAAAGGGCCAGAACGCGCTGTCCACCACATCCGCTGAAACTTTTTCCGTTCAACCTTGATGGATTTCGATTTGTTGTTATGGTGCATGTCATTCTGTGTCTGAGCAGGGTGCGAAGTTCGTTTCTGGGGGATCGGCTGTATAAGATGTCTACATGATGCAGATATCATGTGTACATGATGTCCATGGGATGTTTATTTAATGACGATATTAGGTGTATATGATGTCGATTTCAAGCCTACAGTCGTTCCACAAAAAACCTAGCACTCAGCCGAGATCAATAGTACCTCCCATATGTTCCTCCTTTCACGTCAGCGTGGCTGAGAACCAGTGAACTGTCAACGAACATTTCTCAAAGGCGCTTTTCTGCTCAAAGACTGCGGGTGCTCAGACACATGAGGCAGCACATGACAGCAAAAAGCCCTCCATTGCACTTCTGGCCCCCCACATCGTGGAGCCAGGCCATTTGGCCATTCTGGCTGAACTCGCACTGGCGCGCGTGCCAAGGGTCACTTTTCCCATTGGAATTTCTGATCACGGAGGCGGGCCCGTCAGCCATTTTAGCTGTCGGCCGAGTGCGAGGTGGACAGAGACCAGATGATCTCCTGTGAGTCTACGATTCTCTCCTCTGTCAGCCACGGCGTCAGCCTCGCGCACGGCGTGATGGGGGCCCTTGGCGGTGGCCAATGACGGGCCGCGGCGGTGTGGTGGGACCGCGCGCGGCGCCTGACTGGCCGGGTTGCGCGCTGCCGGTGGTGGGCCGGGCAGCGCCACATTGCGGTTGTTGTGTGATTTGACGGGCCGACCCGCTTGGGGAGGACCCGTCATCGTCTTGATATTCGATCAGGTGCCTACGTAGCGGCGCCTGAGATCCCCGGTAGCCGCTAGGGCGCTGGGCCTTCGCTTTGTTGCTGGGACCCGGGGGGTTTTCACGCGTGCCCCCCAGTTTTCAGCCTGTTGTGTACCTATCGAAGGCCCCCTTCCCCCTCTGGGGACGCCCACGAGCGGGGAGCTGGGGCCTGTGCAGACACCGTTGCAGGGTATGAAAGCAGTAGCCGGCACCGGCCGGCGGGCGGTGGCGCAGCCTCCGGTACGACGCAGCGTTTCTATGAGCACGACCCCTGATCGGGGTGTTCCTTGTGGGAGTGCGGCGTCACCGCTTTTGCGCTCCAGTTTTCGTGCCTGTCGTGTTCCCCGATTTTATCCACATCTCCTCTTGCGTGCTTTCTTGGGACATTGGCAAGTCCATTGCGAAATCATCGGGAATCGCAGCATATCTTGACCCTGGTCTGATCCCTGAACAAAGGCCCGACGGTCGAGATCATGGGCCCGTTCTCGGTCGCTTAAACTTGCATTCGGAAAGTTGTGACGAGCCGGGCGCATATGTCGACCGGACGACGGCGTCGCCGATCCGGTCGACGTCGCCACCGCGATCCGTTA
>ENA-ORXU01002454-ORXU01002454.1-marine-metagenome-genome-assembly--contig:-NODE-2454-length-12675-cov-3.831799_pt1 | contig 12675 bp, 5 predicted proteins | sample MGYA00237869_ERZ511484 | MGnify/ENA metagenome assembly ERZ511484 | reverse complement strand
GGGGGGGGGGGGGGGGGGGGGGGGGGGGGGGGGGGGGGGGGGGGGGGGCGCTGGGAGCGCCGGGTGTCGGGTGTCGTGGGCCGTGGGGGCGAGGAAAGGTACCGGAGCAGGCAGCTCCATGGTCTGTACAGTGGGGAGGAGGGGTGTCGCCTCATGGCTGCCTGGCAGCGTTATCTTCCTGGTTCATGACAGAAACAAAAAAAAATGAAAGTTGTACCACTGGCGGCACGTGCCACAGAAAGCGCTCGTGCCGCATCGGTAGGAGAGCGCGCCGCTCACGCAGCTTCCTTTCCCTGTACCTCACAGCTGCCTTTCCCTGTACGACACGCACCGTCCTTGAGTGAAAGAGATATTGTGTTTACCAAGGGGAAGAGAATCAAGGAGGACAGAGAACCAGATAGAAGAGAAAAAAATGTACAAGACGAGGCTAGCTCCACGCAGCCGCCTGGCACCGGCGCTTGGTCAAGAGGCCAACCAGCGTCCATCGCTCAGTGCCACCCAATCATCAGCGGCCCGCCACCGCCCGCCTCACCGGCGCCCCCCCCAAAGCCCGGCCCGCCCGCCATGCCGCCACCATTCTGATGGTAGGTGAGCATAAGCGGCTGGTGCTGCGGCGCGAGGCCATGCAACAACACCGACACGTCGTCGGAAATTTCCTCGCGGGCCTCCCGCTCCGCCGCCTCCTCGGCCTCTCGCTCCTGCACCCGCTCCGCCGTCAGAGATGTCAGGCGGGCGCCGGCGTCGGCCACCGCCTGGATGACGGCGGGCGTCACCCACGGCATACAGCCAGTTGACCAGCCCACCTCGACAGCAATGTCGGCGCTCAGCCAACCCCAACACGCGTACAGCAGGGCGGTGAGGCACTCGCGCTTGCCACCCGTTGCGTAGCGCCACGCGATACGCTCCGCGAGCTCCTCGTCCTCGCTGACCGCCACAACCGAAATGGCGTCCGCGTCCAAGCCGTCCCGGTCGGCGAGCTCCATAGCGCGCTCGTGTTGGCCAATCTTGCCCCACACTCGCCCGGCGATGCGGCGCATCTCGAGCAGCGGATGGGCCTCAAGGCGCGTCGCCAGCCCCCGCGCGTCAAAGTCGTCAAAGTTCTCGACCGACGACCGCAGGCCGTCCACATTCTCCTCAGCTTCAAACACCTCGTTGACCGCCCGGTTGACATCGGGCGCGTTGCTATCCGCTTGCACGCGGAGAAGCCACGGGACGACCATCGGGAGGGCGCCGAGCTCGCCGAGCACGTCGGGCCGCGCCTGCCGCAACTGCCGCACCGCCCGGGAGCTGTCGACGCGCACAGCGAGGGCGCTCATCACAGGTGCCAATTCCATCGGCTGCTCCGCAATGACGAAGTCGATGGCCTGGTGCATCACCTCCAGGGCACCAACCTTGCCGAGTAGGTCGAGGAACATACCCCGCTCGTACGCCGACTCGCTGTGTGCCATGACCGTCCGCGCGGCGGTGTCAAACTCCTTGTCCAGCGTTTGGAGATATGCCACCTCGGCCCACAGCAGGCACGCCTCGGCGGCGACGGCCACGCGGCTCGGGCGGATGCGGCCGTGCCACAGGCGGCAGTGGTCCATGAGCCCGTCGGGACGGTACCGCGCGAGCAACACACCCAGCTCCGTAAAGAGCGCCGAGTGTGCGCGGTCGTGCGTCAGTGCCGCCTCGAGCAGGTCAAGCAGCGCGTCGTAGTGCCCCCATGTCTCGTACTCCTCCACCACGTCCGCCAGTTCCGCCTCTTCAATTACCAGGCGCAAGCAACACAGATGCGCGAGGCGAAGGAGCTTCTCCGCGCTGTTGTCTGCATCCGCCTTTCGCCTGGCCCGCTTCCCACCAACCGCCGAATCGTCGTCAATGAGCTTGACGCTGCCGAGGACGCTCGCCGACGGTGCGGGTGCCGCCGCGTCGGCCCGTACGCCACCAGCAAGAGTGCTTCCGGCCGACGCCAACGTCCCTGTCTTGGCTCGCTTGGCCGACGAGCGGACGAGCGCCAGCTCGGCGTGGTCCAGACACGCAAACCCGACCAGCCGCCACGTGGGCACCCGGTCCGCCTGCCGCGCCGCGTCGACCGCTTCGGTGAAGCGGCAGAGGCGGATGAGCACCTTGGCGAGCTTGTGCCACACCGACACATGCGCGTACAGCATGCGAGACGCCTCCCAGATGGACCGTGCGGGGGCGACGGGCTGCACTAGCGACGCGGGATTCTCGGCGGCGGCCACGGTCTCATCACGCAGCTTGTCGCCGCGCGTCATGCACCGGTCGCCAACGTCTTCCACCTCCGCCGCGTGACGGCCGCCGAGGAAGGACTCGACGTCCGTCAGCCGCTCCAGCCAGCAGAGCGCAAAGAGGAGCTCCGAGTCGACGCCCGCCCGCGCCATGTCGCCGCCGACGGTGCCACCGCCCTCGGCGACGCGGCGCTTGCGCCACAGCATCTTGCGGGCGGCCGTGCAAAACTTGATGACCGCCTTCCAGTCGGCCATCCCCGACTCCTCCTCGTTCTCGCGGCTGGCACGGACGACAAGGGCGTGTTCCTCCCACGCATTCTGCCCACGCAAGAGGCTTGTAATGCCGTCGGCAATGACGCAGCTCTCAAGCTGCGCCACTCCGAGCCGCCGCCAGACGTTGGGATCGTTGACCCGCAGCGCGAAGTCCGTCGCCCGATTCCAGTCCTTGAGGTGGTCGAGCAGCACGCCGAGCGCCTCGTCCAGCTGATCGAACTTTTGGTAAATGATGTAGGCCGCCTCATAGTGCTCCGCATCGACGCAAGCCGGTGCAATGTCCTTGCCGTCGTAGTTGTCCAGTCGCCGCACGTACTCAAGCACCCGCTCGGGAGCGGCCTTGATGGAAGTGAGAATGAGCAAGTTTTGCAAGTTGGCGTTGCGAGAGAACGCCGTGTTGGACGTCGCCAGCACCAGTTGTTCCAGCAGCTCAATGAGAACGTCGGGCAAGTCGGCAACTAGGAAGGCCTTGACCGCCGCCGACACACGCTCTGGCCGCACACACGCCGGCAGCGCCGTGGACTTGACCTGCGTGATGACGAGCTTACGGAACGGGTTGTCCTCGGCCAGTACTTTGGCCCACAGGTCCGCGTCGGCACGATCGACCAGGTACGATGCCTGCTCCCGGAAGAGCGAGTTGTCGTTGGTCACCGCAAGGAGTTCGTCGTCGCACTGACCGCGACTGTAGGCAATGACAGCCAGCGTCGGCTCACGCTTTGCGCAGAAGCGCCCCAGCTCGCGCGCGTCATAGAACTGGTTGGTCTCCAAAAAGTGTTTGGCGTTGCCCCGGTCGTCAACGTAGCACTTGCCAAGGGCGGTGTGGACAGGCGCGTCGGTGCTGCCATCCGCGACTCGAGCCTCCAGGAAAGGCAACAGCATCTTGACGCGGCCGCGGCTCTCAATGGCCGCGACCAAAGGCTCCACCGGCACCATGTTCTTGACCGACATGACCATCCGTTGCACGTCCGCCTCGGTGGCCGCGTCGAGGTCCATGAGAGCGCCGACCACGTCTGGACACCGCAGGGGGTTGACGCGCGACACAAACGCATCGACAAATTTGCGTTGGCCGGTCTTAACCAGGTGGGATACCAGCTGTGGGATGAAGTCGAACCGGTCGCACACGTTGACAAGCGGCCGCGGGTCCGTCGCCTTAGCGGCAATGATGTAATCTCGGATACGCACGGGGTCATAGTGCTCGCTCATGCGTGTAACCCGTTCGGCGGCAGCCCAGTCCTTGCGGTCTACCGCGAGCTCAATGAACCGGGAGTGGGCCTCAGGCTCTGCGGTTGTGTCAATGATGGCACGGAGATAGTAGAAGAGGGCGTCCTCCGCCTTCTTCAACCCGTCAAAAATGCGCATGACCGTCCGGGCGCCGCCCATCGACTCCGTGTACTTGGCCGCAACCGTCACACACAGCCGCAGGTTGCCGCGAGCGTCCGCACGCAGGAGTTCTTGCATCACCTCGGCACGGTCGCCCTCGGCAATCGTCGCGAAGTAGTGCACGATGAACTCTCCGTTGAGCACGTGCGTGTTGGTGATAACCCGCTTAACGTCAGCCAGGTCGGTGAATAGCTCGAGCGCATGCTGGAAAAGGCCCGCCCGCTCGCAGAGGATGCCAATGCGAGCCGTCTCAAACTTGTGCCACACATCCTGCGAGAGGATGGCGTCGGCGAGTTGGGGCGAGTTGGTGAGGCACGTGGCCAACACCTTGGTCTGCACCTTACTCTCCGCGTCGTCCTCATCCTTCAGGGCGTCGAGGGCGTAGGAAACGGCTTCTTGCAGCATGCCCTTATTGAGAAACATGTTGACCATGTTGTTGACCTGGACAACGTCGACCTTCTTCTTGGAGCCCTCGGCAAGCACCAGCGCGTTGCTGGCCGAGCTGTTGGCGACTTCGAGGGCAGCCTTCGGGTCAATCGCCGCTGTCATCTCGGCCAGCTCCATCGCCGTCACACGCATGCCGACCTTTTTGGCGTAGTGGGCGACCTTGCCAGCCTGGCCCGCCTCGACCATGCACGAGATGACCTTGGCGTGTGCGCCGCACTTGATGTATACGCCGAGCGCGAGCGACGCCGACGATGCCCGCAGCGCGTCGCCGAGCGTCTCGGTGCAGGCGAGCTTGTCTTCCCGCAACCACTTTTCGAGCAATCCGAGCTTGCCAGTCGACGCCAGCTGCTCCGTCAGCGCCACCGTCTCGTCCGCATTGAGCGCGCCGCGCGACAGCAGCGTCTGGAAGTATATGAGGATGGGCGGCACCGCGCCCTCGTCATCCGCTTCGGCGCGGCGGAAGCGCATAATGGTGTCAGGCGAGCGCAGCACGCCCCCGGGGGATTCAAACGCAATGATGGCCGCCTCCCGCCATTCACCATCCTCCATAGCATCCTCAAACTTGTCCGAAAAGAAGCTGTCAGCGCCGGCAAAGCCGTTGCGGGACGCCAGCAGCGCCCCCAGAGGCGGGTCGCGCAGAGTCCGCAACACGTAGCGGATGATGGCGTCGGGCGCGACCGCGAACAGCAGTACATCACCGGCCCTGTTGAGGGCCATGATACCCCCCGACGAGCGGTGCGGCGCCGACGCAAACGGCGTCGTCGTGCAGATGCGGTTTTGATACACGCACGCGCCGGTGGTCAGCTCATAGACGTGCGCGTAGCCGCCGCGCGTGACCAGGTGCACGATGGTCGGATACTTGATGCTCATGTGGAGGCCAATGGGAAAGTCGCCGGCCATCTCTGGGGGGTGAAAAATCTCCGAAGCCACCTTCTCAAACGGCGGGGAGCCGGCGGGCTTCGTCTCTGCTCCAACCTCCACAATGTGGAGCTTTGGGGGCACCCCCTCCTTGGGGGAACCCGCAAAGAGGAAGAGCGTCGACTTGACGCCCTCGATGGGCACCGCCGCAAACGCCACGGCGTGGCCCTCCAGCACCTGGGACAGCTGCTTGGTCGTTGAGAACAGCTGAATGCGGCCAGCCACGCCCTGCCCGCCCGGCGCCGGACTCAGGCCAACGATGGCCAGCCACGTCATGCCGGGATCCGCCTTGTAGCTGACAATTTGGCAACCCGCGAGCGTCGCGTGGCGGTCAAACACCATCTCCGGGGCGGTGGCCTGCGCGGCCGCCCCCGCCCCCGCGTCCGCCGCATCATCCGGCGGGGCCGTCCAGTGAAAGACGCTCGTGGCGGTGACGAGGGCGAGGACGTCGGCAGAGATCCATGCCCAAAACACGACCGGCTCGCCGAGCGGCGGCGACCGCGCGAGGGTGGCTTTGCGAGTCCAGTGGAAGAGCTGTAGGCCAGCAGGGGAGCGGAGGGCAAGGACCGACCGGGTTGGATTCATCAACGCCGCTTCCGCAACGATGGGGCGGCGGACCGGCCGCTCCGGCGCGGACGTGTCGAGGACGACGAGGGCGGGCTTGGGCGCCGCCTCACGCACCACAATGTAGCGGTCAGACGACAGGGTAGCGCTCGCCGAGGTGAGAGAGGCAGGGCTGACGCCCACCGAGAGCATCTGGGAGCGAAATCCGGCGTGACATCAGTGTCGAGCGCGACCTGGTGAGGGCCGGTGGGAACGCGGCAGCAGCGGGTTAGATCACCGATTCAGCACCGAGCACCAGACCATCAGGGCGGGAGTGACAACCGCGACGCGGTGCGGCACACAGTCGACGGCAAGGATACAGCGACAGACAAAACAGGGGCAGGAAGAAGGCCGGAAAAAAGGGCGGGCGGAAAGACCAACGTACCGAGAACGCCTGTTTCAGCTTGACGGGCGGCGCCACCGCACCGCCATCATTGGACGCCATCGCACACGGCTCACCTACACAGCCGGCGGGGCATGCGCGGTCGGCCGCCACAGGCAATGGACCGGAGACGTGTGCAAGCCCGGCAAGGCGACCGGGACAGGACGACAGCAGAGCCACCACCAGTGCGCCGCGGTCAGCGCAACGACCAACAGCGGGTGGCTGGACGTCAATCAATGGGGCACTTAGTGCTGAGAGAAACAACTCAGACAAGACAAGTCCAATCTGCTGCATACAGTCCATCATGTACGGAACTTGAATTATCCGGGTATCTCACTCGAGATATTTGTGCAATATCGGGGATATTTAGCAAGGTTCGCGCAGATTTTCAAAGTTACCCGCAATGACAAGCCGGAAACGCGGCTTACTTCCGGAACGATCTTGTGGCTGCCGAACTTGAATGCTGGAGCTCGCACAGCGGCACTGACGCCGCTGTAGTAGCGCCCGCCGCATCAAAGGGTCAGCATACCCCCTGGCACCACGGTAGACGACGTCGGCAGGTTGCGTTTGACGCCGACGGGGAGGTTGCCTCTGGTGTCACCGGCGCCGCCGCTGTCACCGCTGCCGCCGCCCGCCGCTCGCCGCCTGCGGTATCACTGTAAGGGGCCGTCGTGGCCAAGTTCAAGATGGCGAGGTCGGCCTCCGCCCGCCTAGCGGCGCTGTCGACGTCGACGGCCGCTGTCGCGTCAGCGGCAACGGTCCACGCTGCTTCGCCTGCACCGTGCCACGAGTCGCCTGCCTCTTGATCTGCGATCACAGCGGGGGTGGTGGGAGGGGGACAGGTCTGCAACCCGCCATCGTGGTGGGCGGCGGCGCCGCAACGCCACCGGACGACAATGTGACGGCGGGGACGGCGGTGGGGGCAGTCAGAGAAGACTTTGGCACGGCCGGCGGCAGCGGCTGCAGCGGCGGAGCTGGAGGTGGCCTCCCGCGGCGGTGATTGTCTGGGTGCACATCGTCTGGCGCAACGACAGGTGGCAACCCAGGGATGCCAAAGAAGAACAACGACAGGAGGGGAAGGCGTACACTAAAATTGGCAGGCTGGGTTGGCGTGCCCACGCGCGCCCAGTGTCAAGGTTGCAGCCGGGGAGCAGCGGTGAGCCCGATCACGACCCCAAACGACGAGGAGGCTGCAGGAGGCGTCTTGTCTCGCTCCCTGGGAGCCCATGCACACAGTAGCGTCAGCAAAAAAAAATGCTGCCGGGAGCAGCAGGGGGGGGGGGCATGGAGAGGAAGGGGCTCGCAGAGAACCAGAAGGAAAAGGAGAGAGCGAGGTGGGGGCGGTCAAAAGGAGCGGTTCGGCAGATGAGGTGGGCAGGGAACATTGGAAGGCGCTGACACGGGCAGCACCAGTGACGCACGAAACAGAAAACAACAGGAAATGTTTGTGGATCGAGACAGCCAAGCCGCCATGATAAGCCAAACGAGGCGACACGCAGCAGCTGACAAACAAGCCTCACGTGCGGCAAGTGTCACACCGTTCCCATCCACCGCGCACAAGGTGGGGTGACCCACTCTACCGTGCGTCCGATGCTCGCGCTGCGCTGTTGTGAGGGCACCCAAACGGGCAGCAGAGCACAAGAGAGAGGCAGTGGGTCTGTTTTCCTGGGCTCCAGCAGCAGGGCAGCCCGGCTGCCAACCCCGTGGCGCGTACCGCGGACGCACGACTCTACCATCTGGGCCAGATCACAGGCGTGCGTCGTGATGCGACGGTGCGACCTCGCTCATTGGCCTGTTGAATATCCTGACAGTCTTAAGTAAAACGTGCCTCAAAGCTACAAACTCAGTAGAATACGTTAACTATACATTAAACATTATATATGGAAAGGTGAACCGTGAAACGGAATCAATGGCTATTTGGCCTCCGCGACAGGATGCAGAGCAACATGCTTCAGACGAGCAAAGGGTGCAAGCAGAAAAGGGACCCGAGAAAGGAAGAAAAGGCCTGGGGGGCGGACACCTATGCAGACTCTTCGCTGCGGGAGATAGCCGCCAGCTTCAACAGCGAAGAGGGAAATGGCGGTTGGAGGAGGCTATTGGATTAGCGTGTTATTCATCACTGAATATCAGCAAAGTGATTTTCACTTGCGTTGTGAACAAGTTTTTTCTTTATTTTTTTGAGCCCCTCGTTGCAGACGTCCGCGTGGTGCTGAGGACCTGGGCGCAGAGCACAGCGCAGGGCTGCAGCGGCTCGCTGACAGTCCCCTGCGAGTGTCTCACGTGCCCTCCAAAGCCAAGCCCCCCCTGAAAGTATTGTTCCTGGTGGGCTGCCCTCGCCTCCCCGAACTGAGGCCGTGGCGGCAACTGCTGTCCACGGCAGCTGTTTCGAAAGCTGGCTACTGATGGAGAGCAGAAGAATCCCGACGGCCACAGCCACCGCACCCACGTCATCCTCTCGCTCAGTGGTGCTCTTTGTGCTTATTTGGGCATGCGCGGGGGGCCCAAGGGGTCAACAGCGACCGGCGGCCGGCCGTGCCGTGCCTCGTTTCGCGGTGCCAGCCGGCAGACTCCCATCGTGCACGTAGGAGGGCCGAGGCACGCGGCGGGCTCTGTCTTGAATGCCAGCACAGCGTCTGGCCCGACGCCGCCGTCCTGCTGCACACGCCGCTGGCCCGTGAGCACATGGCGCGCACCCCCCCCTCCCTGCCTGCAACACCCACAGCACTGATCTTGACGCCTCTGCCCCTCGCCTCACCTTTTCCGGTGACACCTGCGCGGCGCGTGCCTTCTTTCGACGGGCCACGTCGGTCGACCCCCCCCGCCTTAATGGCGCGGCGCCCCCGTGACCACCGCCTATCGCTCGAGTTTATTTTGCAATTCCCGCCACCCCCCGCGGCGACGGCCCGGGACCGGCATCGAGGGTTGGAAGCGCCCGTGAGACACCACCCCCCTGGATACGAGGCGCCGTCGCCGCCTTCGGGGGCGGCGACGTTGTGTCTCAATGGCAAACGGGCGCCCACTTCTGGGGATGGCGGACATTCACCGGTGCGGGAGCTCGACCCGCCCTGTCTTGTGCCTCGGATTTTGCTACCGCCACCGACTCGGATAGGCTCGGGTGGCGCACCACGCGCCTCGCCCCCCGCGCGAGATGGCTCCCCGGCCGACCCCGCTCCCCCGTCTTCCCGCGGCTGTCAGGGAGGCGGCCGTATCGGCCGCGCGCAGCGGGCGGCCCTTGAAGCACGGGCGTGGGCGGCGAGCCGGAAGGCGGCCATCGAGCAGCCGCCGCCGCCGCGCTCCCCACCGGCACATGCGGTTGTCGGCGAGTGGCCTGCGCCATGGGCAACGTCGCCCCACGCACTCGACGGCGGGGCAGCGACGAATGGCGCTCGGGGATGGCGCGGCATCGGCGTGGATAGCCCGGTTTCCGTGTCGCCCGTTGCGCACCGTGGCGCGGCGGAAGTGCGGCTGTGGCAAGGAACGTGCAAGGGGCGGCAAAGCGTCGGCCGCCGCTTGCAACCGTTGCTCCTGGCATCGTCGCGACCGTCGGACGGTTTTCAACCGAACGAACTTGCTGGTGGTCCCTCCGTGCGCCCTCCGAGCGTGCGAGCTCCACCATCAACCTCTCGACGTCGTGGATCCGATGCTGTGAGGCCGGCCAACGTCGGCACGGCTGAACGTGTGGAGCCCGCGCGCACCACAACCAACGAGCTCGATGGTGGGGGGCTGCCACTGAGCAGCAGACGTATTGCTTCCCCGTCTTCCACCGCACGCGGCTCAAAGCTGCGTGAAGGAGCAGTTGCCAGGGCTCGCGTCCCGTGCAGCCGAGGGTGTGGACACACGTTTGGAAACCGGTCAGGTATGATGGCACACGCCCGGTGCGGAGGGGTGACGCTCATCTTGCTCCTGTGGGGATCACTTTCGCTCTGGCTACGGGTGCAACATGTTTGCGCGTGGCGTGAGACAGAAGTTGGCGTACTGCCGGTACGGGGCCGGAGGAGGACGATGGAGGTCGGGCAAACCGACCCCCACGACCGATGTGAACTCTGCCTACGTATTCTGTGTGGGTTGTCCATCAGGCCGTGCGCATCGACGCGGAAGCGGGCACGCGGGTTCTTCTGCTAGCCGACACTAGGCACTTCTCACTGCCGGGATGGTGATTCTTTCGGCTGGCTTGATACTCGCCACTCCCGCCATCATGATGAGCTTTGTTGATGCACACACGCGGATGACTGTTACTGACTTGTCTTGGCCTCCCATATCCGCTCGCGCTGTATCCTCCCCCCCGACACGGGTGTCGGCTCATCCTCGGTGGCACTGTGCCGTGGGGGCCCTTTGCACGACGCGGGAATGACCGGCTGCAGATTGCAGGTGTGTGGATATTTCCCGCGGTATCGCTTGTGACGAGTGACCGACCGGCTGGTGGCGAGCTGATCTCCGAGGCCTGCCACCACCGCTGCGCCGGTGTCGCTCCGAGGCGCGTGGTTTACAGCCGCATGGCAAAGTACCGCCGCCATGCAGACTGGCGGTGGAGCGCAGGACGGCGCGCATGGCCGCCCTCTTGCTACCGAGGCGTTTAAGCCCCGTCGCTTCAGCGGCTGCTGCGTGCTTTAACGGACAGTGAGCGAGGTGAGGAGAGCACCTGCGGGCCTATTCTGACCATTTCTCGCTTGCCAACCCTGTGTTTCACTCCTCCCGATGGCTGCACTGGTTCTCACTTCCTCGTTCAACCTCTCCGTCCCCTCCAGAAAGCACGAGCGGACCGTACATGACGGGGTGCGCCCGTTCAAGTGTCCGCTGTGTGACTGCCGCTTTGGCGAGACGGGCAACCGGTGCGTTGGTGCCCTGTCATGAGCGCTCTGGCGGCCTCGTGCTCCCTCGTGCGGTTCTTTAATCATGTCTCCACCCCCCACGCGGCGTACTGTGTGTCCCGTGCACTGACTCGAGACACTCAGATTGAACAGAGTGCTGCCATCGCCTTCCTTGTTCCCCTCTGCGCATGTGGCTCTCCCTCCTTCTTGGTCGCCACAGGAACAAACATGTGCGCAACGTCCACAAGCGGGAGCGCCGGTTCCCTTGCCCCACATGCGGCGCGCGGTTTGCCTCTCGGGACGGCCTCGTGCGACACTCTCGCGCACACTGGCCGCAGGCGGACCGTCCGAGTTGAGCCCGAGTCTGCGGCGGGCGCGCCTCGGAGGGGATACGGCATTGCTCGCCAACCGAGGCGAGGCGAGTGCGTGAGCGAGGGTGTTGGTGGCCGGGTCTGGTCGCTCTTCTCCGGGCCGAGGAGTCGTGGCGGCGAGGGGGGGGTCGGCAGCTGCGGCGCTCACCGTCGAGGTAGCGACCACCCCCGCCCCAGCGTGAGTACCATGGACGCACTCCTATTTTTTTCGCCTGCCGCGCCCCTCGTCTTCACCTCTGCGCGGCGGCAGGGCGTCCCCGCCGCGCGCTCCCTTTGGGCACCAGCCGAGCTCCGGCGCCTAAGCCAGTGGCTCGCGCAACGGATGCACGGTGTGGCCCTGCAAACGCCATATTACAGCAATTGGTGGGATCTCGAGCGTTAGGCCGACAACTACCGATGGCGCGCCAGCACGCCCTGTCCTCGTCACCGACGTGCGTCCGACGGCTGTTGTCGTCGGGTCACAGCTGTCACAGTTGTGACCCCCGCGAGCCACGGTGGCCCGCACGCTTGATTGGTATCATACTGTACTGCTGCTGCGCCGCCGGGCCAAACCCAACGTCGTCGCACAGCGACCCCCCTGTTGCTCCTCTGGGAGACCCCCCGTTGCTCCTCTGGGAGATCCCGGGATCTCCAGGGGATCCCCTGCTGCTCCTGGAACGCCTATTTTTTGAGGGACTTCGCCCGCGCCGGGAACACCCAGCACAGTGCTGTCCGCCGGCCCTCCTCGCCCCTGCCGTTTCACAGCAATGGGTGGGATCTCGAGCGTCAGGCATCATTTTGCCGGCGTGTCAGCACGCCCTGTCGCGTCACCGACGTGCGTCCAAAGACTGTTGCCGTCGGGTCACAGCCGTGGCCCACACGCTGCTGCAGCGGCTGCGCCGCCGGGACATCCCCGACGGCGTGATCGCGCCGCGACCCCCCTGTTGCTGCTGAGGGCGGCCCCCCCCTCCTGGATCGCCTATTCTATGAGGGACGTCGCCGGCCTTGGGGTGCTGTCCGGCTGCCCCCCCCAGCCCCAGCCGTTTCGCAGCAATGGATGGGATCTCGAGCGTCAGCCTGACAACGATCATGCTGCCGGCGTGCCAGCACGCCCCGTTCTCGTCACGCCGTGCGTCCGACGACTGTTGCCGTCGGGTCACAGCCGTGGCCCGCCCGCTGCCACAGCGGCTGCGCCGCTGGACCAACCCCAGCGGGGTCATCGCGCCGCAACCCCCCCTGTTGCTCCTCTGGGCGACCCCCCCTCCTTCCTGGAACGCCTATTT
>ENA-ORXU01002452-ORXU01002452.1-marine-metagenome-genome-assembly--contig:-NODE-2452-length-12679-cov-5.009840_pt1 | contig 12679 bp, 14 predicted proteins | sample MGYA00237869_ERZ511484 | MGnify/ENA metagenome assembly ERZ511484 | reverse complement strand
CTTGCCAAGTTTCGGCTCTGCCTTTGGAGAGCCAGGGACAGCGCCACACGTTGCGCACACGTGGACGTTTGGTTGGACGGTTGGCTCCAGTGGTCAAGATGCTTCAAGGCGCGCTGCGCGCGCTAGATGCAGATCAGACTTTCGAGAGCTTGTCAGACCGTGTAGTCGCCTCCTGACCGTTTTCTTGTCGACCCATTTCACCCCATGTCATTAACGACAGCCCTCCTATTTCTGTTTCTTTGCCAATATTTTGAGTACTCATCCCACTGCGCAGCAGCCCCGTGCCGCCACCTCCGCTGCCGCGCGCCGCCCCCACAGCCGACCGCCATCCCTAACGGCCGCCGTCGCTCCAGCTGCCGCCCGCCTCCCGTGTTCCTAGTGCCCCCCCTCCGCTACGAAACGCCAACGCCCCCGCTGGCTGTCGCTGCAGCTGCCGGCCGCCTCCACCGCTTTTGGCCACACCCGCTTCGTTTGCTGCACCGCCGCTGCTGGCCGCCGCCGTCGCCGGCCGCCGCTGCCGCCGCCGTCCGCAGCGGCCGACCACTGCCGCTGCCGCCTTGCGCAGCGGCTGCTGCTTGACACTCCCGCCGCGGCCGGCGGCTGCCGCCGCCGCCGGCAGCCGCCGCGGCTGTCAGCGACTGCTGCTGCTGCCGACCAACGCATTGGCCCTTTGTCGCCAACTTTTCTGCATAAACTGTTGTGGACGGGGTGAGGATATAGGGCACTGGGTGTTTCTGAACGATGCAAGCACGCGTAAAGCAGCAGTGCCAGGCATGGCGATGGGTTGGTGAGGAAAGAGAAGAAATTTGTGTCAGGAGTGCAGAAAACATACTCAAGAAACTGTCTGCGAGCATATTCAGCATTACCATAGTTCCCAGTGCCCTCAAGAGCATCTGTGAAGAAGGCACAATGTTCATGTGTCAGCATGTGCCGTATGCACCATCGTTCATGATTTCTCCACCCATCGTTCCGGATTGGTCTATCAGGGGCATCAGATCGGTAGGGGCGAGGTGTGCGCCAGACACACCTGCATGAGAAACGAGCAACGTTATGTTCATTTATCAGTCGTTCCTGGGTAAACTGACAGCGCATTGAAACATGTTATAGGCCACTATGCGCGCAAGCAACTGCTTCATGTTCATTTTTACCTCTCAACATGACAGAAACAAACATCCGATGCCCAACCTGGCCCGGTTCACGACCTGCTGCCAAGCCTCAGACGTCAGTCAGTGAAGCCCCCAGATCCATCAGCTAACATTCAAGGCAGAAGAGAAAAGCAACACAGCTAAGAGTCCGCAATGGCAGGGGGCCGCAGCAAACAGCTGGGGTGGCGCCCGGAAGCGAGAGCGGCAGCCAGTAGTGACGGGCAGCGGGGTCGATGGCTAGCGGCAGTAGCGAACGCCAGAAGTGAGGGCGGTGGCCAAAAGCGAAGGTGCCGGCAGTCGACAGGGGCGGCGTCCGACAGCAGGAGCGACGGGAAAAAGCGGGGGCGATTGGCGGCAGCGGGGGCGACGTCCGGCGGCAGAGGCGCCGGCCGGCCGCACGAGCGGCGGGCGGCGGCACGATCGAGACCTGGCAGCGGGAACGGCAGCAGGCTGCGTGGGCGGCTGGTCGCAGAAGAAGTAGGAGCCGGCTGCAGTGGCGGCAGCGGGGGTCAGGGGGACCGGGCGGCAGTAGAAGCTGCGGCAATCGGCTGGAGCGGGTGGCAGGTGGTGAGGGCGGCGGGCGCAACAGGGTCGGTTGGAGGCAGTGGGGGCGGCAGCGAGCGGCGGGAGCAGCGGTCTGCAGCGTTGGCGACGGCCCGCAGCGTGGGCGGCGGCCAGCAGCGACGGAGGTGGCGAAGAGCGAGGGCGGCGGCCAGCAGCGGGGGCGGCGGCCAGCAGCGGGGGCGGTGGCCAGCAGCGGGGGCGGCGGCCAGCAGCGGGGGCGGCGGTCAGTAGCGGGGGCGGCGGCCAGCAGCGGGACCAGAGGCAGCGGCGGACAGCAGGGTGGGGGGCACGGGAACTCCTGGGCTGAGGGAGCATTCTTAACTGAAGACGCTTACGCGAAAACACCCTGGCCTGGAGTTGTGCTGTGATCGAAGACCATCTTCTGAAGGCACGTTCGCGCAAATAATCGGGCTCGAACCTGCTTTGCTATTTGACAGGCTCACAGTACATGCAGACCGCGCATATCTTCTATCACCTTGTCGAGGGCACCGGACAAATGAGCCATCCGGCCGCTGATCCCGCAGTTTGTCAGTCGCCCGCAATTCTTGCCTCGCCGCGCTTCGCACACAGTCGCGCGGTCTCACCCGTCACGTTGCGCGCCTTGCAATGTCCTGCTTTGAAGCGTTTGACTGCGACTCAACGCCCTCAGAGACATCCGAGACCGCCGCTCGTAAAGTACCATCGACTTTACTCCGTGCCACACCGCCAGAAGGCCCCGTACACCGTGCAACCCGCCTCACGACCCTTCCTGTCCAGCTTCTTGCGCTATAAACACCGTCGCGCGCCGTACGCGCGAACAAGACCTCCTTATGGCGTCCACCTTTGTACGAGGCACCCGACCACGCGTACCAACGTTCCCAGTGCAAAGAAACGGCGACGAAACGTTCAGGTGCTGCAGATTGAGCGAAAAGAAAATGTTCCTCGGTCTCAACAAGTACTCCCGCAACGTGCACTAGATCTCAAAGAAATTACAAACGGTCTTCACCATGTTGGTAGATACCCTGCCCTTGAAGGCAAGGTATTATTGGGTACGAACACGAATAGGAGTGCTGTCGTTAAGGACATGGAATAGAGTGGGTCGAAGAGAAAGTGGTCTGGTTTCAACTACACTGGCCCGTGGCTCTCTAGACTGTGGTATGGAGGTCTGGCGCTGAGAAGCGCTGTCGGGCATTGGTTGCGGCCAGGAGGGTTCAGTCGCCCGGTCGTATTGCGATGTCATCGGTGGACTCATTATCGCTGGTCATTGCATGCCCCCTTCTGACCAGTGCCGCTGCCAACTAACCCCCCCCCCTCTTCGTGGCCTATTCATCATCGCCAAGATGGGCCCGCGGATAGAGGCCTGATCAGGATGCCGTTTGGCGAACTGCCAATCAGCCATATCTGCGTTCGGCCTCTGTGGGAGTGATCGGAGCCCAATCGAAAACTACCGTTGTTCGGCCGACCGGTGGTCCCCCCCTCAATACAGCATTTTAGCAGGGTTTTACTGTACAGGCAGTTTCCAGCTTCATGCACCAATCGCGGCGTCAAATTGTTTCCGATGCTGTAATGTGAAGCGCCACGGTGACGTCTGTTCGACGACCGCCCAATCATTCGTCTCCAGCGGGGCTCGTGGCGCAGCGCAGCCGGTGCTTGCTGATAATGGGTTTGGTTAATTGCATGACAACGACGAACTCTGCCGGACTGCGCCACCGTTTTGTACACTACGAGTCTTTTTGGGCCGGTCACATGAGCCTGAGACGTAGTCGCCCAGGTTTGGAGCTTCAATCAGGGCCAAACTGGGCGTGTTGAGCATGATGGGTTAAAGCATAGAGTTCTGAGAAGAAGATAGTGACAGCATGGGCAGCCCAGCCATGGAGGACGCATTGTGACGAATTTGACAAGACCGAGGCTCAGACAAGCTCTTTCAGTTCGCCTTTACCATTGGAGTAGCTGCTTTCAAGCTGCTTCATCGAGCCAGGTAGCTCCTGGTGCCGAATATACACTGGCTAGCAATTTTATCCGCGGTGGCCGCCCTGAAGGGGCTGCTACCGCAGAAGGCGGGCCCATCAAGAGCTGTGCAGACCGCAAGGACTGTGAACTGCTAAACGAGACATACAGCGAGCCAGCCCGCCCACCTTTGATGTGTCGGCTCGCCGGTGTCCTTCTCATGTGCACAACGGGCACTGCAGACGTAGGCGGTGCATCTCAAAAGCCGAGGAGATAAGGCCTGTCACAATGGCGCTTGTTTACACGATGTCCATGTCCATGGATGAAAGTTGTTGATGAGGAAGCGGTGGAGACCAAGCTCTTCAGACGTGTTGGGAGTGTTTCGGAGCGTTGCAAACATGCCGTGGCGCGCGGCGAGCGAAATGAAGACGGTCTCAATTTGCTCAAGACGCTGCACAGCCTAGAGGGGAACAGCCGCGAGGGACGGTTGGCACGTGGCCATTTCCATGTCCCACTGTAGCCGCTTTGTGCCAAACTCCGTGTCACGCAGCCGTTGGAATGGGCGGCGGGGACGAGTCGCTGCACGATCACCGCGTTAGAGGTCTCGCCATCCACACGATACACGATTAAGCGGGCCAGACCCCAGCACGTGTTGGCCGACGGTGTGGGGCGTGAGGATCCATTCATTTGCGGAGGGACTGACTCGGTACCTACCGCCTACGATGAAGATGGGGGCGTAGTGAAAGTGAGCTGCTCATGTCCACCGGGTCCGAAGAACTTGTGGACAACGCAGTCGTTGACGGTAGCGGATGCGCACCAGCAAGGACGGTGTCGTCCACCCAGCTGTCTTTCTCGTCACTGCAATACGGATCACTCAACTTAGGGTCAAGCGCCGGGTAGTCGTCCTCGGGCTTGCTTCTGACGTCAGCTCGCCCCGCAGCCGTCAATGGCCATTTGTTAATGGTGGCCGCCGGCTGGTGGCCACCAACTGAGGTGCCCGCCGTGCTCCTGTCGGTGGCACCCACGTCCGTGACGGCCGTCACAAGGATTTCATCTTCTTTGTCCTCTGTCGAGATGAACGACAGCGTCTGCTCGCAACGCATCAGCTGGTGGGTGTAGGTCTCAATGTTCTGGTTCGTGCAGGTGTACATCGCTTTGCAACATTTTTGCAGAACCTCGTTGACACTGGTGGCCGATTCCATGACGTTTTCGCGCAGCATCAGCTCCGAAAGGAGGTGGTAGGCGCGTCGATGAGCTTTAAGAGTGTTGATCGTCCCGAGGAGGACCGCCACGTACCCTGTGACGAAATCATACACCTCATCCGCGAGCTCACTTACCGCTCCGTCTGTCATGATGGTGTTTATGTGTTGAGTGTACCCGCAATGCTTTCCAGTGAGCTAGGCAGAGCGGGAAACAAGCTCCGGTACCGCCTCATGCATCGACTTGCAGTCGAACAGCTCCAAAAAGACCGTGGACTCGACTCGGAGTGAGACGACAGGCCTGTCATCGCCTTTCTCCCGCTTCGAATCGGTGCTGTCGCCAAGCGATACCGAGTCGAAGCCGTCTTCAGAGCCGTAGAAGCCGACCTCGTTGACTTGAAAGCGCGACAGTTTTTGTCCCGCCGCCTCGGCCGTCGTACGTACGCGCTCGGTAGAGCTCGCGGGCTTCTCATTGACTCTCGTTTTGCGAAACGCTCCATACACGAATTGCCGCCCCACCAGAGCGCATGGCGTGAAGCCGTTGTACGCGACGGAGTATCGCCAGTCGCTGCCATTGAGCGTTGCCTGCTTGACGCCGGCAAAGACGAGGCAACTGCATGCGGGGCTCAATGGAGAAGGGGATGCGGATGGCAATTGAAAGACCATCCAGCACAGGAAGAGCTGCACCACCTCAAAAAGCCAATGTCAGACACAGAACGGCATGAGAATGGTGGTGAGCTGCCCAACACCACTTCGGCGGGGTGTTGTCCACGAGTGAGGAATTGGGAAGCGTCATCTGCGGAGCCCCCGTGATTAGCGTGAGGGAATACAACCTGGTGGGTAGATAGACGCCAAGCAAGTGCGGTTGAGTTCTGAGATGCGCTCGTTGACGGCCGCAAACACGTTGCGCGGAGTGCAATAGCGTGCCAGGCGACCCCCACTGCAGACGGACAGCAGGAAGCCGGGAATCTTAGCCCCCGAAAACCGCAAAACGCCGAGCTTAAGCACCTGCGACACCGTGACCGAGCATGACCATGTCCACGAGACCGAACAAATCAACACAACATCGGCACGCCTTGTGAGCAGCCAAATCGAACACGCGTAATGCGGGTGGTGGGGGCACAAACGGCCCCCTGAGCACACCGGGCAACACACAGATCGCGATCACAGTACAGACGGACAGGGAAGTGCATACATACGTGGACCAGATCAAACCCGAACACCATGTACAGGCTCATCCGCCGGTTTTCAAGCCGTGGACGGCCCCCAGGACAGGCACAAAGGGGGACGCAGAGTGGTCGTCGGAAACTTGCTTTCGCCGAGCGGTTCCGGTGCCCGTGTCGTACAGGACAGCGGCCTCCAGTTTCAACCTCAGCGTTTCTTGCACGTCCCGGTTGACGCACGGGGCGTTGCATGCAACGGACTCGTCCTTGCCAACCCGACAGATTGAATGGCTTCATGCCCTCGTTAAGCCGCAGACCGAGTACGTGCTGCTGCTCAGGGTGGTCTCCTGCGCACAACTTGATGCGGGGGAAAACTCTGACCCTGCCATGCCCCTTGATTGCACGATCCTCCCCAACTCGACTGGCCATGATCACAGAGTCAAGCAAGGCAAAGGGACAGCGCTCCAAGAGGGCGTCGCGCGTCATCCGCACTTTTTCTTGGTGAACTTGGAAGCGCCGAGACGTGGAAAAATGAAGGGGATGTATCCCACCGTCCGCAAAGCGGAAGTGCCGTCCAACACATTGGGAACCCTTGACCGTATGGGGTACATGTGGTGCGCTGAGCGAATGAAGAGAGAAATAGTAGCACGCGAGAGATACCCAGCTAGGATAACCTCAACGTCAGGCGTCGTTAGATCGAAGATGAAACAAATTAGGGTGATGAAACTCCCGAGCAAGGCATCTGTCTTGAGCGGCGGTCGGCCGGGGCTGTTTCGTACCTCCCGAGCACGAGACAAAGGCAGCGTCAGAGTGGAGCTGGATGCCGAGCACGAAGACGTTTGTGAAGAGCGTCTGGTGCAGAGGTCGACCGTCCTCCTGCTCGTTGAGATATATGTCTCGGTTCAGAGTCTTGGAGCAAACCGCCTCTCCATTCTCATGCCACCGCCGCTTCCCGTGCAGCACCACCGTAATCCCCAACAACATAGCTTCGACGGCAGCCTTCGTCATGTCGCGCAAGTGAAATCCGAACACAGTGCCACGCAGGAGGATGTCCGTTTTTCGCAACCTCAGCTCGGCCGTGCACCGGTCCTGCTCCTCCCTGAACGCCCTCATACAGCTAGATGCCGTAGGGAGCGCCGCCGTCATTGGCCCGACGCGGCCAGAGTTCCCCGCCGTCGCCTTCTCCGCCGCTATTATTGTTGCCCGGTACTCACATCGGCCCTTTTTGGAGAGCCCGTTACCGCTAGTCGACAAGGAGGAGTTGCGAAAGCGTTTGAGCACGGGCGTGTTGAACTTTGATGGCTTAGTCTTGGAGCGATCGGCCAGGTGCACCGTACGCTCTAAATCTCCTTAAAATCGGTTGTAGTCATGGTTGCGCGTCGCTAGCGTGTGGCAGACCGGCTTCGGCGACTGTATATCGACGGAGGGGGGGGGCGCAGTCTCTCGACAGCTACCCAACAACAGAAAATGCTCTTCTGGGACAGAAGAGATGCGGCGGTGGTATTAGGCAGGAGTGGCTTCGAAGAGGATCACCGACGGCTTTTCCGCCTAGTCTTCACAACCATTGGTGAAAGCGCAACCGATCAGGCCAATACCGGCCCTGTGCGGGCCCCCCGGCCACCAAGACCCAGAAATCATTGGGGCGGCGCGCCGCAGATCATAGACGGGCAGGAGTCCATTGAGCAGGGCCCGTGAGTTAGCAAATTCAAGAATAGGCGGCGGCAGAGGAGTTGGCGGCACACAGGAAGGTGAAGACGGTGGTGGTGTTGTTAAATCGTCGTCTTGGAGAAAGGCCATGTTCCGGTAGCAAGCCTGGCGGTGATTCTTGAGGTTGGTCCGCAAGGGAAACAAATGCCGACAATGTTGACAATTTTGACGAAGTGGTGAGGCGATGGGTGTGCTGCGGCGGCGCTGCTTGTAACCCATTGCTGCAACTTCGTCCAGACCCGAAAACCGAGTAGGGTGTGCCGCGCCTACCTGCCACGTGTCGAGGTGCAGCCGCCCTCATTCGAGGGAGAGGATCGGAGCGTCACGGAAAAGGAAGGCCGCCGAGTGGCGGCGCCGCGCTCTGCACTGCAATGCAGAAAAACAGCGGGTTTCCGAGGCAGTGGCCACCCGAGACGGCGTCTGCCCGAGGCGGTGGCTGCCTGAGGCGGCGGCTGCCCGAGGTGGCGGTTGCCCGAGGCGGTGGTTGCCCGAGGCGGCGGCCCTTGTGGAGGCAGCGACTCTTCGCAATGGTCGTGAATGTGGCGGCCCACTGTGACGGTTACGGACGGGTAAGACGAACGAAGCTGGGTCCAGTCGTTCGCTTTCGGCCACGGTGCGGATTGGAGCCGTTCTTCCCTATTCGAAGGCAGAAGTTTAAGCGGCAGTTAAGTTGGAGTATCGATCACTCACGTGCGATAGCGAATGTGCCACTCTAATGCGGATCCATCAAGCCTTCCTATGCGTGGTCAATGAGTACCAACCGAGTTCCGTTGCAGTAGCATGAGGGAGCTCCACCTGTGTCCTTCCCTGCTTAAATTGAGTCCTTCATGGCATCTATCGTGGAGAGCACCTGCTGCAATCAGATCACTTACCTCAATATTGTTCATCACTTGCACGGATTGCACCCCCGTCAAGATTGTCCCAACCCGCGCCAGGAATCCTACACCCCCTCCTAGACGTCCTGATCTTCCTTGCTCATCAGCTGGATCTCCAGGTCGAGCGACACCCGCTCGCTCGACGACGAAAGGAACAGGCGCCACGCTCAGGGACCAGAAGGGAGCCCCATTGCACCTTAGTCAAACTAGCAACGAGTACACCAGGGGAAGACGGGGTTCGAAATCTTAGACCGCACCGTGTGCGCAAAGCCCACACGACAGGCCAGGCTGAAGTTGTGCGACGACGAAACAAAGGCCCGCAGCACCCTTGACGCGACAACGACCAAGCACAGCCGCTGCTTAAAGCAATTCTTGCGCTTCTCAACCCGCTCATGGGGAGCGCCATCCGCACTCACCATGTGCGACCGGTTGAAGGCGAAGAAAGCGGTGCCCTGAGCGCTGTTGACGCTCAGATCAGGGGCCTTGACGTTGAGCATGCGCGCCGTAACGCCTTGCATCTGTCTATTTACGACTTTAAAGACGACGTGCTTGTAGAGAGCGGCGCAGCCGTCACGCTTTTCGGTCAGGCGGGCGTGCTGCAGCATGAACATAAGCACCACCCGCCCCTTTGCTTCATTGGCGTTCTCCAAACGCGTCCAATCACGGAAGACGTTGGGCGTGACGTCGGCCTTTCGCACAAGCTGAATGACCAAGAGAGCGGCGCAGTGACGCCAGGCGCGGACACAACGTGCCACATAGGGGTTAGCAGCTCGGATGCCATCGCCGGCCAACATTGCGCCGACGTCCGCCCGCGTTTTAGGGTCCGCCGCCATGCCGGAAATGGTCTCGCCCAGCCCTCTCGCTATGAGCAATTCAAGTGTCGCTGCAGGCACCGCCGAGAGCATGGCCGCCCGAACGTACGAGGCTCGCATCGTCTCATGTTTCATGTCGACGTGGAGCAGGAGCGAGTAAACGAGACCGGAATAATAACGTGATCCTCCGACCGGAAGCGGCATAAAACCGGGATCCTTGTCCTTCACCCCCTGGGTGACGCTGATCCTGACACTTCCGGTCGCTTCAAGACCCATTGATCCCGATTGCGAATTCAAGCGGGGCTCTGACTGGTCCTCTCGATCTTTCTGGAATGGGCTTCTGGATGGATCTAGAAACACGTAGCAGCATCCAATCAGATGGCGTGAGCTTCCATGACAAGGGATCTTTGCAGCTCAGCGCTCTACTTCTGGGCAGCGTTTGTTGGGCTCGAACAGCTTCTCCCTCCTCCCCATTTCGACCACGCCTCCTTGCTCAGCCCCCCGCTTCCCCGCGCCACCCCTTCCCCCGCCATAACCTTCATCACCGCCAGCCCCCTCCACCTATTTGGGGATTTCTGCCCAGGCCAACGTCTTCTTCGAGGTGTCCCCCTTCTCATCCAGTCAACATGACTGATATGCGGGAATGCCGTTGCCCTCTTTGCTGTGGCGAGGTGCTGAGGGGTTCCTCAATGGTGTCCCGCACCACGTGGTTCGAACACCAGAGAATGGCGTGCGGCCTCCGCCCCCGCCGTGCCAAGGCTGGGCATGCCGTCCGGGCTGCAAATCAAGGGGGTCCTACCGCGCGGATGGGCGGTCCGCAAAGAAGACCACCTATTGGCCGCTGCTTCCCTGGCTGAGCATGATGCTTGCTGACCCAGATATTGGGGCGGGTATGGTCTCAGCTATGAACGAGGCACGCCAAGCAGCCGCAGATGGCCCACCGAAAGACGTCCGAGACTGGTTTGACGGGACCACCTTCCGCAAAATGTACGCACAGGGGTACTTCTCAAAAAACACGTCTATCGCGCTGAGCATCTCGACGAACGGATTTCAAGCCTGGAGGCAGCGCGGTTTCGAAGGTTGGCCGATTATTGCGACCATCCTTACCGTCGACCCGAGCACAAGAGTCCAAATTGTGTCACATGCAATCCTTGGAATCACTCCGGGGCCGGGGAAACCCGCTGACTTGGACACGTTCCTGCACCCGATCGCTGAAGAGATGAACGAGCTGGCGGCCAGGGTGTTAAATCTAACCGTGGCAGGGTTCACTGACCCTCACGTTGTGCACGCATTCGTCGGGCAGTTGACCACGGACATGCCTGGTGGTGAAAAGCTACTCATAGCAGTTGGCAGCAATGGCGAGTACGGCGGACGGTTTCGAATTTTTGCCGCAGTCGAACTGAAGCGCCGGTACTGCTACGCCCCATACGCCCCCGATGACCCTCCCCCATCTAAGCGGCCTCGGTTCGATGTCAGAGGAGACGCAACGCCGTGCCGGATGGCGGAAGCCATCACCGCAGGCGTCGCCAAGGTCGAGTACGCTCGCGCAGCGGGGAAGAGCAAGGCTGCGGTTCGGAACTTGGCCCAGAAATAAGGCTTCAAGGGGAACGGGATTTTCATTTGGCCAAGCCCGGCGGACAAGGCTCGCTACCCTGCTCTGAAGTACCTCTGAGGACTTGGGACCGACCTTGTGCCATATGATACTATGCACGTACTCCTCTGCAACGTGGTGCCCAGGTTGTGGGAGCTGTTCGCTGTAGAGAACGAGAAGCTTGGCGAAGACCAGCCATGCCTCATCCCAATGTCTGTTTGCGAATCTAGCGGCCGCGAGATCAAGGCTGGGCGCCCCACCGTCCCGCTCGGCCAAGCGCGGTCTTTGCGAAATATTGACAAGTATTCGGGCTCCTACAAGGCAGTCGATTGTATGTACTTTCCTTTGAGCGTTGGAGAAGTCGTCCTTGCCGACAGAATTCCTGATGAATTTTTCAAGATGATTATGTATCTTTGTCAAGCTGGGTGCCTGCGTTTCAAACCGAGCTCCCTGCCGGAGGATGAGCTTAAGGCGGCCGACAAGCTTCTCAAGCATTTTTGCCACGCTTTTTACACGAATGTGTACGCCGGCAAAGTGGAGCGGCTGCGCCTTTGTGGGCCGATTGTTGCGGCTCTGCTGGACGTGACTGCAAACCTACGTTCATGTGGCCCTGCCTGGTCGTTTTGGCAGTTTCCAGCAGAGGGTCTCATCGGCACACTTACACGTCTCATTCGGTCTCGGCGCTTCCCTCACGAGGCTCTGACAACTGCCGTATATTCGAAGTACTCGGCAGAGTTGGTCACTAGCTTCGCCGATGCGCACGTTGCGGACGCCTGCGTGGAAGCAACAGGGAAACCTCGCCAAAGGGACAGTAAAGATCCGGTTGGCACTTTGACGGTGTCCAAGGAGCCGAACGTGAATCTGCTTCCTCCTCGGCAAGTTGCTGCTGCTTTGATTGGCGCAGAGCTCGCTCGGATGAAAGCAGTTCTAGTCGTGGAAGGAGTCGCCGAAGTGCCTCCTCACATATTTGCCAAGAAGAACTTTCGAGCGCGGCTTGCAAATGGCCACGTTGCCGGGACTGTCTCCTCGTCGCAGGAAGCGGGGGATCGGAGGCGGGACCGCCTCGTTCGCGTCAGGTCGCACGTGCTGCAGACGACAGCACGCGGGCGGAGGCAGTAGCGTGTCCCTGTGAACGTGTATGGGGCCGTACACCACTTTGCTGTGATCTTTGTTGCCGGCGAGCTCAAGACATTGGCCTATATCGAGTTCGTGCGGTCGTCGGCCGACCGCCCGGGGTCGTATGGGCTGCCAGAGAAGCGCCGGGACACAGAGTGCTTTTCTAGTCTCGGCGGTGCCATGCGCTATGTAAATATGACGTCCATTGATGCCGTCGTGGGAACTCTTTTTGTGAGGGAGCGGCACGTTGTCTTGTACACGAGGGAGGTGCTTAGTTCTGAATAGTTGCCCGGGGGGTTCTCTTCACTGGCTTGGGTACTGAGGCGCCCCACCCCCGTTCTATGTTGCCAGCATTCTCGGGACGGAGGATGATAGACCGGACAGAAATGTGCTGTAGAAGAGGCCGCACGGCTAAGGTGGTGTAGTGCTCCTGCTTGAAACGGTGCACCCAAGTTCTACTTTGTAAAATTTCATTGTTGTACTTATATCTGGGAGCCAGGTTTTGTGCTGTCACGCTGTCCGCTGCTGCTCCGGCGACCGCCGTCGTCAACAGCTGTCTTCATCGCCCACCGTGTCATCAT
>ENA-ORXU01002451-ORXU01002451.1-marine-metagenome-genome-assembly--contig:-NODE-2451-length-12691-cov-3.439987_pt1 | contig 12691 bp, 9 predicted proteins | sample MGYA00237869_ERZ511484 | MGnify/ENA metagenome assembly ERZ511484 | reverse complement strand
CACCGGCGGTCTTCTCTTCGCTTTCGACGCGGCGAACGAGAACCCGGTCATGCAGGGGACGAAATTCCATTTGGTCGCTCCTTGGGTATTGCGATAGTCGTTGTCTCGCGCCGCTGGCACTCGCATCGTATGAGTGCTAACGGCGTTGGAGCGGAGATATTCATCGCACGGGCAACCGTCAACCCGTGCGACGGGATGAAAACAAATTTTTAACGATTTCGTGGAAAGGGGCGGCGGTCATCCCTGCCGCGACAGGCCCCTGCCTTCCGGCGGAACGTCGGCGAGATGGATCCACGACAGGCGCTCGTCCGCGAAGTCGTGTCCGGTCGGAGTGACGGCATCGGGGTCGGAAAGGCTGGCGGCGTAGAAATGCATCTCGTCGGGCGCGCCGTCCCATTGATACGACATCTGGCTGCCGCAGGTCGCGCAGAAATGGCGACGCACCCTGGCCGAGGAACGATGGAGGACCGGCACCGCCCGCGTCCACTCCCACCGTCCGTGCAGCACGGCGAAGAAGGTGGTGAAGGGAGCGGAACAAGCGCGGCGGCAGCTTTCGCAATGGCAATACGCAACCCAGAGGGGCGGTCCTTCGCAGCGATAGGCGACCGCGCCGCACAGGCAGTGCCCTTCCAGACCATCGGGCGTTCGACCGGGTTCGGTCCGCGAAGCCGCGCCGCTGTCGAGCGGTCCGACGATTCCATCCATGTGAGTTCCCCCGTCACTTTACCTCGACAGTATTCGGGTGCGCCCGTGCTGTAAATCGTCGAAGCCCCCATCCTGCCATTCGGCCGGTCGTATCTCCGGGTCCGCGACACGGCCGTTTGGCCTCCAGAGCAAGGGTTCGCCGCCCCGACCATTCCGCCAGACCGGGCACGAAACCCGCTTGACACCGGCACCCTCGCGCCGTATCCGTCGCGCTCCATCGGCCCAGATGGCGGAATTGGTAGACGCGCTGGCTTCAGGTGCCAGTGTCCGTAAGGACGTGGAGGTTCGAGTCCTCTTCTGGGCACCATTCTTCCTGCGATTCGGAAGAATGGATGCAGATGGCCCGGATGCGCAACGGCGCATCCCCGGGGGCGGTTAGCTCAGTTGGTAGAGCACAGTGTTCACATCGCTGGGGTCACTGGTTCGAATCCAGTACCGCCCACCATTTTCCATCATGATGAATTGTGTGCGGGCCGCTGTCGCGGGTTCGGAATTCAAGCCGATCGACACGACCTTCCCGATATCACCGCGTCATGCGAATCCAGACATCGCCCATATGCGCGGCGAAGCCGAGGGTAAGCCACAGGGCCACCCATACGGGAGACTGCGGTGCGACCAAGGCGGCGCGCAGGGCCAGGATCAGTGCGATCCCGGCGGCGGCGTTGCACAGAAGCGGCGCGATAGCCAAGCCAAATCGCTGTCGCATCGCCACCAGGATCGCCGTCTCGATCACCAGAACCGCGACGGCGATATCGGCCACGGCTCCCGAGCGAAACAGCGACAGCGCCCAATCGGGCATTGTCAGCGCGCCGACAGGCCGAGAAGCTGCTGCATATCCTTCAGGAAAACCCGCAGATGCGCGAGCGGTTCGCGCCGTACGAGCTTCTTGTTGAGATAGGATTCCCAGGTCAGACGCTGCACGTCGGGGTCGCGGCACATCTTGACGAATTTCTCGCGTCGCGAGTCGCTGTGATACCAGAAATACTGCAAGACGCCGAGGATGAAGAAGACGCGGCCATGCTCCTTCATGAAGCGTTTCCGCGCGGTTTTCAGAGCCTTGGTCGATCCCGTCGCCATCAATTCCTCGGTCGCGTCGGCGCTGAGTTCGCCCGAGAGCATCGCGTAATAGATACCTTCACCGGAGGAGGGCGCGACGACACCCGCCGCGTCCCCTGCCAACAGAACGGCGCGGCCATCGTCCCAGCGACGCATGGGTTTCAGAGGCAGGGGCGCGCCTTCGACGCGGATCGTCTCGGCATCGGCCAATCCGGCATCTTCGCGCAGCTTCCGGGTCGCGTCCTTGAGACTGTGGCCCTTTACGGCAGAGCCGCAGCCGATGCTGGTATGGGCACCATGGGGAAAGACCCAGCCGTAGAAATCAGGGGAGATTTTCCCGTCATACACGACGTCGCAACTCGTCGGATCGAACTTCTCGGTCGCTTCCACCGGCGACTTGACGATCTCATGGTAGGCGAAGACGTAGGGGGGCCGCTTCTTCGGCCCGAAGATCGCGCGCCGGACGGCGGAGTTCGCACCATCCGCCCCGATCACCGTGCGGGCCGTCACCGTGGTCGTGGCTTCGCCCTTCGGTGTGACGGTCAGGATGACGGCCCCGTCCTCGCGGTATTCCAGGCTGTCGAACTGTCCGGTCATGCGGATCGCGCCAGCCTTTTCGGCCCGGTCGCGCAGCCACGGATCGAAGACGTCGCGATCCACCATGCCCACATAGCCTCGGTCGCCGATATCCATGCGCACCTTCTCGCCCTTGGGCGAGATGATCCGCGCTGCGCCGATGCGGGCGGTCAGCAGTTCCAGCGGAATCGCGTAATCCCGGATCGCGCGGGTCGGGATCGCGCCGCCGCACGGCTTGATGCGCCCCTCCTTGTCGATCATCAGGACGCTGTGACCGCGTCGGGCCAGATCATGCGCAGCGGTCGCACCCGAAGGTCCACCACCGACGACGACGACATCATAATCCGTGTTCATAATCTTACTCCGCCGGTTGCAGGGTGAGGGGGCCACGAGGGCCGCATGGTTCGGCTGCCGGTCGCGCCCCGATACGGGTCGCGATCATGGCGGCGACGATGAAGAGCGCGGCTTCCGCGCCGAAGACGATGGCGAAGGAGAGCGGGACGTCTCCGGTAATCGCACGGGTCGCGTCGATGGCGACGGTGCCGAGAAAACCGCCCAACCCGAAGGCGATGGCCTGTGCCGCCCCCCAGAGACCCATGCGGATGCCTTCCCGTGAGCCGCCTCCGCCGCCTGCCAGTGTCATCATCGTGCCGATGGCCGCTACCGCGAAGACGCCGTTGGCGAATCCGAGGATGAAGACGTTTGCCTTCAGCGGCCATGCCGGTGCGAGGGAGGCCGATGCGGCGAGAAAGGCGAGGGCGATGCCCGAACCGATACATCCCGTGACCGTGAAGAGCTTGAGGATTTCCGGCTTCTTGCGCGCCATCAGCGTCCCGGCGATCCCGACCAGCGCCATGCCCGTGAACACGCCGCCATGCTGCATCCCGCCAAGCTGCGTCGATTCACCCGGCGTCATGCCATAGAGCAATCCGGCGAAGGGCTCGAGGATCAGGTCCTGGGTGCTGTAGGCCAGCATCGCGACGAAGACGAAGATCGTGAATAGCCGCGCCTGCGGGTCCGCCCATGTCTCGGAAAAGCTCTGCCGGAACGATATCTTTTCGCACTGTGCGGCCCTGTCGTCGCCGACGATCGCGCGCCGTTCGATGCCCATGACCGCAAGGCCTGCAATCGAGCAGGAAATCAATCCGGCTATGGCCGTGACCGTTATGAGGCGCTCATGGGAATAGGGGTCGAGATATTGGCCCGAGATGATCGCCGTGGCGACGATGCCGGCGATCATCATCATCCAGACGATCGTCGCGGCGGCAGGTCTGCGGGTCGGGGTCGTCCGGCTGGCGAGCAGGGCCAGAAGCGACGTGCCCGCCGCCCCGATCCCGAAACCGATCAAGACGAAACAGAGCGCCGCCGCAGCGATGGCTAGGCCGAAATCGGTCTCGAAGAGGAGTGTGGTCGCCGCCGCTCCAGTCCCCGCGAGGGCCAACAGGGCCAACCCTGCGATGATCCAGTGTGTCCGCGAGCCGCCGCCATCGGCCCCGTGTCCCCAGAGGGGCCGCGAAATCTGAACGCCGTAATGCAGACCGACGAGGGCTCCGGGGATCATCGCCGCCAGACCGAGTTCCACGACCATCACGCGGTTCAGCGTCGATGTCGTCAGGACCACGATGGACCCCAGTGCCGCCTGAACCAGCCCGAGACGGATGATCGAGAGCCAACTCAATCCGGGAAGTCCGATATCGTTTCTCATCCCGTCATCCTCTTATCCAACCGCTCCGCCGAGCGCACGCAGTGCAAAGGCCGTAATCATCATGCCGGTGACGTAGAGACCGACGCCGATGGCGCTGTACCAGATCGCAAAGCGTACGGGATCGCGCAGGAACCGGATCATGCACCCGACCTGTACGGCCAGCATCGCGGCGACGGCCATCGCATAGGTGTTCATGTTCCAGTAGATCAGCAGCGCGACGACGCCGAGCTGCGTTGCCGCCATCACCACGCAGGCCACCCGTGCCGCGCCGGATACGCCGAGCTGCACCGGCAGCGTCCGTACGCCGAGCTGTGTATCGCCTTCGATGGCCTTGAAATCGTTGAGGGTCATGATGCCATGCGCGCCGATGCCGTAGAGCAGGGCGATAGCCAGGATCGGTGTCGAGGGCGCGGTGCCGAGGGCGGCAGCGGCAGCGGTGATCCATGGCAGGGTTTCGTAGGAAAGCCCCACCGCCAGATTGCCCCACCACCCGTTCAGCTTCAGCCGAAGCGGCGGCGCGCTGTATGCCCATGCGAGCGCCACGCCGATTACGGCGGCTCCGAAAACCCACCACCCGAGCAGAGCGGCGAACAGCAGCGAGAACAGCGATGCGGCGATCGCGACGAACAGCCCCCATCGTCCCGGCATCCTGCCGGACGGGATCACTCTCTGAGGTTCGTTGATCGCATCGACATGGCGGTCGAACCAGTCGTTGACGGCTTGGCTGGCTCCGCAGACGAGCGGTCCTGCCAGCAAGACACCGCCCGCGATATAGAGCCACCTGTCCGAAACCACGCTGCCGACCGAGATTGCTCCGCAGGCATAGGCCCACATAGGGGGAAACCATGTGATCGGCTTGAGCAATTCGAGCACGGCACCCGGTTTCGGAGCGGTATTCAGTGCGGACATGGGTGTAGCGTGTTCGACCATCCCTGGACGGTAGGGCGGGCGTCAACGAGTGTCAATTAATAGTGACACTTTTCTGTAAGCTAAAATTGACACTTCATGGGCGTCAGAGATCAGGAATCGTCACCGAAATCCTCGAGACCATAGCGTTTGAGCTTGATGTAGAGGCTCTGTCGGCTGAGACCCAGCAGATCGGCGGCCGATGCGCGGTTGTTGTTCGTCTGGTTCAACGCTGCCTCGATGCACATCTTTTCGATGACGTCGACCGAGTCGCGGATCAGTTCCTTCATCGGCACGCGGCCTACGAGTTCCGAGATCCCGTTCGGGTCCGTTTCGGCACCGAACGGTTGGGCGGGCAGGGCGCGCTCGCGACGGCTGCCTTCGGAGATGATGATGATGAACCGCGTCTCGTCCCCGACCACCGTCGAGGATGCGGAAACCGAAACGTCGTTCGAGCCACCGGCTTCGCCGCGCGCGACCGTCGCGAAATTCGTGACGCGACCTTCCTTCTTGAGCTTGGAGAGCAGGACCTGACTGTCGACGGACGATGCTCCGAGCCAATTGCTAACCTGTCGTCCGATGATCCGGTCCTTGTTGAGCGCCTGAACGAGATCGAGGAACTGCTCGTTGACTTCGAGCACGTTACCCTGGGTGTCGAGCAGGGCGACGCCTTCGGGCAGGTTCTTGAGCAGTTCGATATCCTGTTCGTTGCGCGTATCGGCGATATCCGTGATGGTGCCGGTGCGGTCGAACTTGACGAGCAGGTTGTTCTGGCCGTTCTCGCGGAACGGCTCGACGGAAACGAGGCAATCCTGGCCGTCGAATGCGACCTCGGATTTGAAGCTCTTGGCGCTGCCCTTGTAATGGGCCTCCGTCATGATCTCGACGCCGTCCTTGCGCGATGCCCGGTCGAGCAGGTTCGCGGCAGAATCCCCGACGAGTTTTTCGGCATCCTTTCCGAACATCTGTCCGGCGGATCGATTGGCATCCATGATCGTCCGGTTGGCACCGTCGACCACGATGACGGCGCGCTTCGCCATCTGGAAGATCGTCCTGTACCGTGCTTCGGTTTCGCGCAGCTTGCGGTAATCGGCTTCCAGTTCCATCTGTGCCTGCACCAGACGCGACTGGGCATTGGCGACCTTGCTCTGATTTTCGCCGAATGCGAAGATCGGACCGGACTCGGACAGTTTGACCAACCGGTACGTCACGGGCAGATCGGGCCCCCGGTCTCCGGGGTGATTCAGCTGACGGGCGGTCGTGATCGTCTCCCGACCCGCATCGGCGAGCAGGGCAGTGACCTTCTCGATCGATTCCGGAGTGACGATATCGCTGAACTTCTGGCCGATCCATCGATCGGCCTTGTAGTCCTTGAACCCGTGATCCCGAAAGGCGAGGTCTTCGATCTCGCCCTCTTCGGAAAGAATGAGCGATATATCCGACCCGCGCATCACCAGTCGTGCGACGCCGCTTTCATCCAAGTCATGAAAATACGCCCTCGGATCGGTGAACTCGCGAACCTCCCCGGCGGCGGGCAGCGATGTCGCGCGAGACGTCATGACGTTCTGATATGCGGAATGCAGCATGGAGTGTGTTTTCCACTCGTTTCAGGGTTTTCGACGTCGAATCTCATGGTTCATTGCCGCCCGAAACGTAAGGAACAATGGCTTCTTCACAAGCCGCGTGACCGGATGCACCGCATCCAGAGATCCGATCACAAGGCATCGTCAAGCCCATGAGGACTACCATGTAGGACTGGATATGAGATGTAAACTAAAATAAGCGTCAATTTAAGTTGACACTTTTATGAACCGGACGTTACCTTTCCCTCATCGACACGGTTTTAGGGGCTGGAACGCCGGTGAAAAACAGGGACACAGAACGGACGGGGTCGCTCTATACGCCCGAGCAGCGCCGTCGGCGGGACGCGACGCGCTGGACACTGGTTCAGGGGGTGCTCGCGCCGGTCCAGTTTCTCGTCTTTCTGGTGAGTCTCGCGCTGATCCTGCGATATCTCGCGACCGGCGAGGGCCTGTGGGCCGCCGATGTATCGGTCGTCATCAAGACGTTGGTCCTCTACACCATCATGATAACCGGCGCGATCTGGGAGAAGGTGGTCTTCGGCCAGTATCTCTTCGCCCGAGCCTTCTTCTGGGAGGACGTCTTCTCGATGGCCGTTCTGGCGCTGCATACCGCCTATCTGTTCGCGACCTTCGGCGGCTGGCTCTCGGCTCAGGCGCTCATGGTCCTCGCGCTGGCGGCCTACGTCACATACATCGTCAATGCCGGTCAGTTCCTCTGGAAGCTGCGGGTTGCGCGGCTCGAAGGGTCGGCAACGAATGCGCCTTCGGGCGCGGAGGTCGCGTGATGGATGCACCCGATCTCAAATCCGCCGCTTGCGGCTCCAGCGCCGCCGAACCCCTGCGCCAACGTGGCCAGCATGAAGTCTTCTGCGGCCTGACCTCGATCATCTGGCTGCACCGCAAGATGCAGGATGCCTTCTTCCTGATCGTCGGCTCGCGTACCTGCGCGCATCTGATGCAGTCGGCGGCAGGCGTGATGATCTTCGCCGAGCCGCGCTTCGGAACGGCCATCATCGACGAGCGCGATCTGGCAGGCATGGCCGATATGCACGAGGAACTTGACCGCGTGGTCGACCGCCTGCTTTCGCGCCGCCCGGATATCAGGATGCTGGTTCTCGTGGGGTCGTGTCCGTCCGAGGTCATCAAGCTCGATCTCGACCGGGCCGCCCAGCGCCTCAACAAAGTCCATGCGCCGGATCGCCGGGTTCTCGCGTATTCGGGCAGCGGCATCGAGACCACGTTCACGCAGGGCGAGGACAACTTCCTCGCCGCCCTCGTGCGGGACATGCCGGTTCAATCCGAAACCGCGACCTCTTCACTGCTGGTCGTCGGCGCGATGTCGGATATCGCCGAAGACCAGTTCGAACGCATCTTCCGCAGCCTCGGGCTGGAGGATTTCTCGTTCCTCCCCGCCCGGCGCAGCACCGAAATTCCGGCCATCGGCCCCAATACCCGCTACATTCTCGCCCAACCCTATCTCGGCACGACCGCCAGCGAGCTGGAGCGGCGCGGGGCACAACGGATCGAAGCGCCCATGCCTCTGGGCGAAGAAGGGACGACCGCCTGGCTGCGCGCAATCGCGGACACGTTCGGGGTCGAGGCCGAGCGATTCGATGCCATTACCGGACCGGGCCGCGAGCGGGCGAAGAAGGCCGTCGCCCATTACCGCGACACGCTCGAAGGCAAGCGCATCTTCCTGTTCCCCGACTCGCAGCTCGAACCGGCCATCGCGCGGTTCCTGCATCGCGAGACCGGCGCGGAGATCGTCGAGATCGGCACGCCCTTCCTGCATCGTCGCCACACCCAGCCCGAGTTCGATATGCTGCCCGATACGGTCGCCGTCAGCGAAGGTCAGGACGTGGACAAGCAGATCGAGCGTTGCCGCGCTGCCGATCCCGATCTGATCGTCTGTGGCATGGGCCTCGGCAATCCATTCGAGGCCGAAGGCAGATCGACGAAATGGTCCATCGAACTCGTCTTCTCTCCGATCCACGGATACGAACAGGCCGGTGATCTCGCCGAGCTTTTCGCCCGTCCGCTCTCCCGCCGTGCCGCGCTGGAGGTTGCGGTCTGATGCAACTCACGATCTGGACATATGAAGGCCCCCCCCATGTCGGTGCGATGCGGATCGCGGCATCCATGCGCGACCTGCATTTCGTGCTGCACGCACCGCAGGGCGATACCTATGCGGACCTGCTGTTCACGATGATCGAGCGCCGCAAGACGCGCCCGCCCGTGACCTACACGACGTTTCAGGCCCGCGATCTGGGTGGCGACACGGCGGAAATCTTCAAGACCGCCTGCCGCGAAGCCGTCGAACGATTCACGCCGCAGGCTGTTCTGGTCGGATCATCTTGTACCGCTGAACTGATTCAGGACGATCCGGGTGGTCTCGCCAAGACGCTGGGTCTGTCGATCCCGGTCATCCCGCTGGAATTGCCGTCCTACCAGAAGAAAGAGAACTGGGGCGCGGCGGAGACGTTCTACCAGCTCGTGCGCGGCTTCGCGGGGGGGCGCACCCCGGCCCCGAAGGAAGAGGGCGTGCCGAGGACCTGCAACATCCTCGGCCCCACCGCTCTCGGTTTCCGCAATCGCGACGATATCGTCGAGGTCCAGAAGCTGCTTGCCGATCTTGGCGTCGAGGTGAATGTCATCGCGCCGCTGGGGGCCAGCCCCGCCGACCTGACGCGCCTGCCGAATGCCGATTTCAACATCCTGCTCTACCCGGAGATCGGCGATCAGGCGGTCCGCTGGCTGGAGCGCGAGTTCAAGCAACCGACCGTCCGCACCGTCCCCATCGGCATCGGCGCAACCCATGAATTCATCCGCGAAGTCGCCGAACTGGCAGGCGTCGATCCCGACCCCGTTCTCGGTTCCGAGGACGATCGCTTCTCGTGGTACTCCCGCTCCATCGACTCGAACTACCTGACCGGCAAGCGCGTCTTCATCTACGGCGATGCGACTCACGCCGTTGCGGCAGCGCGGATCGCGGAAAAGGAACTGGGCTTCAAGGTCTGTGGCCTCGGCACCTATGCCCGTGAATTCGCCCGAGACATTCGGAGCGCCGCCAAAGAATACGACGTCGAGCCCCTCATCACCGATGACCATCTCGAAGTCGAGGACGCGATCATCGCGGCCCAGCCTGAACTGGTGCTCGGGACGCAGATGGAGCGCCATGTGGCCAAACGCCTGCGTATCCCCTGTGCGGTGATCTCGTCGCCGATCCACGTGCAGGACTTCCCGGCGCGCTACTCGCCCCAGATGGGTTTCGAGGGCGCGAACGTGATCTTCGATAGCTGGGTCCATCCGCTCACCATGGGTCTCGAAGAACACCTGCTGACCATGTTCCGCGACGATTTCGAGTTCAACGACGATGCCAAGGCGTCGCATCTTGCCGCCGTGGGTGGAGGAGGCAGTGCCGCCGAAACCGTGCAGGACAACACTTCCGCAGAAGAACACGCTGCAGAGGAAACCGGCGAACAGACAGCCGATGGCGAGCCCGAATGGGCGAACGAGGCCATGAAGGAACTGAAGAAGATCCCGTTCTTCGTGCGTGGCAAGGCTCGCCGCAACACGGAGGCTTTCGCCGCCGAGCAAGGCGTAAGCCTCATAACCGTGGAGACGCTCTATGACGCAAAAGCCCATTTCGCTCGATAGAGCACGTCGGGCCGCGAACGGCGCGATTGCGCCGAACGCCGTGCCGATCCGGGTCACGATGATCACGCTCGACAATCACATGTCGAGTGCCGTCGACCGCGCGCGCGTCACCTTGGCAAAGGAGCTTCCGGGTCTGGAGCTGAACGTCCATGCCGTCACGGAATGGGGCGAAAACGACGATGCGGCAGAAGCCTGCCGCCGGGATATCGAAACGTCGGATATCGTCGTCGCGAACATGATCTTCCTCGAAGAACACGCGATCCGGTTGGCCCCATGGCTGAACGCGCGTCGCGAGGAGTGCGATTGCGTCGTCGGGGCGATGTCCGCCGCTGAAGTCGTGAAGACGACGAAGCTGGGCGATTTCAATATGTCCAAGCCCACGGGCGGGGCCATCGGTATGCTCAAGCGCCTGCGCGGCAAGAGCAAGAACGGCGTTTCCGCCGGTCGCGGTCAGATGAAGCTGCTGCGCCAACTGCCCAAGCTGCTGAAATACATCCCCGGCAAGGCACAGGATGTACGCGCCTATTTCCTGACCCTGCAATATCTGTTGGCCGGGTCGGACGAGAACATCGCGAACCTCGTTCGCTTTCTCATCGGTCGTTATGCGGCGGGCGAGCGCGAAGTCCTGCGCGACGTGGTCAAGCCCGTCGATCCGAAGCATTACCCGGAAGTGGGCCTCTATCATCCCGCCATCGAGGACCGGGTGACGGATGATCTTGCGGCGCTGAAAAAGCTGCCCGCATCGGCTCTCCAATCGGGTGGAACGGTCGGCGTTCTTCTGATGCGGTCCTACATCCTCTCGGACAATACCGCGCATTACGATGGTGTGGTCTCGGCGCTGGAAGCCAAGGGCCTAGAGGTCGTTCCGGCCTTTGCCAGCGGTCTCGACTCGCGCCCCGCCATCGACGCCTATTTCATGAAGGACGGCAAGGCGACGGTCGATGCGGTCGTGTCCCTGACCGGGTTCTCGCTGGTCGGTGGCCCTGCCTATAACGATTCAGCGGCGGCGGAAGAGGCGCTGGCGGCGCTCGACGTGCCGTATATCTCCGCCTTCGCGACCGAGTTCCAGAGCCTCCAGCAATGGGGCGCGGGCGAGCAGGGTCTGATGCCCATCGAGACGACGATGATGGTTGCGCTGCCCGAGATCGACGGAGCGACCGGCCCTATGCTGTTCGGGGGGCGCAATGACCGCTCCGGCGCGTGCACGGGTTGCGACCGTCGCTGTGATTTCTCCAACGCTGCCGGTGGGGCCGATATGCAATCCTGCCCCGAGCGCGCCGGAATGCTGGCGGCACGGGTGCACAAACTCGTCTCCATACGCCGCCGCCGGAAGGCCGAGCGCAAGGTCGCGACGGTCCTCTACAACTTCCCGCCCAATGGCGGGGCCATCGGCACGGCGGCGGGTCTGTCGGTGTTTCGCTCGCTGTTCAATACGCTGAAGGCGATGAAGGAAGACGGCTACACGGTCGATCTGCCCGAGAGCGTCGATGCCCTGCGCGAGGCGATCATCACCGGCAATGCAGCTTTGCATGGCACGGATGCGAATGTCGCGGCGATGGTCACGGCGGATACGCATGTGGCGCGCGAAAAACGACTCGATGATATCGAGGCCCAGTGGGGTCCGGCTCCCGGCCGCGCCCAGAGCGACGGATCGAACATCTTCGTCCTCGGCGCGCATTTCGGCAATGTCTTCGTCGGTGTGCAGCCAGCCTTCGGTTACGAGGGCGATCCGATGCGCCTGCTGTTCGAAAAAGGGTTCACGCCGACCCATGCCTTCGCCGCTTTCTATCGCTATATCCGCGAAGACCTGAAGGCCGATGCCATCCTGCATTTCGGTACCCATGGCGCGCTGGAGTTCATGCCCGGCAAGCAGGTGGGGATGTCGGCGACCTGCTGGCCCGATTACCTGATCGGCGACATGCCGAACCTCTACTTCTACGCCTGCAACAACCCCTCCGAGGGCACGATTGCGCGGCGTCGGTCGGCGGCCACGCTCGTCAGCTACCTGACACCTCCGGTCGGCCATGCGGGTCTCTACAAGGGTCTGCTCGATCTCAAGACTTCCATCGACCGCTGGCGGGGCCTGTCCCCGGATGCCAGGGACGAAGCGGCCCATCTCGCCACTGCCATTCACGCCATGGCGGTCGCCATCGACCTGATCGGCGAGGATGTCGTCTGGGAAGGCGCGGCGACGGCAGAAATCACGGCTCTTGCCGATACCGTTCGCGAATACGAAACCTCGCTGATCCCCCATGGCCTGCACGTCGTCGGTGAAGCCCCGTCGGAAGAGGTGCGCCGCGATTTCCTCGCTTCGGTCAACGAAGCGTTCGGTGAGGATCGCCTTGGTGACGATGCACTCGATGCCCTCGCGAAGGGCGAAGTTGCTAACGGCGAAACGGCGGAACGACTGGCGCGGCTCGACGAAGGCCTGCGCAATAACCCCGCGATCGACGCGATCCTCGCCGGTCTGGACGGTCGCTACATTCGCCCAGTCAGCGGAGGC
>ENA-ORXU01002450-ORXU01002450.1-marine-metagenome-genome-assembly--contig:-NODE-2450-length-12691-cov-3.887268_pt1 | contig 12691 bp, 12 predicted proteins | sample MGYA00237869_ERZ511484 | MGnify/ENA metagenome assembly ERZ511484 | reverse complement strand
GTTTTGACCCTTGAAAATATCCATATAAACCCTATTTTTATTGAATACTAAGTTAGGTATTTAAATACTGACCTCTATTAATTTTTTTAATTTATAAGTATTGACAAACGTAGGACAAAACAGGACCAACTTATTGACCAATCACAGAAACTTTTAATGCATTCGCATATCAGAATCTGCCAATCAACTTTGATGTCAACTTCCTATTTAAGTTATTAAAAAATTGATTTGACTTAACACAGTTTTCCATTGAACCTTATATTGCAGGAATTAGAAAAATTTTCAAAAAGCTACCCAGATAGCAACAAAAATAAACCCCTATTCCCAGAGATTTTGATTGATGGGAATTTCGCAAGAAACTGACCTAAACATTTTTAATGTTTTTCTTGAAATGTTATTTTCGATATGAAATCAAAGACCTCATTTTCAATCACAGAACGAATTAACGTTGTTAAAACTTATCTTCCCCCTCTAATCGATTACGTTGAGTATCTGCATTCAATTTGGGAGCGCAACTGGGTGACCAACAACGGCCCGGTAACGCAGGCCTTGGAAAAAAATCTGGAAGCTCATTTAAAGGTAGCGCACCTTCAGTACGTGACGAATGGAACGGTGGCCATACAATTAGCTATCAAAGCTTTGAACCTGACCAGTGAAATTATTACGACCCCCTACTCCTATGTGGCCACCACGAATTCGATAATTTGGGAAAATTGCGATCCCGTATTTGTGGATATCAATCCCGAGTCCATGTGCATAGATGCGAACAAGATAGCCGCTAAAATCACGGAAAAAACAAGTGCGATTCTGGCTACCCACGTGTATGGAATTCCTTGCGATGTAATTGCTATTGAGAAGATAGCCAAGGAAAATGGTCTAAAAGTTATTTATGATGGTGCCCATGCCTTTGGGGTCGAGGTTAACGGTCGATCGATTTTCGAGTATGGAACTTTATCCACCGTAAGTTTTCACGCCACAAAAATCTTTCATACCATAGAAGGCGGGGCGGTCATTACCCAAGATCCCGAACTATCTGAAAAAGTATTTTTATTAAAGACCTTCGGCCACCGTATGGATAAATATCATATGGTTGGTATCAATGGGAAAAATTCCGAATTGCATGCGGCAATCGGACTTTGTAATCTAAATATTGTTAATTTTCATATTCAAGAACGTAAGATTATTTTTGAGCTATATAAAGACCTTTTGGACTATTTACCATTGAAAACCTTGAATATCAATCCTGCCAACAAACACAATTATGCCTATTTTCCCGTTATTTTCGAAAATCACAGCAAAATGATCCAGGTCAAAACCGCTCTTGAGCTAGAGAATATTTTTCCAAGGCGGTATTTCTATCCATCCCTGAACAAGTTGCCTTTTATCTCTGACGAAAGCTGCCCCATCTCCGAAAAAATAAGTGAAAGTGTACTTTGTCTTCCCTTATATTATGAATTAAAAAGAAAAGATGTAATGCGTATTGCCGAAACCATTAAAGGCTGTTATTGATATGAGAACGGCCATTATGCAACCCTATCTTCTTCCTTATCTCGGATATTATCAATTGGTGAACGCCGTCGATATCTTCGTATTTTATGATGATGTTCATTTTATTACAAAAGGATATATTAACAGAAATGCAATTTTAGTTAATGGAAATAGCTTCACCTTCACGGTTCCTTTATCCAAAGCCAGTCAAAATGTGCTGATTAAGGATGTTGCCGTTCATCAAAAAGATTATGCGAAATGGTGGGCGAAGTTCAAAAAAACGTTAACGCAAAGTTATATCTCGGCACCGTTTTTTGACGATACCATGTGCCTAATGGAAAACATCTTTCAAGACCCCTCGAATTCCATCGCGGTACTGGCCGAGAAAAGCATACGAACTATTTCCGATTATCTGGATTTTTCTACGGTTTTTAAAAAATCATCCGAAGTATCCTATGACCGAAATGCCGCTGGGGAGAAAAAAATCATGGAACTGTGCGCTATTTTCGGCGCAGACACGTATATTAATCCAATAGGGGGAAAAGAGTTGTATACGTCGACATCCTTTAAAAAAAAGGATATGGAATTACTGTTCTTAAAATCGAGGAATGTAACCTATCCACAGAAAACTGAAAAATTTACTCCGTCTCTGTCCATAATCGACGTGCTGATGCACAATAACAAAGCGGAAATTTTAGAACTTATAGAAGCATTCGAACTAATCAAAACCGCAGAGCATGGAAACTAACAAAACCGAGATAATCATTTTCGGCACCGGGCAATTGGCAAGTTTGGCCCATTTTTATTTTAAGCACGACAGCGACTACACGGTTGCTGGGTTTACACTAGATGCCGATTATATGAAAGAAAATAGCTTTGAAGGCTTACCAGTAGTGGCGTTTGAGGATGTGGAAAAGGATTTTCCGACCGAAAAATTCGAGATGTTCATTCCCATAAGTTTTAAGCGGATGAGCCACGCAAGGCGCGAAAAATATGAGGAGGCAAAGAAAAAGGGATATATTCTCGCCAACTACGTCAGTTCGAAAGCGACCACTTGGCCAGATCTCGATATCGGTGACAACTGCTTTATATTTGAGGATAATACAATTCAACCTTACGTAAAAATAGGCAACAATTGCATACTATGGAGCGGCAACCATATCGGGCATCACACCGTTATTAAAGATCATGTTTTTATCACCTCCCATGTGGTAATTTCAGGAGCCTGTACGGTAGAGAATCATTGTTTCTTCGGGGTCAACGCCACTGTCCGAGACGAAACAATAATTGCGGAGGCTACCTTAGTAGGTATGGGTGCAAATATTTTGCATGATACAAAACCTTTTGAAATCCATTTGGGACAGAAATCGAGGATAATGCCCAAAAAAAGCATGAATTTGGATAGTATATCCCACAAAACCGGAGGATGATATGAGGTGGATTAAAAAAGGCGTCATTTTCAATACTGACCATAATCAAGACTGGATGGTATCGCACGCGTGTGTGCCCACAGTTGTAAAACTAAATGACGAGAGATGGCGAATTTTATTTGCGCCTAGAAATGAAAGAGGACAGAGTATCCCCACATTCATTGACGTAGATGCGAACGATCCCACAAAAGTGGTATATGTGCACAACAAGCCGATTATGGAGCTGGGCGAACTTGGCACTTTCGATGATGGCGGGATAATGCCCTGCTCTACGGTACTTACGGACGAGGGACTATATCTGTACTATGTAGGCTGGAACCCTAGTGGTTCTGTCGCCTACAGGAATGCCATCGGGCTAGCGGTCAGCCATGACAAGGGGGAAACTTTTAAACGGATGTTTCCCGGGGCCATTGTAGATAGAAACCGAACCGAACCTTTTTTCACTGCCTCCCCATACGTTATGAAAGAAAAAGATATTTGGCACATGTGGTACGCCTCCAGCACCGGCTTTGTTGAAATTAATGGCAAGCCAGAGCCGTTGTACGTTATCAAATATGCGGATTCACAGGACGGTATCAATTGGAGACGAACGAATAAGACATGTATTCGTCCCAAAGATAATTTCGAGGCCAATGCACGGGCGACGGTAATTAAAGAAAACGGAACCTATCGCATGTGGTACGCCTACCGCGGCAGTTTTGATTTTCGAAACGGGAATGATAGCTATCGCATCGGCTATGCGGAATCAAAAAACGCTGTCGATTGGGTACGGATGGATAATAAATCGGGTATCGAATTCTCAAAAAAAGGATGGGATTCAAAAATGCAGACCTATCCGGCCGTAATTCATAATAAAAATAAAAAATATCTGTTCTATAACGGGAACGGATTCGGAGAAACTGGAATAGGATTGGCTATCTATGATGAAGAACAATAAATATTTTGAGATTTTCGATTATGATCTAGAGAAGTACAACTTCCCCAAAATCATCTCTGATTTTCTTAACACGAATGCCTTGGATACCCTTAAAATCGATTCAGGAAACCATAATCTTCAATTCATCGATTCCCTTTATAAAAATATGGAACGGACCAAGGCTTATGAAGATTTGTATAGCAGCTTGAATTCCGATGAAGGAAAACGTTTTTATGATGTGTACATGAAATTTATAGGAGAAGTAATTCGGCCTATATACGATGAGGCCATCTATTATCAAAGTAAGCCGACGCATCGCATTCTTTATCGGAATTCCAAAGGCGTATCTCGTTTTCATAGGGATAAGGACTACGGCCACAGTATGTTTGAAATCAATTATTTCGTACCGCAGACCGAGGCTTTCGGCACCAACACCGTCTGGATTGAAAGCGAGGAAGGAAAAGAGGATTTCAAGCCTATGGATCTAAAGCCCGGCCAATTCGCCCGGTTTGACGGCCCCAACCTGATGCATGGTGCCAAACTGAATACCACGGGAAAGACCCGGGTATCCTTCGATTTTAGGATCGTGAAAAGTTCGGATCTTTCATCATCGGACAATAGTATCAAAGCTGATGCGACCTACGACCTTCAAAAAGAGCTGAGCCGTAACGCCCACCGCTTTAAAATCTGCGAATAGTCAAAGATGATCGACGTCCCCAAAGTCAGCATATCGATAATTACCTATAATCACAAAGACTTCATCGCCAAGGCACTCGACAGCGTCTTGAGACAGAAAACCGATTTTGGCTATGAAATCATTGTGGGCGATGACTTCTCGACCGACGGTACCCAAGAAATACTTAAATGTTATCAACGAAAGTATCCCGACATCATACAATTGATTTTGCACCCGAGACACAATCCGGGCGTTCCAGGCAGGGTCAACAACATCACCAACTTGTATGCCTGCCGTGGGGAGTATATTGCCCTGCTCGACGGCGACGATTATTGGACCGATGTGCTTAAATTGAGTAAGCAAGTAGCCGTTCTGGACGAAAAGAGTGACTATGCTATAGTAGGCCATGCAGCCAGAAAGGTAGATGTCAACGGTAACGATTTGGGTAGCCATTGGATTGCTGGAAAAAATCAAAGAGACGAGAATTCATATACCTTAACGGATATACTGAATACTGGTTGGTGCTTTGCACAAACTTCGACCTTGATGTTCAGAAACGGATTAATTCATGAATTTCCTGAATGGTTCTGGAAAGTCGTCAGCGCCGACTTTGCGCTACAACTGCTGGTCACCCAATACGGTAAGCTCTATTATTTAGTCGACAATATGACCGCCTACGTGCAACATAGCAATAGCTTCATGTCAAGACTTTATTGGTCGCAAGATTTTTTGGAAATTAAGATAGCGGAGACACGAACGCTGAAAAAGCGATTTACCGTAAATTCCTCGAAGTCTTCGACATTTCGCAGATACAAAATTTCAAAAGGCATTAATACCCGGATTGCCATCTATAAATTTAGACTTTTCAAAACGATATTTAGGAAAAAAAGTTATTTGGAAGCGTTTAAACAGTTACTCACGTCATCTTTAACTGATTTTTCATTTTTGCATTTTCTAAAAATGGCACGGACAAAACTAATGTCCGCTATCAAATAAACGCTTTTTAATCGCGATTGATTTTTTTAAGTCTTTCCCGAATTTTTTGGCTATACGACCATAATCGTAATTTTCGAGTACGAAATGTTGACCTTTTTTCGCGATAGCCCTGCGTTGGTCATCATTTTTCAAATAATAGGCAATCTTGTTTTTCAGATCCTCTAAATCTTCATAGGTAGCGAAAATCCCCTCGGGAAAGGTGTCCTTAAAATTAGGTGCGTTACGCGTCAACATAAAAGAGCCACAGCCCATTATCTCGAACATGCGTTGGTTAAATCCTATGCCGTTCGCCGTGTCTACATAATCGTTCAAAATAATTTTACTGTCCTTGAATATCTGAAACATCTCTTTTCCGGACGTGAGGCCATTATAGGCTTTGTTCAGTCTGGTAAACTCGGCCAGTTTTCGTCTATCCTTACCATATTTCCACCAATAGCCCCACCATTGCACGCTTACGGTTTCCATAAGGGCATTGAGAAAAACGGTGCGTTTTTGAAAATTCTGCGTTCCGAGGCCGCCAACGAAAGTTACATCGTATTTCTTATCCCGAATTTCAAGCTCATCAATTATACGTCCATCAAAACCTTGGTCGTTCAGTATTGTCTTGACTCCATGAAGTTCAAAAAAAGTCTTAAAATCCGGCTGATCCGTATAGATAAGATCCCAATCATTGGGGTGCCAACTTTTGGGGAGTCTCGCCGAAAGTCGGGAGACTAACAGCGATTCTCGATAACAGGCACGAAAAAATTGGCTCGGTATAGGTTGTGATCTTACAAAAATAACGTCATCGTTGCGAGATTTCAGAAATTTGTGCAAGACGTAATGTTCCCAGTGCTTCCTGCTATAATGTAATTTCGTGGTATTTCTTCCGAACCATAACTTTTTTAAAGGGTATTTCCATCCAAAAAGTTCCTTGGCGATTTTGTTGGTGAAGATATCGTCCATTAAAAAATACTCTTCGGCCTGCCAATCGCCGGTCTGGTTAAGATGGTACGTATAGAAATCAGAATAGTTGCTCCGCAGGGCTATAAGGCGATTTCGGTATTCATTGACCGATAATTCTGAGAGGTCAGTCCACTCCTTTTGCTTCTTTTCTAGGTATTCGGGTGGATGTATGATATCCAATTTTATCAATGTCAATTTGCTCATGAACCTTTAAAATTTTTCAGGGTTTGTGCAATATGTACAATTGTCTCATCTTCAAGTTCGGGATACAGCGGAAGGGACAAAACGCTATCTTGAACCTGGGCCGCCACTGGAAAATCGGATTCCATGTTTTTTTGATAATCATAGCAGGGTTGAAACGGTAATGACTTGGGATAATGTACCAAAGTCGAAATACCTTGGTTCGAAAGATAATCACGCAACGCCTCCCTTGGTTTGAGCTTGATTACATAGAGGTGATAAACATGTTTGATGTTTTCCGGTTTTGTCGGAACCTGAATTTCAGAAATGTCTTTTAAAATTGAGCTGTATATCTTGGCCTTTCTTATGCGTTCTTTCGTCCAACGTTCTAGATGCTTGAGTTTGACGGACAAAATGGCGGCCTGCATCCCGTCCATTCTACTATTTCTTCCATCTAGGGTATGGGTGTGCCTTTCTCGTTGCCCGTGATTGGATATGCTTCTTGCTTCGTTGGCCAATTCGACGTCGTTGGTAACAATAGCACCGGCATCGCCATAGGCACCTAGGTTTTTAGTAGGGAAAAAACTGAAGGTCGCCGCATGGCCGAAAGTACCTATTTTTTTTCCACATATTTCCGCGCCATGTGCCTGGGCGCAGTCTTCGATGACCTTTATATGGTGTTTTTGGGCCAAATCCATAATAACTGGCATGTTTGCGGGGCAACCATAGAGGTGAACTGGAATGATGGCTTTAGTTCTCGAGCTGACCTTATCCGCTATCAACCGCTCGTCGATGACATAGGTATCGCGACGGATATCCACAAAAACCGGTGTCGCCCCTGTGGTCGCTACGGTCTCCGAAGTCGAGATCCAAGACATAGCGGGTACCAAGACCTCGTCACCCTTTCCAATGCCCATTGCCGTAAGTAAAATCTCGATGGCGTCGGTGCCGTTGCCGCAGGCGACAACGTGTGCTGCTCCCAAGAATTCGGCAAATTGGTTTTCAAAATCAGTTACTGAAGGGCTCTTGATGTAGGCCGAGTTCTTAATGGTATCGGCAATGGCCTTGTCGATATCCTCCTTGATGGAAAGATATTGGGCGTGTAAATCTAGAAAGGGGATGTTCATGTTATCTTTTGATTTTGTTTGATTCCATATTTTTCTGGACGGAAGCCATATAATCCGACAATTTTACCATCCGTGCAAAGTATCTCGACACCTCGCGGCTCAATCTGATGAATGGATGCCAATTCTTTTTTTTCTTCTAAATGGACATCTTTTAATCGGGCGAAAATCACTGGAACGTCCTTATTATTTATACGAAGAAAAGCCGGGTTTTGTTCGGAACTCAGGGCCATTATTTTTCTAAAGATCTTAGCGCCATCTTGCCATTCCGTAAGCCTACTATCTTCTGGATACCTTCGGGGAGCATAGGTGGCATAGGCATCATCGTTTAATTGCGTCTCGACACTACCCTTTTGATAATCTTCCAGAAATCCTCCAAAATTGGCCTGCACGATTCCCATCAAGGCCTGTCGCAACGCTGCGACGGACATGCCAGATACTACAGGAATCATCTTCTGCCACAGAATAGCTCCGGAATCAAAGCCCTCGTCCATTCGATGGATGGTAACGCCAAACACCGATTCCCCATTGATTAGTGCCCAATGCATCGGATGTCTGCCGCGGTATTTCGGTAAGGGTGCCAAATGCACGTTCAAGACCTCGTACCGCTCTAAAAGTCTGTCAAATTTAAAATTACAGAAACAGTTGATTAGCAGGTCGACATCATAATTTTTCAGATAATGCAGAAGCCCACTTTCATCAAACCCTGAAAAAAGATCGGTGGCGTCAATGAATTGTCCGTATTCCGATATGAGCTGCTCGCTTCCGGCTTTTTGCAGACCGACACAGACCGGGTAAATATCCCTTTCGAGCATGGATTTTAGCAGGATCAATGGACCATTGTTATTTCCGACCAGGGCTATTTTCATGCAAACAGCGGATAAATATGTGAACTGAGCCGGCTTAGGGTTTTTAGCGCGGGTTTCGTAGCGACGATTTCATCGGTCAACGCTTTGAGCCATTGGCCTAGGGCTTCGTTCGTGTTTTCTTGGCCATTTTCTTGTTTCCGATAGTAGACTATGTCATGGGCGACCCCTCCCATACTTTCCTTAAACCGAACCAAACCTTTATAGTCATCACCGGTTCCGCTCAACCCGAGATCTATTTCTTTGATACCGTTGGCAAAAGCGTAGTGAATGAGTTTGTCAAAAAGTAGATTGTTGGGGCGCAGATTTAGATACTCCTCATCGGAAGCCCCGAACTTGTAATAGAGTACATTTTTGTATTGAAGTACAATAATTGAAGCTATAGTTTCGCCCTCAAATGCCGCCTCTACGATAAACCCGTTTTTTTTGGCTACAAATTCGTCAAATACCCTTTCGAAAAAGTGAAAGGGCTGGGGAATGCTATTGAACTTATTCATTCTAAGATCAGCGTAGAGCCGATAAAAATCCAACAAGGCGATGCTATCCTTTTTTACTTCAACCGAGACACCGGTTTTTTTCGCTTTGTTCACATTTCTTTTGAAGGAGCCGGATTGGGTCTTGGACCATTCCGTTTCCGAACTGGTATCTATTCGGTGATAGTATGCGGTACGAATGACGTCGCCCCAAAGATTGGTATCCGTTTTTCCAATAGTTTTCAGTACAAGGGGGACATCCGGAAATTCAGCTATGATTTTTGCAATCAGTGCGTCGTATTTCATAGGTGCATCCGTACTGATATCGGTATAATCCGAAAAGGGGAGCGTTGCCAATTTTTTCCCCATAAGATTGTCGATGAGTACAAGGGGAATGCAAGTATCGTTTTCATCGTCGATAGCGGTATAACATTTAAATCCATAGATCTTGTAGAATACCCATACCCAAGCCGGGAAACAGAAAAGTGTTTCCGATCGATTTGTATGAAAAGAATCCTTCAGGGAAAAATAATCCACGATGCTAACCGAGGCCATAGGCTATGAGTTTTGATATATTTTTTCGATGGCCTCTATGGTTTTTAGGCCTTCTACACCTTCAACGACGCCCCTTCGATTTTCGATAATCTGTGAAATCATGCCGTGTATTAACTGGTCGTGGTTAGAGCTTGAGCCCTGATAGGTACCATATTCATTAGGCTTGTCGTCGAATTCTTGGTCGGCGGGCAAGGGGTAGGACTGTACGTCCCAGAACTCGATTTCGTTCAAATATTTCCCACCAATCTTTATCGTGCCCTTTTCGCCGATGATAGTTATGCTTCCCTCGTAATTGACATTGTAAACACAGGTCGTCCAAAACAGCGAACCTATCACCCCGCTTTCAAAGCGTAGGGCCGACACCCCGGCGTCTTCGATTTCTATCTCGTGGTTAAGCGTATCCATGATGGTCTTAGACTCCTTTATTTTACCGAACCACCAGACCATAAGATCCAGAAAATGGCTTACCTGGGTGTGCAACGCACCGCCTTCAGAATCCTTTTTGCCCCGCCATGGCGACTGTTGGTAATAAGCTTGGTTCCGGTTCCACATCACATTGCACTGCACCATAAAAATCTTGCCCAACCGATTTTCCGATAAAGCCTTTTGGGTCAATTTGATCGGGGTGTTGTATCGGTTTTGCTTCACTACGAAGAGCCTGACCCCTTCATCTTCGGCAACTCGAATCATCTCCTTACTTTCGGAAACGGATAGGCCCATCGGTTTTTCGACAAGAATATGCTTCCCCGCTTTGGCAGCAGCAATACTCATTTTAGCGTGAAGGCCATGGGGCGTGCAGATGCATACTACGGCAAACCCTCCATCCTCGAGCATTTGGCTATAATCTGCATAGGTCTTGGCACCGGACTTCGCCACTGCCTCAAGTTCGAACTTTTTAGCATCGGTATCACAGACCGCCACGAGCTGTGCATCCGCTTCGCCGGCTATGACCGAAATATGTCGCTTTCCTATATGGCCGCATCCGACGACGGCAAATTTTAAATTATCCTTTTCCATAGTATATCTTCTTATGGTTTTAAGTCATCCCCAAATGCTACTTTGAGTTCATTGAAATTACTTTGGTATCCTTGTTCTTCACGATTTCAAAGTCGGTATAAAACCGGTCAAGGCCCTCAGGTTGTGAATCACCGGAATTGAAATAATCATTGCCGTAAATAGTAATGTTAAAGGCACGTTCGACGTGGTCTTGCACGAGAGCATCCCCTCTACCTTCGGCTATATAAAGATCGCAGAGGTAATTGCCCGCCGAAAGGGGCATGCGCTTGACTACGAAGGTCAGGATTGTCTCCTTGTCCAAGGTCACCCGTTTATCGAAAAGAGAAGTTGAAAGGGTAAAAAGTCGGTTGCCAATGGCATCCCTAAAACAGATGGCGGCGTAGACATCACGTTCCTTAACCTTGCCGGTGGCCTTAATATTAACATGTATCGAGGCTTGTGAACCGGTTCTGACATTGGTCATCTCTTGCCCGAGATGATTCTCGATACGGACTTCCTGAAACCGGAAATCACCGATACCGCCGCGATCCTTCCGGATTGAAAGATCAATGTCGTCAACGTCAGTATTGATTTCTTCGTAGTGCTGCACCGAGGCATGAATTCCGCCCTCGAAATCGACCTCCCCATTTTTCAATACGATGCCCCTATCACATAGCTTGGTCACGGCACCCATGTTATGGCTGACGAAAAGTACAGTACGCCCACTACTCTGACTCACCGATTTGATTTTACCGACCGCCTTTTTTTGAAACGAGGAGTCCCCCACGGCCAATACTTCGTCGACGATCAGGATTTCCGGTTCCAGATGGGCTGCCACCGCAAAGGCCAAGCGGACGGTCATTCCCGAGGAATACCGTTTAACAGGAGTATCAATATAGCGCTCGACAGCTGAAAAATCTACGATTTCATCGAGTTTAGAGCTAATTTCAGTTTTCGTCATCCCGAGTATGGCTCCGTTGAGATAAATATTTTCCCGTCCGGTCAGTTCGGGGTGAAAGCCTGTGCCCACCTCAAGAAGACTTGCACTACGACCTCTCGCCCTGAACAGACCTTCAGTAGGTGAGGTCACTCTGGACAAAATTTTAAGCAAAGTAGACTTCCCCGCACCGTTGCTTCCAATAACCCCGACAATTTCACCTTGTTTTACATTCATATCCAAGTTGCGCAAAGCCCATACATATTCACTCTCACCCTTCGATGATCGGTCGTTGACCTCACCTACCTTTAAGTAGGGGTCTTGTTTTCCGCGCACTTTGTACCACCAGCGGTTCAGGTCGTGGGAAAGCGTACCCGTACCTATGACGCCCAAGCGATATTGCTTGCCTAAATTTTCGATTTGAAGTGCTAAGTCGCTCATACGGTATCTATAAAGGATTTTTCGGTGCGGTTAAAAATCAGCATCCCTATCAAGAGAATGACCAGTGTAGCTACTGAACTGTACAGTAAATTGCCAAAATCAAGACTTCCGGACTTTAATAGGATATAACGAAACGATTCGATGATGGCGGACATGGGATTAGCTAAAATGAAAATTTCATATTCAGGATATTTTTCGGTCACCTCTGATAGGGGATAAATAACAGGGGTGCCATACATCAACAGTTGGATTCCGAAGGATATCAAAAACGTTATGTCTCGATATTTAACGGTCAGAGACGAAGCGATCATACCTAAACCGATACTCAAACAACCCACCATTAAAACCAAAACTGGTAATAGTAATAAGGATCTATCCCATTGAAGTTCGTAACCATCATACAAAAAATAAATATAAATAGAAACGAACATGCCGAGCTGAATCCCGAATTTCATCAAATTCGAAAGTACGGTGGACAACGGCATAACAATCCTTGGGAAATAGACCTTTCCGAAAATACTTTTGTTCGTAACGAAGGTATCCGAAATGATCTTAAAACAATCGGCAAAATAGTTCCAGAGAATGATTCCGCTTAAATAGAACAAAATTTGGGGTTGCCCGTCGGTAGAAATATTGGCGATATTACCGAAGACCACGGTGAACATCAA
>ENA-ORXU01002443-ORXU01002443.1-marine-metagenome-genome-assembly--contig:-NODE-2443-length-12721-cov-2.956343_pt1 | contig 12721 bp, 5 predicted proteins | sample MGYA00237869_ERZ511484 | MGnify/ENA metagenome assembly ERZ511484 | reverse complement strand
CTGCTAGAAGAACGGGTACGGGCCTTACGTTTTCAAAAGCTGTACGAACAGAAATAGAAAAGTGTCACATGACAAGCTAAGGGGGAACAAGCGGAGGCCATAGGCCGACTTTTGCTTGATTGCGCTTGTCGAGGGCGTAGTGGGGACTACCCAACACAAGTCAGATTAACGCCTCTTAATTGCCCGCCAGCTTGAAGCGGACGGTTATACCAGCCTGCGTATTCGTGGTTGGGAAGCTGGTCGAAACCTTCGGAGTTTGGCGGCGATAGTCAACGAAAAGTCGCAGGCTTAGCTGGCGATTAATCTCGTACTCAGCGCTTGGGCTCAATGTGAAGGTCTGCGAGCCCCTAGTAGGTTGCGAGTTGTCCTGATCGAGCAAGCGGTTCTGCGTTACGTCGTCGCTAAAGCGGACGTCTACCTGGATCTCCAGGTCATTGCCTACCCCTCCATTACGACCGCCGCGCTGCTGCTGTAACACGCCACCGCCATTCTCGTCACCTTCCTCATCGTCGGCATCATCGGCTCGGCGGCGTGTGCGGCTCCGGCGTTTACGCTTTCCACCGAAGTACTGGGCGAGGTCGACGTTCTTAATCACGTAGCCATAGCCTAGGCTCCACTCCTCACTGGTCCGTTCGGCGAGCGTGTTGTCTACGAAGCTCATTCCAAGGTTGCGGGACTTATTGACGCTTACACGGACGCTCATCTCATTCTTCAAGCGAGCATCGATGCCAATGAGTGGGCTGAACTGCTCGCTGATCACGATATCCGGTATTACCAGACGGGAGTAGTAGCTCTGCGTGCTTGGATTGATAGTAGTCGGGCCCTCATACAGCAGGTTGGTATTGAAGCTGTTGATGGTCAGTGAAGACTTGTAACTGTGGCTGAGGCTAAAGGACGCGAAGTACTTGTCCATGCCCTTGACGCGCGAGAGGCCATTGTAGGTGAGCCGCCAGTTGACCTTGGGCCGCGTTCGGAAAACGTCGAGACTCACTGTATTCGGATCGTCGTCGGTATAGGCGGCGAGGAAGCTCGCAAGCTGGACATTTTGTTGATTAGGTCCGTAGCCGTCCAAGAAGCCCTGTGCAGCGAAGGCGCTATCCTGGTGAGGAAGCCCATTCTGATTGAGGCGCTGACTTACCGCGAGGCGATTGTTTTCAAAGCGGTTAAAGAGTTCTTCAGATTCAACGCCGAATAAGGTACTTATAGCACCATAGCTTATGGTGTACGAGCCTACATCGACTGGTACTAGCCGTTGAAAATCCTGACCCGGACCCAACAAGGTGTCTTTAAAGAACTCACTGTGGTTCTCTGTAAATCGCTGCGTTAGGTCGAGGTCGATCCTGAAGTCCTTGAAAGGCTCTATGCTTAGTTGAGCTGCGAGATTCTTTGAGAAGGTCTGGTATACCTGCTGGTTTAGTGTAATCGCGTCGCTGAACCAATCAATGTTTTGGTATAGGTAAGTACTTCGGTCGGCGAGGCGATTGCTACTCCTGCGAATGTTGGGTTGAAGTCCACCAACAAATTCCCACCCAGGGGCGCCAAACCCATCCGCAAGACCTAATATCTCGTGATCTGGAAGAAAGCCTGGGAGTGTTGTACCATACTCTTCGTTGTAGGTGACGTTACCCCGGCGCAGCAAGAGAAGCGGCCGGATAAGTATTCGCTCAATCTGAGTGACTTCGCGTTCGGGCTTATCATCTTCTTCCGCGTTTGGATCGTCCTCGTCAGGCATTCCACCTACCGGAGCTTTGCCTCGATTGCGGTTGCGGCCACCACCACGGCTATTATCGGTCGCGTTGCCTTTCTCGATCTTCTGCAGATACTTTATCTGGCGATAGAGGGTCTCAAAGTTGATATCGGCCCGCGCTTGGCGTTGGTTCCCATTGGAGATTACGTTGCCGAGGGAATCGAGGTTCTGCGCGGCCACGTTCCAGTTGTAGGTACCCGAATATTGACCGGTCAGATTGAGGAAGTCTAGGAATGGAATCTGCTTCGTTGGCACCGTGTAGTTGACGTCGAAGCGATGCTGGTATGCTTTATTTCTGCCGAAATCTTGAATGTTGTCCCAGACAAACTCGCGTCGCTCAGCGTCGCTAAACGGTAGTTCATCTTCACCGAACGTGGGCAGCTCGTCGATAACGGCTCGGTTGGTCGCATTGAACTGCAAGCGTAATCCCTTCGAGAAGTCCCAGTTAAGGTTGTAGTCGCGGTCCCAAGTCCAGTTGCGATTAAAGAAGGTGTTGAGCGCTGGGTCAGGACCTGCAAACCTATACCGCGTCGATTGCAGGGTACGGTCCATCACCGTAGAGACACTAATTCGATTTGGTACCGGGTTGAAGTTGATGTCCCGAATCAGGTTGAAATACTCTGTATTCTTAATCAGCTTCTTAAAAGGCTCGATCGGCTTTCCACGTAGCGCATACGTATAGTCGAGCGCACCATAGTGATTGAGCGTTTCATCTAGTTCAATTAGCGGGCTGGTCCGGTCCGTTTCGTTGTAGACATAGCTCGCGCTAAAATTCGAGATGTCCCAGGGCATAGGGGTGCCTTGAGAGGTCCGTTCCTTGCGGACATTGGTAAAGTTGAGCTCACGCTGTACCACCCGTTCAACCGCTTGGTTGCGGATTGAATCCGGGTTACTGGCGTCGCGGATTTTATCCTTTAATTCAATATCGAGGTCGTAAGGATCGAACTGTGGCGTGCGCACGGCATCGGAGTACACCGCCGTAACAGGCAAGCGAATACCACTTTCATCGGGCAAGAACTTGCCCATTTCGAAGGTGCCTGTAACGTCGTAATTCACAGAACTCTCGCGAGCGCGCTCCGCGAGCTTTTGATCGAGCGATCCCCAACCGATGGTGCTGAAGGCGCCACTCGCGCTGATTGTGCCGAAGTCTGCTAACTGAAGGTCAAGGCGAGCTAAACCTGCGGCACCACCCTGCTCGTCGAGCCCATTGAGCCGCAGCTCGTTGACCCATACCTGCGAGCATACCGACTCAGCGCCACCGCGCGGATTACGCAGCCCGATCATGACGCCTTTGACGAGTCCGAGGTTCGGGTTGCCTTTGATGCCGATCGTATTGCTGTCGTCGTCCGGATCGGGCATCGAGAAAATCTGCGACAGCGGTATATCAGCGGCGTTTCGCTGAACCTTCAGGTCGATCAGACTTTGGAGAACGATGTCGAGATCGTTGGCCTCGGGCCAAATAGCCCGCGACAGATCTTCCATGCTGCCCCCCACCAGGATATCCTCCTGTCGTGTAAAGTTGAGTGGCAACTTGTATTCGTAGTAATTGTCCTGAAAGTCAGAGCCAAGTCGCACGAAGAGTTCAAGATCTCCGTCGTCCAGTAACTCAGGAGCCTCGATACCTCCACTCGGATCGAACTCCTCCGCGTGTACGAACATGCGCAGTCTATCAAAAACGCGCATGTCGAGATTCACGATCTTGTAGATCGCTCGAGCATTGTTATCGGGCAGACCGCAAACAGTGATAGCCTGCGACTGCTCGTTTTGCTGCACGTTGTTGATCGAGTTGATCTGCTGCTCGCGCACGATACCTTCCGGCAAAACATACTCGAAGGGTCGACGGCCGGAGTTCTCCTCAATGTTAACGGCATCAACGTCGAAGAACACACCCACATCGGGAGCAACAACCTGTGGGCCTGGAGGAAGCAAGGCGTCATTTCGGAGATAGCGCCGCCACTGGTTCCGTACCAGATCGAGACGTGCGAAGCGGAAGGTGACATCCTCTTCAAAGCCCTTCAGGTACATGCGCAAAAAGCGTATGGAGCGGAAGTCTTGGATAGACCCCACCTTCCCGTCAATCTGATCGAGAGGCACTTTGAAACGGTACCACAGCATGCGTGGTCGGGTGCTCGTTGCCTCCAGTTCGCGCACCTGAGTTACGTAACGCGCCTCTTCTAGGTCGATACTACCATCGCCATCTTGCCTCATTGGGTCAAGGCGAAACGGAATTCGATATTGAAAATAGCTCTCGTTCTCAGAGAGCGTATTGTCTCCGTTGAGGTCCTCAGTATCGGGAAGGGTAGAAAATCCTAGCGCAAGCTGACCGCCTTCTGGTGTTGGAGAGTTATTCTCCGGGCCATTGAAGTCGCGGTAGCGCTCGACAGTAGTAAGATTATCAGGCTGATCCTGAAACGAGATAAAATTGTCGTTAGCAGGGTCGTCGGTTGGGTCGAAGTTTGGACGCTGGGCAGCAATCTGGTTGAGCCACTCCTGGTAGAACTCGCGCTCGCCATCGTCATTGAGGCCGTCGAAGCCAAGGTCTTGTTGAGCTCGAGCAGCGGGGTCGGTATCAAATCCAGGACTGATCGGTGCCGAGCGGGGTACCCTGCCAAAAGGCGTTTCATCCACGGGCCGTTGAGCATTTATCCCGTCATCAACCGGCAAGCCTTGCTCAAAAAAGAGCCGGCCGTCCCGCATGATGTCCTCGGAAACGTTGCCGAGCTCGATGTACATGTCACCTTCGAAATCCTCGTTGTTGCGCCCATCTAGGAATGGACTGAGCACCCAGAATTCGAGGTACTCGATATTTGCCGCCTGAAAATCGTTGGTCTGTAGATCCCGCTGAATACCGCCCCATCGAGTATCAGGCTCGGCGAGTTCGCCAGTAGATTCGAATCCGGCAGAAATACCCGGGTATCCGTCAGGCAGATCAAAGTTGTAGGGGCCGCGTGCCTTCGGGTAGTACGTCAAATCAAACGTGAAGAGCGCGTTGTTTTGAAACTGGTTAAGCTGACGACCAGGAAAAAGGTCTACCGGATTTATTTGCGCGGCATACGGATCGAGTGATGCATTCTGTGCACGTGATAATCGATCAATTCTATACCAGTTGAGCAGCGCTCTATTGACGTTGATGATCGGATCGTTTCCGGCGTCAGACTCGGGGAAGAGCGGATTGTTTTGTGGTGTACTCGCCAGCGCCCAAGCATTGATAGGCGTCTTCAAATCAAAACCTGAAGAGGAGCCCTCGAAGTCGTCGACGTAGACTGTTCCTCCCTCACCCTGCTGAATATCGATAGCCTTCGAGTGCCCTGGCTTTAGCACGGCAGCTTCTGCGGTGAAATTGATGGTCGACATTTCCTTAGTCGACAGGCCAGGAATCTTATCGACGAAACGAGTTAGCCAGGGCGCATCATCGCCATACACGAGATCAACGCCGTAGATGCGGTTGTTTATGGGATCGTCGCCCACGTTGACCTTCTGCGTGAACGGCCGCTCAAAGAGATGCAGATAGGTGGCGCCGAGACTCAGCTTCTTGTTAAACTCGTAATCAGCGCGTAGGCCGAGCATTGAACGATTTTGCAGACCGAAAACGGCATTGTCCTCAAAGGACACGCGCACGGGCACGCCCGAGTTGAGGTAGGCGTCGTTGAGGATCGTAATCTTACCGATGCCATAGTTGATCTCATAGTCGGTTCCCTCACGCAGTATCTGTCCACCGGCGCTTACGCGTACTGAGCCGCGAGGCACATTGAAGGCGCCCAAGCTAATTTCATTCGAAACGGACGACTTATAGGAACCTCGAATGATAAAGCGGTTAAACTCTGGATACTCACGGGCACGCACCACAGTGGAATCGTAGAGAATGTCATAGACATACCTCGCCTCCTGCACCTCCTCGTTTGGTTCGGTAATACCGTCTTCCAGCGTTTTGCCGAAAGGCTCCAAAACCGGGAACATGATGCGCCCATTACGCGGATAAATCGTTAATCCGGGCACAAAATCGAAGATACCGTCAGGCTGAGGATCGAGCTGTACGTTGAGCTCGTCGAGCCCAAACACACGAACGAGTGGCTGCCCCTCGAGATTAGAACTTGGCAAGAAGCGCTTCTGCCCCCCACCCGGATCTTCATAGGTAATGTCTAGACGAAAATCCTCCCGATTTACCTGATAGGCTCCGATATTGTAGAAGTTCTTCATCATCAGATCCCAAGCCGGAATATCGACGCGTGGTGTCGTGCTCTTGAGGAGTCTCGTGAAGAGGACGGTCTGATTGGACGTTGTGTCTACGTTGGGCCGGTTAGGATCGCGTGCGCCCGCATTGACGCCTGTGATTACAGGAAGGTCGTTGGAAAATTCACCTACCTTATAGACGCGTCCATTGTAGGTGTATTCGTAGGCTACCGCGAGTACTTGATCGGGACGCACGTTAACGTTGACGCTGATAAAGCCCAACTCAGGATGGTACGAGAACTCTGTAGGCGACAGGAGTCGGGCCCGTACGCGCTCAAAGTCAGTACTCTGCTCGAAGTTGAAGGGTGGTCGCTGTAGGCGGCTGGTTACGTTTTGCTTGGCTCGATTGCTAGGGTCGGCGATAAGATCGGCGTAGAGGTCGTTCGCTTCGTTGTCTGGCAGCAGCTGGCGACCAATGCTCGAACCATTGCCGGCATTCAAGTCTATCTCGGGATCAGTAAGTCGTAGCGACTCACCGAGGTCGGCAAGAGCAACAATCTCACGAATGCCCTCGGTCTGGTCTCTATCGTTGGTGAGCCACACCTCAATGCGGTTGATCTTAAAGAGTGAGGTGATGTTGGGCAAATTCTGAAGGGCACCCTCAAACTCCGCACGGTTGAAATGGCTGAGCAAGAAATGGCGGTTCTCGTCGTACTCATCGGCACGCACTTCAAATTCTTGGTACTGTGCACCGCCCTTAATCTCAATCTCGTCGCGCTCAGTTTTCTGTTGACTCGCGAGTGCGGTCACCTTTAAGTGACCAAACTTTAAATCTGCCCGAACTCCGAGAAGACCCTGTGATCCTTGAATGAGGTTCGACCTAAGCGGGAGAGAGACGTTACCGGCCTCAATGTTTTGCAGGATCTGATCTTCGCCAAACTCCGCAGCATTGTAGGTTACCTTAATGAGCTGCCGGTCGAAGTTGAAGTTTGCGTTGTTGTTGTATGAGCTACTCAGCTGAAGTTTGGAGCCGATCGAGCCCGTCACATTCATCTGGATGTTCATCTTGAAATCGAAACCACCTTGCCGCTGTTGGCGCAGGGTGTACGCGGGGTTTTTGACGGTGCGGAAGTCTACTCCGAACGTGAGGTCGATGTTGCCTCGTGGATCAATGTTGACCTCGTTGCCGCCGAAGAGCCGGTTGATGAGATCGTTGTTGACGTCGATTGCCTCGATGGGGTCGTCGAGGGCACTAAGTCCGAGACCGTCGCTGGAGCTCACACCCTGAAGCTTATCGAAGTAGGCCTGCTGCTGCTGGCGCTGACGATACGCGGTGTACTCCTCGAAGGTGAGGTAGGTCGGTGATCGGAAGAAACTGTCACCGATGCGCTCGGTGACGATGTACCGGTTTGTAGCCGGGTCGTACTCAACTTCCTGCGTAACTGCCGACGGGTCGCGCAGGTCGATTGCGTTAGGGTTACCTCCTGTGATGAAATCACCTGTGCGGTCTTCGATACCGGGCACAGTGTCTTGCACAACCACAAGCACTGGTGCAGCATGTAGGGCGGCGCCAGAGGCGGAGAGCAAAAAGCAAGATAAAAGGAGCGTGAGGCGTGACTTCATGCGTCGGTTCTCGGTCCGGGCGGGCTTTGGGATAATGTTGGACTATGGGCCACGCGGAAAGGCGTTCCGGGATGTATCGCCGAGAAGGCGGCGGTTAGTATGAAAGCGGGGTCGGCAAGGCCAGAATCGATCATTTAACTGCACTCCAGACGCAGATATGGCCTGTTGTCGTCGGTTTAAGTGTCGTCGGGTGTACGGCTAAGGCAATCCGGTGTTGCGGCCCTTCAGTTTGATTGAATGCGGTGAGCGAATGTACCCGGTTTCCGGAAGTGCTCTGTGTGCTGAAGTGCTATTTGCGAAGTTCGACGAGTGCGGCGCGCACGAGGTCGCCATCTGAGTCGAGCGCAGGCTGAGCTTTTGTGACACGATTCAGCGCGCGCTGAGCTGGAATTTTCGAGTAGCCAAGAGCGACCAGAGCCTGCAAGGCAGCCTGCCGAGCAGAGCTCTCACCAGCTGGCGTAGCCAAGGTTGACAAATCTGCCGAACCATCACCCAGTTGCTTTTGGATTTTGTCCTTTAAGTCGAGGATGATTCTTTTGGCAGTTTTCGGGCCTACACCTTTGATACTTTTGAAAACGTCCTCGCGATTCTGCGTTACCGCCGCGGCCAGCTCTTCCGGCTTAAGGCTAGACAAGATTATCCGGGCGGTATTGTTGCCAACGCCCTGTACACTCGTCAGCAAGAGGAAGACCTCCCGCTCGGCAGTGGTTGCAAAGCCGAACAGCACCGGGATATAATCTTGACCATTCACGTGGTAGTGAATGAACAGCTTTGCAGCATCCCGCTCATTTAGCGCTGCATACGTCTGAAGAGAGATGTTGACCTTGTATCCTACCCCATTTACATCGAGCACAACGGCATGCGAAGTCTTTTCTTTAATAGCTCCGTGCAGGTAATCGAACATGGGGCAATGTTACGAGCTTCGCTTGCGAATACCGGATTCGCATGCAAATCACGGGGGGCGTTCGCAAGCTTATTACCACAGAAAGTGACAAACCAGCTTCACGGGTCTCTAGGCGCGTCATTACCAGTGCCGCGAAGCCGGCACGTCATAATATTGCGGCATGCGCATCCTTCTCATTGGTTCCGGCGGCCGCGAGCACGCTATTGCTTGGAAGCTTAGCCGAAGCCCTCGCCTCACTAAGCTTTTCTGTGCGCCCGGCAATGCCGGCACAGCGCAAGTGGCTGAGAATGTTCCCGATCTCGACAGCTCAAATCACGACGATGTCGCCAGCTTCTGTGAGCGTGAGGAGATCGCAATGCTCGTTGTCGGCCCTGAAATACCTCTGGTCGCTGGTCTGGTAGATAGCCTTTCGGCAAAACTCCCTGCGCTAAAGTGTGTGGGGCCGGGCAAAATCGGGGCTCAGCTCGAGGGATCAAAGGCATTCTCCAAGGCGTTTATGCAGGAAAACGGTATTCCTACTGCGGCCTACCAAAGCTTTACTGGCGATCCGGCAGCAGCTCAGGAGTTTTTGCGAAAGCTGAAGCCGCCATATGTGCTAAAAGCCGACGGACTTGCAGCGGGTAAAGGCGTAGTCATTGTACACACCCTCAAAGAAGCCGATGCGGAGCTAGAGGCCATGTTCGCTGGCAAATTTGGGGAGGCTTCTGCGACGGTAGTTGTCGAGGAATTTATGGACGGGCCAGAGTTCAGTGTGTTCGTGCTTACTGATGGCACAGACTATCAGCTGTTCCCAATTGCGCGAGATTATAAACGCGTGGGAGAAGGTGATACCGGACCGAATACAGGAGGCATGGGCGCAGTAAGTCCGGTGCCCTTTGTCGACAAGCACGTAATGGCCAAAGTGCGCGAAGAAATTATTACACCCACCCTCGACGGCCTAAAGGACCGAGGTATACCCTACACCGGCATCATCTTCCTCGGTCTCATCCTCGAAGACGGCCAGCCCAAGGTGATCGAATACAACTGCCGTCTTGGCGATCCAGAAACCGAGGCCATATTGCCGCGTGTCACTACAGATTTGCTCGAGCACTTCGAAAGTCTGTTTGACGGCACGCTTGCGCACAAGGAAATCGGTGTAGATAGCCGTGCTGCCGCCACGCTCGTTATGGCCTCGGGTGGCTATCCAAGTAAATATGAGAAGGGCAAAAACATCCAAGGCCTCGATGCTGTCACCGACAGCATTCCATTTCTAGCAGGAGTAGCGGAGCGTGATGGGCAACTCGTCACCAACGGTGGTCGAGTGCTAATGCTCACCAGTTTTGGCCTCACGCACATGGAGGCGGCCGAAACTTCGCGGCGCAGTGCAAGGCATGTCAATTTTGAAGGGGGCTTTTACCGCAAAGACATCGGGACTGATTAGCCAGCCGAATAGAAATGAAGAAGCGGGGGCCACATTGCTGCAGCACCCCGCAATCACACTGAAAAGACTAATCCCTTAGTTTCATCAGTGGGTGCAAGGACTCCGCCAAGTGGCCAACTTTGGCGATCTATTGGCCGAGTTGTTTGCACTGCCTGCTCAGTGCGAGTGATGGGCCAGATGGTGCACCCAATCAGTGCTTATTGAGTGCTCGCGGACTTTTTGCAGACGATGAGCAAATTTTGATTTAGCCCAAACCGTGCGAAATCCGCCTGACTAAACTGCTCTCCGTAGCGCACGAGCTCAACATTAAACCCCGAGGCCTTTAGCCGATCAGTAATGTCAGTCCCGTAGTAGCGCACATGATCCCATTGGCCGAAATGCTCCTCACGTTGTCGAGGGCTGTTTACTTCCGGGTTTTCGTAAGTCTGCGCCAATGACTCTTTGATGGGCACAGTGATGAGGCAGGTGCCACCGGGAGCAAGCACTCTGTACAATTCGGCCATGGCCTGCCGGTCTTCAGGAATGTGCTCGAGCACGTGATTGCAGAGAATAAACTCGAAATGGCCGTCCGGGTAAGCGATGTCCAGCAGGTCTAGGTAGGTCACTCCAGCCTGCTCACCGTAGCCGTTCACGAACTTGTCGCCCGCCACATAGTCGATCGTTTCAGTTTCGCTAAACCGAGGGAGCAAACACACCTCGGGTGCCACGTGCAGCATGCGCTGCGGCCGTGTCAGCAAGTCAGTTTCTCGCTCCAAATACAACCAGATGAGTCGATGCCTCGAGCGAGCACCGTTGCTCGGCGTCAATAGGTCGTGCCCCATACGCACGAAGCAGTCGAACGGCTTCTGCGCTACAGGGCAGAATACCGGCGCGGCCTCCTGCGTCAAAGCTTTGCGCTGTTGCCAGTACATGCGCTGCCAATTGGCCTCTCTTAGCCGCAAGCGTAGTCCGAAGGGTAGGGTTCGCTTGGCGAGGTTGGTGAGTTGGCGTTTCATCGCGCAAAAGTAGAATGGATAGTATAGGCTATACGTACTTACCCCCCCGCAGGTGCCCCCGAGCTATTACGCAAGGAATGTTTGAGCGCTTGAATCTCGTGCCCAGTAAAATCACGAGCCACGCCGTACTCCAAGTTGCCCAGCTCCATGAAGATGATGCGGACACGCCGTAGGCGTCGCACCCGATAATCGAGCGCCTCACACATGCGACGAATTTGGCGATTGAGTCCCTGCACAATGACAATGCGAAACGACTTTGGCCCCACCTGCTCCACCTCGGCTCGCTTTGTAGTCACCTTCAACTCGGGCAGATATACCCCTTCACGCATGCGGCGCATCATGGCCAGAGAAACGGGCTTGTCGACGGTGACGATGTACTCCTTCTCGTGCTCGTTGGCCGCGCGCAAAATTTTATTGACTTCATCGCCGTCGTTCGTTAGCCAGATAAGGCCTTCCGAATTTTTGTCGAGTCGCCCTACGGGAAAGATTCTACCGGGGTACTTAACCGCGTCAATAATGTTGGAAGGGTCTTTCTTATCGGTGGTGCACGTAATGCCTACTGGCTTGTGGTAGGCGAGCCACACGGCATTAGGCTTGCGGCCCACAGGCTTCCCGTCCACGAGCACGGTGTCCTTTCTATTCACCCGGTTGCCTCCGCGAGCTACCTCTCCGTTGAGGGTTACTCGCCCAGCTTTTACAAGCTCGTCAGCCTCTCGGCGCGAGCAAAGGCCAGAGGCCGCGATGTACTTATTGATGGAGGTGCCGTCGGCCATGGGACAGCAAAGGTAAAATAGTCGACACGGCTAAGGCAGCTTGGGTCCAAATCCTTCGTAATCTTCGGCCCATGATTACAACACTACCGAAAGGGGTGGTGGGAGGCTTGACTGGCGTGCTGCTAATTTGGATTGGTGCTTGCACGCCGCTATGCGCGCAAGCCCCCGCCGTGGATGAAGATCAGCTCGGGGCGTGGTACATGTACTTCTACTCGGCGCGTTTTGGCGAAAGCCCATGGGGTATTCAAGGCGACGCACAACTGCGTCAATGGAACGTGGCCGGCGATCTCGAACAGCTACTCATTCGCTCTGGACTTACGTACACCCCAGATAACGTTGCAGGCACCTTCACCCTGGGCTACGGCAATATCACAACCGGCCAATTTGGCGAGGACTTCGACGGTACCGTCAACGAAAGCCGTATTTATCAGGAGGCTTTCTTGCCGCACAAACTCGCGCCACGACATCCCAGCTGTTGCAGCCGCGGCGCGCATCGCTGGCACCAGCTGCTGCAGCGCGGGCAGCTGCAGGAGGCCGCCAGCTGCGACGTTCAGCGATGCGGCGCCGGCTGCGGCCACGGCCGCCGACTCGGCGAGCGACGCAAAGAGCGTCGGCATGTGGCCCGTGCACAGCGGCACAAAGGCCGACTCCCACGCCATTGCGCCAGCCTTGCGCGCCGCGTGCATGTCGCGAGTGACGCGCGAGCTGGCCTTCACTGCGCCGGCCCCGACTTTGCTGTGCCGCTCCTTTTCAGCGCTGGCCGGGTCGCCCTGGTGCACGCCGATGTACACCAGGCACTGGTTGCCGCGTGCCCGCGGCGAGGCAGCCAGCACCTCTCGCGGGCGCATGAGCGTCGCCCTGTATGGCGCGTGCGCATCGGCGCCGTCGCGCGCCAGGCGATCGCTGGTCTCGTCGACGAGGCGCTGCAGCCCGGCGACGTCCACGAGCATGAGGCGCGCGTACAGCGTGAAGCGCTTGAGCGCGACCACCTCTTCCGGCCACCCGTCCGCCGTCACCCAGGCCGGCACGTCGTGGGGCTGCAGGTGCCGGCAAGGGGCTGCCGCGACGCCCAGCGGCACGCGGCCACCC
>ENA-ORXU01002441-ORXU01002441.1-marine-metagenome-genome-assembly--contig:-NODE-2441-length-12733-cov-11.586915_pt1 | contig 12733 bp, 7 predicted proteins | sample MGYA00237869_ERZ511484 | MGnify/ENA metagenome assembly ERZ511484 | reverse complement strand
GGGGGGGGGGGGGGGGGGCATGGCGGTAGTGGCAGTGGTGGCCCGCGTCAGGTGCAAACGCGCCCCCGTTGGACCACCACTTTGCTGGCGCTGGCCTGCTGCTGCCGCACTCGTCACAGGATGCCGGGCCCCTGGCGCACGGCCCGTTGTCGTGCTTCTTCTGTCCTGAGTGCCGCCGCAGGCGGCTGCAGGGGCATCTTTGTCGCGCACCCCTGCGCCACCAACATGAACTCGCCCCGCCCTGTCTGCGACTGGACTGTTGGCAGGACCGTTGGCAGCCGCTGAATCGCGGCTGTCACGGGAGTCACGGGTGCCACCGAGTCGACGCCATCCTCCTCCGCTTGGCGTCCATCCCCACGCACGGCCACATCACCGATGGCCGCGGCTTGGCCACTGCGTGCGCGTAAACCAAACGCGCAACGACCGCAGGCTGCGGTGACGCCGCATGGGCGTCGGCACGGGCGAAGCGCCCGCGTCGGCGCCGGCCGCTCCGCCGTCGGCGCCGGCGAGGTGGTTGAGCGCCTGCGTGCGGGCGCCCATGGTCCGCACTGACGGTCACCACAGGCAGCGGCAGCGGGGACGGGTAGGCCAGTGGCGGCGACGCCACCGCGCTGCTGGTCGCGCCCGGCCGCCTCGGTGCGCCGCCGAGCACGTTGTGGAGACTTCTACGGCGGGCGGCCGATGCCGTCGTCTCTGCCAAGGCGGCGGCCTGGGAAGGGGACGGCGGCCCGCCGCTCCCCCGTCCCCCGGCGCCCTCGAGGGAGCCCAGGTTTCCCCCTTGCCGTGGATGCTCGCTGACAAGAGCTTTCGCGACGGGAGGAGCCCGGGGATGGACAGCGGCTGCTCCGCCGACTCTGAGGATTGGCGCGAGAGCATAGACGCCGGGCCGCCGGCTGCTGCGGCATGCGGCAGCTCGCGCGGCGGCGGCGTCGGCGAAAAAGGGAGGCCCCACCGCGGGCCCGCCAACCACGGGTCCCGACGCTGCCGCCTCGGCTGCCGCCGCCAGACCCGCATCCCCCCCGTATTTGGCCGCCACAACCGCCGCCCGCACGTCCCCCCCCCCCAACCGCAGCAGCACCGCGGAGCGGGCGAGGGACCGCCGCGCCCGCCCCGACGAGTCTCCCCCGCCCCCCCGCGCCGCGTCGACGGCGGCCGTGTCGGCGGCCAGCGCCTGCCGCAGCAGCGCATACGCGCGGGCGGTGTGGGCCAACCCGTCGGGGGGGGACCCCGCCGCGCCCGCCGCGTCGAGGCGCGCCGACCACCGCCGCACCACGTCATTGTCCGAGCCGCCCCCGGCGGGGGGGGCGATGAGCGAGAGGGCGTCGGGGGGGATGGGCGGGGCCGTCGGGCTGCGGGGCGGGGTCGTCGAGCGCTGCGGCTGGGGCGCCCGCGAGTTGGACGAGGGCGGCTCTGCCGCGTCCTTGTCGTAGACCCCACCGTCGTCGGCGGGCGGCGCCTCGTTGCGTCGGCGGCCGCTTGGAGCCCTTGCACGCGCGCGAGCGCCGCGACTAGCGCCTTGTGGGCGGGGCAGTGGGTCAACCCCGACAACAGGGCCCGCCACGCCCGCCCCGTGTCGCCCGTCACGACGAGGGCGTCTGCCAGCCAGTGCCACGCCGTCGCGTCCTCGGGCGCCGCGTCGGTCGCGTTCGCACGTCCCGCACCGCGTGGCCGGTGTAGGCGGCGGGGAGGCTCGGGCAGGCGGCGCAGCAGCTCCACCCAGCCGCGCACGCAACGCCCCGGGGGGACGCGATCAGCGTCGAACAGCCGGCGCTGGACGGCGACGCGCCTCCGCAGCCGTCGCCGTCGGGCACGGACGTCAACCCCGAGTTGACCGTGATAATGCGCGATAAGGCATACATGTCGGCCGGGACGGCGGCGCTCGACGCGGCGGCGGTCCCGCCGGCGGCACCGCCCCCGCCGTCATCGGGACAAGAGTGACGGCGGGCAACGGCAACGGCGGACGCGATTGTCGCGGTGGCGGTGGCATATCCGCTGCAGCGCCCTCTCGGCTGAAGCCGGCAAGCACGTTGAGACGATTTGGAAAGACCGCACGGGCAGCAGCGGCTGTGGATGCACGCGTTGCGACATTCCCAGAGCTGTAGTTGGGCACTGAAGTTTCTGTTGCATTGCTGCCAGCCACACACATGGACAAGCCCGGTTTTCTGGGTCTCAGCATGACAGCGACCCATTGAAAGTCCAGAAACAACGCGCCAAATTCTGGTGGTCGATCCCTATTTGGCCGCCACCCAAATGCGACCCACGAGCAGAGGAGGCTCTGAGGAGGGCGGCCGCACCAAGTTTCATTCGCGCATTTCGCCGGGTTCGCTCCCATTAGCATGGCCGACGGCGGCTGGAGACGACTTGTCTCCGCACCTGCAAATCTTTGCGCTGAGAGAGTGGGTCCCGTTCCTCACGCCGCTCCCCTGCCAGAGTCGCTCCGCGGATATGCGAGCAGAGGGTGACAAGAACGAAAAAACGAGGAAGGATTCGTCCCTGAAAGTGTACCCGAGAGCTGGGCGCGGAGTACTGGGCGAGTACCTGCCTTCGGCCGTCCGTCCCCTAGCATCTTCCTGCCGCCGAGCGTGTCAAGCGCGCACGGCGCACCGTTGGACGCGAGCCTTCCCTCCAGTATAGGCCAAGCAGTGCGGCGTCTGCAGTGCTCGCCTCCGGGAAGCGGCCACCGGCATGGCCGACAAGCATATTACGGCTCTGTTGGGCTCAGTTGTGACGTGCCCCAAACACGTGCCCCCTACCACAGCATGCTCCAGGCAGGCGGGGCAGCAGTGACACCTGCAATGTACAGCTGCAGAAAACACTCGCGCGAGCGGCTGCGGACCGCGGGAGAGCTCCGAGAACTCGGAAGCGCTGTGGTCAGGTAAGTCGCTGGCGGTGGCGTCACACCTCATTAGCCGACGGAGGTCTTCGAGACCAGTCTGATTGATTACTTGAAAGGCCTTTGTTTGTGGTCGTGGTGGTGCCCGACACGCGGCCGCGAGGACGTCAGAATGGCCGAGGTGCGGGGAGTCAGCAGCGCCAGGCATGCCTGCGTGTTGCTCCACGGAACGTGGAGAACGTTGGGCCCGTCGCTGCCGATTCCTGCGACGTACAGGTCGCTGGAATGAAAGCACTTCCGCCTCTTCTGGGATCACCGGCGTCGTTGAGCTTGTCCATTTTACGTTTGTGAAATAAGGACACACGCTTTCTGCGCGAGGTGAAATAATGCTGACACAATGGGCACGGACCAGTGGAAGATGGCATTTGGAGAGAGACTCCAATGAGATTTGGTGTTTTGTGGTCGCGACACAGGTGATCGGGATCGACTGGTTGTCCACAGATCGTGACAGCGCCTTATGGATTCCAGGCACCAATGCGAGAGTGAGCGAGCACAATTGCCGCCGCCCAACGTGCTCTGGGGTGCGTGCTGTTCTTCGCGCCACGAGGTCGTTTTCCCCGTCCTCTTGACGTCAGCGACGCCCCAGCTCATCGTCTGTGTCCTTTTGGGGGGCACCGGGCCCCACTCTTTTCCCGTGGTTCCCGCAACGATGGGTTCAACTGCGCCTCACTCGTCGACGCCGCTCCGTTCCCCCTCACCGTCTACTGCTCCTGCTGCGCCATACGCCGCTGCCGAGGCGTGTCCGCGGTGCGGTGGGGCCCCTCACTGCATGCAGCCCGATGCCTCCGGTTCGCATCATGTTCAGGTCTCTATCTGCGTCGGGCCCGGGGCGGTTCCCCGGAGCCCAGCTGTCATTCATCGCGGCGACGGCGTATGGCAACTGACTGCCCGGTGCGGGTGCGTTACGGCGGCTTGTTCCCACTCAGCCGGCCGTGACAGAGTCATCATTCCTGCTGGTGCCCGCGTGTGGTTTGAGTGCCCCTGCTGCGGTCTGCTGTTTGGCTCTGTCGCAGACTTCGGTCGGCACGACTGTGCATTTGAGCGCGGCGGCGGTGTGGGTGGGTCGTCCGAAAGCGCCGCGTCGGGTGTCGCCGCGTCTCGCACCTGAACGGCACCAGACGCAACTGATGGAACGGCGGCGCCTTTGGAAGGGCCAGTGGTCTCGTTCGTATGGATTCTCAAGTGGACGGTGGGGGTTATGGTGCGTGAGTTCACACTGTGGGCTGTGCAGTTGTCGTCATTTAATGTGTCGCGTGATGCTGTGTAGTGTGGTATGGTGACATTATGCGGCGTGCGAGGTGTGTGCTGGTGCGTTCGTGCAGGTAATGGCTGTTGGGCGTCTTGTACCGCCCATTGTTGCGTGGCAGAGCTCGTTCTGTATCAGTTACGTTATGAACGGTGCTTATTTCTCTAGTCGCGCTGGTGGCCGATTGCGGTGCCCGAAACGATGTGGCGAGGGGGGTGTGCGAAAGGGAAACAGCCCGTTCCTTTCGCGCTGGTGCCCGCAATGCCCGGCGTTGGCGTTGCTCCAGCGTTGCACCTGTACACATTTCAGCGTCGGACATTGACCTGCTCTTCGAGACCGCCGAGGTGGCCGCCGGACAGCTGCCGGCCGCCTCGCTCGCCGCGGTGTATGCGGGAGGCACCGCATGCCCCGACGACACGCGGTCGGCGGTGGTCGCGACGCCCGCCACTCGCGGTCGGCGGCGCGCCGCCGCCGCTGCCGCCGTGGTAGCGCAGGGGATCCCCCGTCGCCACCGCCCGCCGCTAGGTGGCGGCGGCGTCGGGCGCCGCCTCCGTGTCGGCCCTCCCCGCGTCTGTCCTCGCCCACCACCCACCTGTCTGCGTCGGCGGTGGTCAGACGGCCGCGGACCCCCCTCGCCGGCCGTAGCGGAGGTGGGGGGACGGCCGCCGTGGGGGAAGCGAGGGGGTGTTTGGGGGGGGGACGACGTGTGGGGCTGGACGAGACGGATTCTCACGCGTCGCGCCCGCGGGGGACCCTGTGCCGTAGCAAGGGTGCCGCGCGGCAAGGGACGTGTCGGCCACCGCCGAGCAAGCGGCGGCGGCGACGCGAAGACGATGCCACCGGCGCCGCTGACGCCCTTGACCCCGCGTGCTGGCACTGGCGCGGTGCTGCGCGCCGCCCCCGCTTTCCCGCCCGCCTTCGCCGCGGTCGCCGCTGCCGCCGCCTCCACTCGCTCGCGGGCGCTCCTCTGGCTCCTCGAGCGGGCTGCTATCTCCTCAGCCGCGGGCCAGCAGCGGCTCCCACCATTCGCGCCACCGTCGGCTGCGCCCCATCCGTCGTTGGCCGGGTTGTGTGCAGCGTGGGGCTCTTTTATTTCTCATTTCTCGCTATGGTGCTTCAACATATATGCTGCGCATGAGCACTGCGTCACCATGACCTGCACCGGCGAGCCGGTGGGTCTCTCGGGTGGTGCTGCCTCAAGCGAGCGGCGTCGACACCGCCTTACTGCGACAGCCTGAGATAAAAAACACAGGAGAAAAGAGAAAGAACAGCAAACGAACAGATTTGCAATCAAGGACGGAGTCACCAAATCGAACCCACCTCTGAGATCCTTCTAAAACGGTCGCCTGCCCGAAGAACAGTCGAATCATTTGCAACGGAACTAGGGCTGACGTCCCGTGTTCGAACCCGGCGGCAGCGACGAGCCGTGGTCAACGGAGGAGGAGTCTTGCAGTTCTCCTGAGGACTGCAACGCTGCTGCACTTCTTCTGCGACGTGTCGCGACGTTATGACAGTCAGATGGCGGCACCTGAACCGCTTCCGCGTTGATTTCAACGACCCTGCCCGAGGCATGACAGGGACATTCGGCCTTGTCCTGGCTTTCTGCCCACAGCGATGTCGGATGGGATTGGCCAAAGCGTAGGCGATACCCACCGAGTGGTGGCAGACCGTGACGTGGAATGGGCGCGACCTGTTTGTCTGAAGTGAAAGCGCACGCGCGCGACCAAGTCAAAACAATTGTTCCACTCTCGACTCCGATGTACTGCGGTCGTGTACTTGTCTACGGGGTGAGGATATGTGGTGGCCGTGTCTGAGTGTTTCGTCGAATGAGCACCGTCTCGATCGACAAACGCGTTTGGAGGGCCCCCAACGCATCAAATTTTCCGCCTAGATCCGTGCTCATGTCGAGATCGTGAGGCCAGCAGGCCTCCGTCGACCGTCGCCGCATCTGATTGGCGCATGTGGAGATCTACCTTCCAGCGCCGCGGGGACGGCGTTGTCGTCGTCGTGCCCAGACGGATTGCAATCTGCACCGTCGTCATCCTCGTCGCGGTCATCCTCACTGCGGCCATCATCACCCTGGCCATTCTGAGCACCCTGTGGCCGCCTTCCTTGACACAAACCTGCACACCGCGCAGGCTGCTGGCCGCCTCTGCAGCTTTGCTACACTCCCACTCTTTGGCGATGCGTCGCGGCGCTCCGCTTGGCCGCGGGTTGCGCGTCGCATCCAGGCCCGTGCGTCGCGCCAAACGGCTGCGCTCGGTAGAGTCGGAGGTTGGCAATGTCGTCCACGAGCCAGCCGCCCGTACCCGATGAGGTGCTGGTTGGCGACGTGTTTCTGGTTGGCGACGAGGCGGCTGTTGGCAAGGATTCGCCCACGGGGGACGAGGAGCTCGTCGGCGACAAGCCGCTGATCAGCAACGAGCCGCCGAGTGGCGACAAGGCGCCCGTAGACGACGAGGCTGTGGTGGGCGGCAAGCCGCCGGTGGGCGAAACACTGCCGATCGGCGATGTGCCGCCCATCGGCGACATAACGTGGGTGCGCGGCATGGCGTCGGTGGGCGACAAGCCGCCCGTCGGCGTCGAGCCGCCGAACGGCGAGAAGGCGCCGGGCGGCGACGAGGCGGTGGTTGGCGGAAAGCCGCCGGTGGGCGACACACTGCCGATCGGCGACGTGCCGCCGATCGGCGACATGGCGATGGTCGGCGACGAGGTGGTGGTCGGCGACAGGCTGCCGGTCTGCGACGAGCCGTCGAAAGGCGACAATGCCCAGGTCAGCGACCAATGGCCTTCCTGCGACAAAGCGGTGGGCAGCGACGAGGAGCTCGTGTGCGACGCGGAACTGTTTGGCGAGCGAGGCGCTGGTCGTCGGGAAACCTCCCTTACACGAAGAGAGTCGTCCTGGGCGCAGCGGTGCCGACCGGGGTTTGGGTGTCTTTTTAGAGGAGAGATTGTTGTTCGAGGATACGGCGCAGGGTCCTGGTGCCCTCGTGGCAGTCAACTAGTTGCCTGATAGTGACCTTGGAGGGGCCATGTCGCTCACAACTGACCCTAGCCTGTCCCCACTACAACTCCCGATGTTCATGTTTGTGCGGAACGCACGTTTCTCTTGCCTTGGACACCACGGCCGAAAGCCTGCTTGCAGAGACGAACCAAAAGCCCCTTGACTACAAAAGGGAACGCCGAATGTGCTCTCCCTCCAAAGACCGCACGACCGTTTCCATGGAACCGCAGCGGACTCTTGCAACCCAGCGGCACGAGTGGTCTGTATTCGCTGTTCCTTGGTCTGTTTGCTGTGGCCTCGATAACACGCATGCGTACCATGTAACAATGCGCCAGCTCTCAGAAGAACCCAGCGCCTCCGTGGGGGGAAGTGACAGAACGCACCCCGGCGGCATACGTGGAGTGGAAAGAGTTTGCCTTCAGCGGTTCTACTTGTCCTAAAGAACACGCATGCGTTCAATGGAACAGTGTGCACATTCTAAGAATAACGAGCGCCTCAGGGAGAGACAGTGACAGCACGTACCCCAGCGGTGTACGTGGAATGGAACTGCTTTGCCTCGGGCGGTTCGCCATGGCCTATAAACACGCAAGCGTACAATGGAACAGTGGGCAGGTTCTCGGGAGATCCCGGCACCCAAGACAACGACAGTGACAGTCGAGCGGAACTAGATATAACATCATCGAGATTTCACGGCACGATAAAACACTTCAACATCCACCATGGCAGGGCAAACAAAATGGCGTGCATGAAGCGGCATCGCACCGATTACTGCCTTCAGGCGACCCTGGTGAGACAGCTCCCAGCGGTCGCCGGTCGGCACCTGGCTAAAAGCCCTGTGACCGACTTGGTGGCACGCGGAGCACACTTCTCTGCAAGACGAGACGCCAAGGGCACCGCACAGACAGCGTTCTCCCGCCGACATCTCCTCTCCCGGAGGCCGAAACCACGGATGCTGGCCAGGCAACCGGTGGCAACACACAAAATCAAGATGTGGGCATCGCCACGCGCGCCGCGCGGGAAGAGGCGGCTCTTGCTTGCAGCAATAGTCACATGAGTCGTGTGCCATGCCTTGATAACCAAGGATTTCTGTCACACCGCAAGGTGTCGATACGATGCAACACACGCACGTGGTCATTGTTAGATGCCGCGCACATCTAACTCGCAAGTTCTGCAGATTGTGCGGCAGATCGAGCATACAGCACACTGCAACGCGTCCCGCGTGACTGGGTTGAAACAAGACCGCCCCTGTAATACAAATCCATGTAACATACCTGCTGGACAACAGCTGTTCTCGGACAACACCCCTTCGGGCCGTGAAGAGCGGATGATTGCCAATGACAACCAGGCACCAGGAAGAAGAGCGATGCAGCACGTGGTGCCGACGTCGACGATGGTCGGGATGGTCGGCACCCGAGGGTTCCCACGGGGACGAGATCTCCACGGCACTCACGTCGCATCAACGTAGGCCACTTTCGATGAACAAGGGCCACTTCAGAGCAATTTTTTCTAAACTGCTGGGCACGTTCCTCGGTTCGATCGAGATGGACGGTTTCGCCTCATTCCGAACCGTCCAGACTGATCATGACCACTGGCACCGGCAACGCGCAGATCAATGACACCAATGGAGCTGTCAGTCCGCATTGACGGGCGAACGGTAATTGTTCGCCACAGTGCCACTGGAGAAGACATCGCCCCGTTTGTAGCTCCAGCCAACGCCGGCAGGACGGGAGCGTCGGTTCCGGTCCTACTCATGTGATGGCACTGCTATCGCAGATCGCCGGGGTCGCTTGGCGTGGCCAACGCGTGCAGAATACCAGCAACGCACGTCGACTGTGAACCAGTATAATAGTAACCCTTGCCTCAACATGACAAAAATACACGAGCTCTTGGAGCTCGGTGGGCATAGCCGCTCGCATGGTCACGGGGGGCGGCTCGTTGCACGACCGCACCGGCCTTACGGGGCTTGGGGCCCACGGGGTCAAGCCCTGGCGCACATCGGACACGGCAGAGCGACTACCGCCTGTCTCAATGTTGGCGGCTCGCGTGGCGTGCCAGCGTGGCAACGGACCGACACGTTTCGCGCAACAACCAGCTCCTCTAGCCACGGACCTGATGAACAAGAGCACCGCGCTCAACGGAAGCCGCGCCCTTCATGATGCGAGGGTAATGCGTTCCGCGCGAACGTGTGGAAAGCTGGCAAATGCGTCGAAGCATTTCATCCTTGGAGGAAGGCGTGCTCCCATTGGCTGTGGAGCGCAAACAGTCATAAAATCCTGGAAGCAGAAAGCTGTTTGCACCTCCATGACGAGATGATTGGGCGCGTGGCTCCGAAGTTTGACAGTTCGCGCAGGAAATACAGCGCAACATCTTGCCGGTTCGGCCTCCGGCTTCCTCAGGGGCATGCTGGGCAGGTGAGTTTGGATTTCGAACAGGACTGGTCAGTGCTTTTATCAGAATGGCTGTGTTGTTTAAAAGTTGGGGGCGCCCTACTGATGTTTTGGGGCACATGCGCGAGAGAAGCTTGGCTTCTTTGAGTGTGTGTGGGTTACTTCCGCTTCAAACATGAACGTCTTTGCCGTCATTCCGTCTTGCAGTTGTCCGACACGGCGACAGGGCAGTTGCGTGTTCCACCCCTCCAGCACCTGGCGTCACCTCCGTGCCCCCTCTGAAGCAGGCGCGGCGACCGCCTCCACCGACGAGGCAAGCCCGAGGCATCCGGCACCATAGCCGTCACCAACAGCGCTAGCACCTGGAGATTGCGGCGGCGGAAGCGGCTACAGCGGCGGCGGCCACGGCGGCGTGCATCTGTCGCCCGCCACCGGCGGCAGCGGCGGCGGCGCCGGCTGCGACGGCGGAGGTGGCGGCGGCGGCGGAGGTGGCGGCCGCGACGGCGGCGACGGCGGCGGCGGCGGCGGAAGTGGCGGCGGCGGAGGTGGCGGCGGCAACGGTATGCGTTCTCTCGCCCGCCTGTCGCCGGCGCGCGAGGCGGAACTCGTCGCCGACCTGGCGGCCATGGATGCGGAAGACGCGGGCCGCTGGCGGCCGGCGGGCATCCGGCCGTCACCCGCTGGCGAGATGCCGCCGATACCCGCCATCGGCGGCGGCGGTGGCGTGGGCGGCGACAACGGTGATGGCGGCGGCGGCCGAGGTGGCGGCGGCGGCGGCAGCGAAGGTGGCGGCGGCAACGGTATGCGTACTCTCGCCCGCCTGTCGCCGGCGCGCGAGGCGGAACTCGTTGCCGACCTGGCGGCCATGGATGCGGAAAACGCCGGCCGCTGGCGGCCGACGGGCATCCGGCCGTCACCCGCTGGCGAGATGCCGCCGATACCCGCCATCGGCGGCGGCGGTGGCGTCGGCGGCGGCGGTGGTGACGGCGGCGGCGGCGGCGGCAGAGGTGGCGGCGGCGGCGGCGGCGGAGGTGGCGGCGGCGGGGGTGTGCGTACTCTCGCCCGCCTGTCGCTGGTGCGCGAGGCGGAAGTCGTCGCCGACCTGGCGGCCCCGGACGCCAAAGACGAGGCCCGCTGGCGGCAAGGTGAGAACCCACCCACCCGGCACCCGTCGCTGCGGCACGCCGAGCCGCCGTGGGCGCTGCGGGCGCGCCGCGGGCACCGGGTGGACGCTGCGAACGGCACAGTCTGCTGCGGCGGCGCTGTGTTGCCGCCGCTGTCGCCGCGGCGGGAGGCGGCGCCGCCGCGGGGGACGGCGCTGTCGCGGGCGCCGCTGTCACCTGCGATATCGGGTGGACCACCGCCGTCGCGTTTGCCACCGCCGCCGACGCCACCGTCGATTTCCGTTCGGCGGTCGACGCCGCAGGTGGAGGCGGCGCCTGCTGCCGCAGTGGCGCGGGCGCGGCCATTCCTGGCCGTGGCCGCGGCAACTTCAGAGTGGGCCGCAGCTTCGTTGCCGCCGTCGCGGACGCCGTCGCCGTCGGAAAGCGATGGCCATGCAGTGGGTGCGGCGCCGTCGCCGGCGGCGGGCGTGGCGCGTGCGCCGCCGTCGCCACCGGCGCCGCCGCCGCCCCCCATGTTCCTCACTCGGCTAACGCGGCGGGCGGCGACGGCCGAGGCGGCCGAGACGCCGGCCGCGGCGGCCGAGACACCGGCGCGACCGTCGAGGACTGGCACGGTGGCCACGGAGCACCTCATGACGACGACGGCGGTGGCCGCCACGACCGCCGCTGCACCCGCTACGGCGACGTCAGCTGAACTCGGCGCCGACGTGACGCGTGTGGCCGAGAAGGGGACGACCTGGCGCCACTCCGTGAAGCCGTCAGCGGAGGCGGCGGCAGTGGCGGCGGGCAAGCCGCCCGCGCCTTGCGCCACCCCGCCGCCCGCGCATCCAGCGGCCATCTGTGCTGCGGCGGCGGCGGGGACGGTGGCGGTAGTTTTGGGCACCGCCGACTCCGTTGCCGCCGCCCTGAGCACGTCAGGGACGGCAGAGGAGGATGCGAGCACCACCCCTTTTGTCGCCGCCACGGCAGCGCTGGAGGCGACGCCTGCCACTAACGCGCGGGCTCACCGGGGCATCCCCCCCTCCCCCAGCCCCACTGACGTCGCGTGGACCAACTCCCTCCGCGCCATCGCGGCAGCCAACGGGTGCGCCGACGCGATCTCGTCGGACGGGGAGTTTGTGCTGCGGCCGCGTCGGCCGCCGCCACCACCCCCGCCGCCGCTGCTTGCGCCGCTGCCGCTGCGGGTGACCGACACGGCCATCCCCCTCGTCGCCGCGCCGTTCGTCGCCACGCCGCGGCGACGCGCGGCCGACGTCGAGCGCGGGCGGTCGACAGAGGCAGAGCGGCGGTGGAGCTCGGAGCGCCGCCGCTCGACGCCGACACCGCCGTCGCCGCCATCGCCGCCGTCAATGAAGGAGGCGGTGGCGGGGGTGGCGACAAGCACGGCACGTTCGTCGGAGTCAGCCGCCGCCGCCGCCGCCGCCACCGCTGGGCGCCGCGCCAAACGTCCCCGCCACGCGGCGGCGGTGGCGGCGGCGGCGGCGGTGGCGGCGTCGGCGGTCGCGGCCGACGCGGCCCCCTGCGCACGCGGCGTCGACGGGATCATTTCCGGAACGGCGGTGGGGACGCAGGGTGGGCGAAGGTGAAGACCTTTACGGTGACGGCTCCGCAAGAATCATGCAAGTGACTCAAATCAATAAACGAAAGAAACATGCAAGTGACTCAAAACAATAGACGGACTACTGCGTCGGCTGACTGCCCAAAGGTCCACCTGCTGCCGCTTCACCTACCGCCGCCGCCTGTGCGTCCGATGCCGCCACACCAGCAGCGGCGGCGATAACGGCCACCGCAGGGTCCAAGGCATTCGCAGCACCCGTCAGCGTACCGCGAGTCAGATCGGGCGGAGACCGGTCAGTGAGCACACCAAACGCTTGCGCGGCGCCATCAACGTCCACCAGACCATACGCGTACATCACTTCAACGTGTGCGGCTGCCTGCGGCAGCAAGCCTGCCCCTAGGATGGTGCGGCGGCGCGCTGCAAAAAAACTGGCCAGCAGAAATGCGGCCCCCCTGTCCCCCCAAGCAGGCGACGCGTTCACAAACCCCGTCCACAATGCCATAAACAGCACGTCCGGCGCT
>ENA-ORXU01002433-ORXU01002433.1-marine-metagenome-genome-assembly--contig:-NODE-2433-length-12773-cov-3.029852_pt1 | contig 12773 bp, 13 predicted proteins | sample MGYA00237869_ERZ511484 | MGnify/ENA metagenome assembly ERZ511484 | reverse complement strand
TAAAGATGTTTTGTTATTAGATGTTACACCACTTTCCTTAGGGATAGAAACGATGGGTAATGTATTAACAAAGCTAATTGAAGCAAATACTACGATCCCTACTAAGAAATCGCAAGTATTTTCTACGGCAGCAGATAACCAGCCAAGTGTCGAGATTCATGTATTGCAAGGTGAACGTCCAATGGCTGCAGATAATAAAACAATTGGTCGTTTCCATTTAAGCGATATTCCACCAGCACAACGTGGAGTTCCACAAATTGAAGTAACTTTTGATATCGATGCCAATGGTATCATAAAAGTATCTGCTACAGATAAAGCAACAGGAAAATCTCAAGATATTCGTATCGAAGCATCTTCAGGATTAACAGAAGAGGAAATTGCTAAAATGAAGCAAGAAGCAGAAGCAAATGCCGATGCTGATAAGCAAGCAAAAGAAACTGCTGATAAATTGAATGAGGCAGATGGAATGATTTTTCAAACAGAAAAGCAGTTAAAAGAGTTTGGTGATAAATTATCAGATGATAAAAAAGCACCAATCGAAGCAGCTTTAGAAGAGTTGAAAAAAGCTTATGAATCTAAAGACTTAGCAGTAATTGCACCAGCTTTAGATAAAATTAATGAAGCTTGGAAAGTAGCGAGCGAAGAAATGTACAAAGCGCAAGCAGAAGCACAAGGAGCACCAGCAGGTGAGCCACAAGCTGAAGCTGAAGGCGAAAAGGCATCAGATGATGTAGAAGATGTAGACTTTGAAGAAGTGAAGTAATTATTTTCAGAAATATTAGACATTTAAAAAGGCTGCCCAATTTTGGGTAGCCTTTTTTAGTGCTGTAGATTACCGTCTTTACGGTGATGACATTAACCAATAAAAAAACCAGAACTTAATGAATATTAAGTTCTGGTTTTTTTATTGCTAATTGTTAATTAACTATTCATCGAAATTAAAAATTCTTCGTTGTTTCTAGTGCTTTTTATTCTTCCGTTTATAGATTCCATAGCTTCTACGGGGTTCATATCTGCCAAAAATTTACGCAGCACCCACATACGAGAAGAGGTAGCATCGTCTAATAATAAATCATCTCGACGTGTACTACTCGATACAAGATCAATAGCAGGAAAAATACGGCGATTGGCAATCTTACGATCTAACTGTAATTCCATATTACCAGTTCCTTTAAATTCTTCGAAAATTACTTCGTCCATTTTCGAACCGGTTTCTGTTAATGCTGTAGCAATAATAGTTAAAGAACCACCGCCTTCAATATTACGAGCAGCACCAAAGAAACGTTTTGGTTTGTGAAGTGCGTTAGCATCGACACCACCACTTAATATTTTCCCACTCGCAGGTTGTACCGTATTATAAGCACGAGCCAAACGTGTAATCGAATCTAAAAGGATAACAACATCATGCCCACATTCTACCAAACGTTTTGCTTTTTCCAGTACAATATTAGCCACTTTTACATGCTCGTGTGCTTCTTTGTCGAAGGTAGAAGCAATTACTTCTCCTTGAACGTTGCGTTGCATGTCGGTAACTTCCTCTGGGCGTTCGTCGATAAGCAAGATCATTTGATAAACTTCGGGATGGTTTGCGGCAATACCGTTAGCAACATCCTTTAGTAACATGGTTTTACCCGTTTTAGGTTGGGCTACAATCATACCACGTTGCCCTTTACCAATAGGAGCAAATAAATCCATAATACGAGTTGAAATCGTACTTTGCCTGTCTGCAATATTAAATTTTTGCTTTGGGAATAATGGAGTAAGGTGCTCAAAAGAAACACGATCACGAACCACTTGTGGGTTCATTCCATTAATTTTATTCACTTTTATTAAAGGAAAATATTTTTCACCTTCTTTAGGAGGGCGAATTTGCCCTAAAACAGTATCTCCAGTTTTAAGTCCAAATAGCCTAATTTGTGATTGTGATACATAAATATCATCAGGAGATGATAGATAATTATAATCACTAGATCTTAAAAAACCATAACCATCTTGCATAATATCTAGTACCCCTTCACTTTCGATTATTGCATCGAACTCGTAATCAGGTTCTTTATATCTATTTCTATTGTCACGATTTCCTTTATTGTCGCGTTGGTTTTTATGATTCTGCTTTTTTGGATGCGGATTGTTGCGCTGAGGTCGTTGTGGTTTTTCTTCGCTTTTATTGGAAGAACTTTCATTTTTAGAATCGTTATCGTTAGTTTCTTTTTTGCTAACGGTTTCTTTAGATTCAAAACTTTTTTTAGTTTCCTCAGCAGTAGTTTTAATTTTACTTTCTATTTTATTAGAAGGTAAAGCACGTTTTCTAGGTCTTTTTTTAGACGAATCTTCGTCGTTATCATCCTTAGAAACGGTTTCTTTTATATTTGTAGTATCCTTACTAACTTTTTGATCAGCAGCAGGGTTTTCAGAGTCTTTATGAGATTCAGAAATCTTATAAATTAAATCTAATTTCTTAAGTGTTCTAAACTTAGGGATTTTCAAAGATTTAGCAATTTCCTGTAATTCAGGAAGCTTCTTAGACTTTAATTCAGCAATAGTATCTGACATGTGTTAATGAAAATTCAAATGAGTTTTGTTGAACAGAAGTCAAGAAAGTATTTTAGCTTCTGTTTGTAGTAACGTGAAGTTAACTATTGCAAGTATACAATATTCTTTTGAAAAGCAAAATTATATTTAAGAATAGTTATAATATCTATTATAACTATCTGTAATTTATACTGGGATATTTTTCAATGATAAATTAAAATGATACTAACAATAAAAGGCAAATCATGAGCGCATTGTAAGAATAGTTCTAACTAATATATCATGCCTTTGTACCGATTGCTATCGAGTATCGTTACGTCGTTACACATGATTATTGTTTTGGATATAGATATCAAACACAATTTGGATAGAAAACGAATACTAATATAACCAGATTATTCAGCATAGATGCCACAATACAATTTGCTCATATGCTTTATTGAATTCTATATTGTGTTATTTAGAAGTGCAGCAGTACAAATATGTTCATAGATATGCACTAATTTTAATAGTTCAATAGGCTATAGATTGGCGTATCTAAATTTTCTTTTCCATTTAGAAAATCCAATTCAATAAGAAAGTTACATTGCACCACTTCTCCACCAAGTCGTTCTACTAAATTGATTACTGCTTTTGCAGTACCACCTGTGGCTAAAACATCATCATGAATAAGTACTTTATCTCCTTTTTGTATAGCATCTTCATGTATTTCTAAAACATCTTTCCCGTATTCAAGACTATAAGATTCGGAAACTGTTTTGTAAGGGAGTTTTCCCTTTTTACGAACGGGAATAAAACCTGCGTCTAACTTTTCTGCTAAGGGGACACCAAAAAAGAAACCCCTTGCTTCAATACCAATAACTTTATCAATTTTCTTAGGGCTATTGGCAACCAACGTTTCAATACAATTTCTAAGCGCTTCAACATTATTTAGTAGAGGAGAAATATCCTTAAATACAATTCCTTTTTTTGGAAAATCGGGAATATCTCTAACAAAAGTGCTTAAATTCATAGTCTTAAAATTCTATTACGTAAAAATATACTTTTTGTGTTTGTTGAACTAAAAAAAGGTAGTATATTTGCACCCGCATTAGCCATACAGCTAAAGCAAAATTAATAAACGGCCTCGTAGCATAACTGAATAGTGCACTTGATTACGGCTCAAGAGGTTGCAGGTTTGAATCCTGCCGAGGTCACTAAAGCGGAGATTTTATCAAATTTGATAGAATTTCCGCTTTTTTTATTTCCTATATTACCCGTCATTTCTGGGATTAGAGAGAAAAAAGAATTTACTCTAGTGGTTCGAACTTGGTCTAATTCATGATTATAGAAGATTCCATCAGGAAATAGCATTTGCTGAAAAACCTTTTTATTCTCTAAAGTGGAAGATTCCCACAACGGCAATACATTGGTGGATGTTTTAGCAACAAAATTGATTACTTTTTTGAGGTTCGAACTGTATCCGCTTGTTTTTTCAACTTCTTGCTCAATTTCAAAATATTCATTTTTGTATTTAGAACTGTACTTATCGTAAAGCGATCTATCTATTTCACCAATAACAAATCGTTCTTCGATATTTTCTAATTTCTTTTTTAAAGCATTTAGATTGACTTTTAAAACTTTCTCATTTTCTGTTTTCGATTTAAAAAATACTCCCATCTGCTCTTCTAATTGCACTTTGATAATTTCCATTTCTTCTTTTTCAATCTTAAAAGAAGCGAGTGCTTTATTAAACAATTGGTGCATAGTTTTGGCACTACGATTTACTTTGCATCCTTTTGTTCGGCATTTGTAATAATAGAGATTTTTCTTTTTTACTAAATAACCTGTCATTCCTTTTCCACATTTTTCACACTTTGTAAAAATTTTTAAAGGCAGATTATCATTGTCTTTATTATGAACAAATCCGTGTATTCGTTTTTCTTTTCTAATATTATGCACTTGTAAAAAAAGCTCTTTAGAAATCATGGCTTCATGATTCCCTTCAATTACTTGATCTGGAATCATTTTACTAGTAATCAATCCGCAATAGAAAGGATTTGAAAATAAATCGTTTAAACGTTTCTCTGATAGGTTAATCCCCATCTTTTTTAAACGCCTTACAATTTCTACGTTTGGTAATTGGCTGTAAGCTTTCCACTCAAAAGCCTTTTTTAGCAGTTTTCCTTCTTCATTAACTATCAACTTACGCTCTGTAGCTTTTCCTTTATTTAAGTCCTCGTACCCTCTAGGAACAGCCCAAACCCAATACCCTTTTAAGAGTAGTTCTTTCATTCCTGTAACAGTTTTATCTCTTCTCAATTCATTATCCATTTGTCCGAAGAGGAAAAATATTTTTTGCTGAAAAGATCCCGACGGAGTAGTTGGGTCAAGTTCTTGTGTGATGGCTAATGTAATTACACCATATTTTTTAAGCAATTCTTCCGCAATAGATGCTCCATTAATCCCTGAACGTGAAAATCGTTCGTAAGAATACACGATAATATAGTTGATGTTTTTAGAGCGTTTTACAAACTTTAGTAATTGATTAAACTCTTTTCTATCATCTGTTTTTGCAGATTCGTATGTACCTCCAAAATATCCAACAACATTTAAGTTTCGTCTTTGTGCATATAAATCACAATGCTTTTTTTGAGAAGCCAAACTGGTATTATCCTCTTGATCGCTGGACGAAACCCGAGTATAAATAACAGCATTATTACCTTCTTGAAATTTTTTGGGAGCCTTGGGTGCGAATTGTTTGAAAAGAGTTAAGTTATCCATGGTTTTAAGTGTTGAATATCAATAACAAAGATATAGGTATTGGTAAGTTTTGTGTAAAAATCAATGTTAAATAATATTTTGATCTTGTACATTAATGGCTTCTAAGATGAGTAAAGAAAAGGTTTCAGCGTTTTTAATAAGCTGATTGTATGCTTTGGGAGATATGTTTTTATACTTAGGAGTTTGACGTATTTTTTCTATAGGTAATCGTTTCTTCACCCTCTCTGTAGCTTGTTCTATATTTTCCTTATTAATGTGTTGCATAGGTTGATAAATAGAAGCTCGTTCTTTACTTCTTTTTATAAACTTATAGTTTTGATAGACTGTAATTTACTAACAAATAAAATCGTCTTTATTTGTCGTTAATTGTCGGATTTAAGTATGAATATTTAAAATAGAAATTTGATTTTTACAACTGAAATTTTAAATTTTAAGGGGTTTGTAATAAATGAAGCTTTTATCATTTTTCGGGACAACGAAAAACGAGCAGGATATAAGTAGTTCTAATTTGAAAATTGTTGCTTTTTTCGTTTAACTGTCTGTACACTCAAACACAAAAACTTCCAAAAGAACTGCTAGATATCCTTATGGAACTTGTAAAGACTATACAAGTTTTAGAAAATAATAAGGTATCTACTTCCTTGAAAATACAAGTATTTTACTACGTTGCAAACACACCTAATTATCTTCTAAAAGTCTTGACAAATTCCACTTCATTCATTTTGTTATGAATGGAAAATCAAACTAATACCCCTTAAAATTATTTAAAAATATTTGACTTCTTTTTTATTTATGAATGCTATTACTTTTGATTAACTAGCTAGTTGTATTGCTGTATCGCTAGCTGTACTTATTTCTGCTTGTACGATTGACTAGCTGAAAAAATAACTAGCTAATTAATTAGCTAGTAGTACAATCAGCTATAGGTATTTTTGTCCAGCCAGTCATACAGGTATTTGGATGGTTGACTAGCTAACTGTGCAATTATAAAGTTAGCTGACTAAACGGTTAAGCGTATAGCCGTTTAGCTGGCTATACGGCTGTACGGCGATACACCAAGAAAAACTCCACTTTCACTCCGTTTTTGTTTAAAAATTTCCTTTGGCAGTATCTAAAGGCTTTAGGTATCTTGTTTTGTCTATAGCTATCATAGTGTTAGAACCATTTGTTCGTTTTTAATTTGTAATGAACAGTTCTAAGAATGGTGATATTACATCACCACATAAAAATCCATTAGAAAACTGTTCAGCGGAACAGAGCAAGTTGTGTAATGAGTGCCTCAAAATAGCTTTTGTGCCTCTCATTACAAACTTGTCCTACGGAGTTTAAAATCCCTCCGAAGTCGAGGATTTTGAGAATAAATGAATTGGAAGTTGTTTTACAAACGAATTAAAATGATGAAAAGCATTTGTTTAATTTAAAAAAATGAGAATAATGATAGCAAAAATAGGACGTGGAAGTCACTTAAAAGGAGTGTTATTATACAATTATGAGAAGGTTGAAAAAGACCAAGGAAACATTATTCATTGGCATAAAATGATGGAATCTATAACAGGCAAATTTACCATTCCGTTACTAGAGCGTTCTTTTGAACTTTATCTGATTGCAAATAACCGTACTGAAAAACCTATACTTCATATTTCCTTAAATCCAAATCCTAAGGATGCAGTTTCAGATGAACTTTTTAGCACATTAGCTGAAAATTATATGCAGGAAATGGGCTATGGAGAACAACCTTATGTGGTGTTTAAACATACCGATACTGAACGCGCTCACATTCATATTGTTTCAGTTTGTGTAGATGAATATGGTAAGCGTATTTCTGATAGTTTTGAAAAAGTACGCTCTATGAAGGTTTGTCGAAAATTGGAGAAACAATTTAAACTCACTTCAGCAATTGGCAACACAGAAAAGAAAGATATTCCAATACAAAAAGTAAATGTAAAGAAAGGTAATTTGAAACAACAAATTACCTCAGCACTCACATTTGTAAATGAGAATTATCATTATCAGACATTTGGCGAATACAATGCCTTATTATCTTTTTTCAATATAACAGCACAAGAAGTTCGAGGAATTATTCATGGAAAGGAAAAACGAGGCTTGGTGTATTTTGCTACGGATAGTTTGGGTAAAAAAGTAAGCAACCCGTTTAAATCTTCTCTTTTTTCACAACCTGTTGGTTTAGTGGATTTACACCGAAAGTTTAAAAAATCAAAAGCCTTTATTAATACCCATAAACCTCAAAAACGAGTTCGTGAATTGGTGCGTAATGCAATGCAAAAGTATCAGAGTCAAGAAGATTTTAAAAAGTATTTACAGGATCATAAAATATCAACTTTTGTTCGAAAAAATGAACAAGGTAGAATTTATGGAATCAGTTTTATAGACCACACTTCTAAAACAGTATTTAACGGTTCTCGTTTGGGTAAAGATGTGTCTGCAAATGTTTTTCACAACTTGTGGAATGAAGAAAAATCACCAATCTCAATTTCTGCCATACAAAACTCAGCAGAACACTATACAGAGCATATAGAAAACGAGCCAATAGTAGAAACTCAAAACTTTTCTAATGTCAATATTATGGAAGCTTTGGGGAGCTTATTATCGATAGATATTCCTGAAGAAACGGACAATAATGTAAAGAAAAAGCACAAAAAGAAACGAGGTGTAAAACGTAGATGATTATATGTGAATTTAGAAAATAGTATTCTGCTAGAAATGGAAGTAATCCTAGTTTACAAAAAAATAATCCTTATAGCCTATTAGACAAAGATTAGAATATCTTATTTTTGTTTTTATGGATATTGAATTAACTCAAGAAGAGAGAATAAAAATCTTAAACTCAGACGATATTTACGGAATCATGCAAAAGATTTTACTTCGTGAAAGTAAAATTGATCAAAACCGTGAACACTTTTGGGTTATTGGTTTAGAAAATAACAACCGTATTCTTTTTATCGAATTAATCAGCCTCGGAACTGTAAGCCAAACTCTTGCAGAACCTATGGAAGTATATAGTTTAGCGTTACAAAAGCGAGCAGTTAAAATTATACTATGCCATAATCATCCTAGTGGCGAACTTACTCCTTCTAATGCCGACAAAGATATAACGGACAAATTAATACAAGTTGGACTTATTGTAAATACTCCTGTAACCGACCATTTAATTATTACTCTAAATAGCTATCTTAGTTTTAAGAATATTGGATTACTAGAAGAACTGGAGCAAAGTACCAAATATGTTCCCAAATACGAGTTAGAAAGACGTATTAAAAAAGAATCTGCCGAAATTGCTGAACGTAAAAAAGCAATAGAGATAGCCAAACAGCTAAAAAGAAAAGGTATTGATAATGAAACTATTGCTTTTTCTACTGGTTTGACTATTGAAGAAGTGGAAAAACTAAAGGTTAAAAAGTTGTAATGTTTTTTAATTACTTGATAATCAATAAAAAAATCTTGTATCAAATAAAAAGGAAATTAAAAAATTGAATAAATACATTGGCATCGAATAACTTTATTTAAACCTTATTTCTCCTCGATTATATTTAATGAATTAGCTTCATACAATAGATTATTTTCACTCTCTATTGACTTCTTCTATCAATTGTTTTCTGTTTCAGAAAATAAAACATGCTTCATATTTCAGTAATATTATGTATCACAAATGAAATTATTGTCCCAAATATTTACTAAATTTGGGACAATAATAAATATACAATGACTAAATCAGTTCAAACTAGAATTGAAAACGAGATAAAATCAATGAAAAGAGGGAGTATACTATTCCCTTCTAACTTTGATGAACTAGGAAATGTTGAAGTGGTAAAAAAATCATTATTAAGACTTGAAAACAAAAAGTTCTTAGTAAGACTAGCTCATGGAATATATCTATACCCAAAACAAGACAAACTTTTAGGAGTTTTATATCCTACAATAGAAGAAACTGCAGTTGCAATTGCTGAAAGAGATAAAGCACGAATTATCCCAACAGGAACAACAGCTCTTAATAAATTGGGATTGTCAACTCAAATTCCTATGAATATTGTTTTTTTAACTGACGGAGCTCCAAGAAGTATAGTTGTAGGTAAAAGAACCATAAAATTCAAGCGAACATCCCCAAAAAACTTGGCTGTAAGAGGAGAAATTACAAGTTTAATTATTCAAGCACTTAAGGAAATTGGAAAAGACAATACAACAGCAGCCCAATTAGAAAAAATTAAGATGCACCTTGAAAAAGAAAAACAAGAAATTATAGAACATGATGCTAAACTAGCTCCTGTTTGGATATCAAAAATTATAAAGAATTAAATATGAAAGCGTTTATACAACTTAATAATAAAGATAAACTAAACATATTCAATCAAGTGAGTGAAAAAACGGGGTTTCTATCTTCTGCAGTTGAAAAAGATTGGTGGGTAACCTTATCATTGAATATTATATTCTCTTTGCCTTATTCTAACCATATAGTTTTTAAAGGAGGAACATCTTTGAGTAAAGCATGGAATTTAATAGAGCGTTTTTCAGAAGATATTGATTTGGTAATTGATAGAAAGCATTTAGGTTTTGAAGGACAATTAAGTAAAACGCAGGTTAAGAAATTACGAAAAGCATCTTGTTCCTTTATTGGAAATGAATTTTATAAAGACGTTAATGATGCTTTAATTAAATTAGGTGTTTTAGATTATGAATTAGTTGTTCAAGAAACAAAAGATACAGATACTGACCCTTTAGTTATTGAATTACGATATAAATCTTTAACAGAAACATCCACCTATTTAAGACCAAGAGTATTAATAGAAGTCGGTGCACGTTCTTTAATGGAGCCTGTAGAAAATAAATCTATTATTTCTATGGTTTCTAAGGAATTTAAAGAACTGCCTTTTGCCGAAACAGAAATAACAATACCTGTTGTTTCTCCTAAACGAACCTTTTTAGAAAAGATATTCTTATTGCACGAAGAGTTTCAAAAAGACACTAAGTTTATAAGAGTAGAACGAATGAGTCGTCATTTGTATGATTTAGAAAAATTAATGGATTCAACTCATGGTATAGAAGCTTTAAAAGATACTGTTCTATACAATATAATTGTAGAGCACAGAAAGAATTTTAATGCAATAAGAGGAATTGACTATGCAAACCATAATCCTGAATCAATTAGCATTATTCCGCCAGAAGAAACAATTAAAGATTGGGAAAAAGATTACAAAACTATGCAAGAAAGCATGTTTTATGGTACTACCATTAATTTTGGAAAGCTGATAGAGAGAATTACTGAATTGAACACTAGAATTAAAACAATGTAATTATGGAAGAAAAACAAATTAGGGAGGAATTAGAAAGAACCTTAGCCAATGATTCTAGTAATTACAGTAAAATTTTAGAATTATCGACTAAACTAGCGAGCTTTGATACAGATAATGTACGTTTTAGTGTAGATGCAGGAGTTATTGATAGATTAGGTACAGAATTAGTAGCTAGACAAGAAACTGCTGTTTCGGAGTTAGTTAAAAACTCTTATGATGCAGATGCAAGAATAGTCGCATTAAAATTTGAAGATTCCGATTCTATAGGTGGAACTCTTCTAATTGATGATAATGGACTTGGAATGACCAATGAACAATTGGTTAATGGTTTTATGAGAATATCTTCTACAGATAAACTACGTAATCCGCTTTCTGAAAGATATAATAGAAAACGTGGACTACCTAATCAATTTGGTATAAATTTCTAAGCCACTTTTGTATAATTTTTTAATCTAATTTCTAATTCTTTTTCGGCAGGTGTTTTGTAGCCTATTGATGAATGTAACCGTTCGTTATTATACCATTGCATATACTGTTTTATCACTAATTCAGCATGCATTATACTTTTAAATTTATATCGATTAGTGCATTCGTATTTAATTGATTTAAAAAAACTTTCCGCTACTGCATTATCCCAACAATTCCCTTTTCTACTCATGCTTTGTTGAATTTTAGAGTTTTGGCTCAGTAATTCAGTCATTGTATTAGATGCATATTGTACCCCTCTATCTGAATGAAAGATATGGTTATTTGTTATATCCCGAATTTTTCTTGCTTCACACTAGGCCTTATGTACGGTGTTTTCAGTACTCATATCTTGGCTAAATGTATATGCCAGAACTTTTCTATCTGCTAAATCAATAATTGTTGTAAGGTAATTCCATTGTCCTAATACCTTTATATAGGTAATATCTGAAACCCATTTTTGACCTAGTATATCACTAGAAAATTTGCGATTAAGCTTATTATCTGCTATTGGATTAGAGTGATTACTATCTGTCGTACACACTTTAAACTTACGACTCAGTACACTTCTTAAACCCATTTTTCGCATTAAATAAGCTATGTAAGATCTACTATAAAAAAGTAACTCTCTTTCTAGCTGTTTTTGTATTCTTGCTGACCCATAAATAGATTTACTAGATTTAAAAATAGATTCAATTCGATTTTTTAGAAATATAGTACTACTACTAACAGGCTTAGTAGTAGTACTATTTCTAAGCCATGTATAATAGGCATTTGTACTTACTTCCATGCATTTACACATCTTCTCAACAAAGTAAGTGGATTTGTTCTCTCGAATAAATCCAAACTTTACTTGCCGCTTACAGAGAAGATGCGAACGGCCTTTTTTAATATATCGCGTTCTTCTTTAGCATCCTTCAAAGCTCTCTTTAGCGCTCGGTTTTCTTTCTCTAAAGCTAAAGTAGCAGCATCTTTAAACGATCCTGTTTCATTCTTAAATTCTCTACACCATTTGTAAATAAGACTTTCAGCAATACTATATTCTGTGCTTAAAGCACTTACTTTGTGACCCGAGCTAACCAAATCAACAATCGTTTGCTTAAATTCTTTTGTAAAATTACGTTTCGACATAAATCCTAAAGTAAGTTAATGTAACTTTATAAAACCTACCAACTAAACTAGACATTCCAACACGAGAAACTTTAGAATTTACACTTTCTGATAGTTTTTTATTGACATTCTTTTCTTTGCAACAAAAAAATGTAAAGCAAATTATAAATATATATAGTCGCATTGTTTTTATAAATTACTGATTTTCTCTTATTTGAGTGACTGTATAAACGTGAGAAGGTTTATACATCGTTGGACCTTTTAAACTAAAATCTTCTTGAACATATAGCTTATTATTATCACTTGTGCCTTTTGATTTATAAGTAGTTCCTACTTCATAAAACAAATAATAATCACCTTTATTATCTGATTTTCGTCCGACTACAACTATAAAATGATCTGTACTCAAGTCATTGTTAAACCCTCCTTTGTATTTATAAGTGTGATCGACACCGACTAATATAGGGTTACCTTTTTCTAATTGTGCATCTAAATATTCTATTGACTTTTTAGCAATATTCGAGTTCACTACAAGCCTATTGTTTTTTTCTGTAGCAATTTGAAATAAAGCCTGGTTATTTTTTAAATTTCCTCCTA
>ENA-ORXU01002432-ORXU01002432.1-marine-metagenome-genome-assembly--contig:-NODE-2432-length-12774-cov-4.798850_pt1 | contig 12774 bp, 16 predicted proteins | sample MGYA00237869_ERZ511484 | MGnify/ENA metagenome assembly ERZ511484 | reverse complement strand
GGTGGTGCCCCTCCTGTTCCGGCGGCTGTTGGAGGCGGCGTCGGCCGCGCCGGCGCTGCGGGAGGTGCGGTGGGCTGCGGAAGACGTGGGCATAAAACGGGGACAAGTGTGCGGCCACGCACATGACAAGCCGCTTCCTCTCAATGCCAACGCCCGTGGAGCCGTGGTGGTTGAGGGGCACCAAGTGACTGCCGTCGACGGAGTGCGCAAAGCCGGGCGCGGACCACTTCTTTCCGAGCAGCACAAGCGGGCAGGCTCGCGCCCAGGAGAAGTGGGACGGCGACGCGCCGCGTCGTTGTGGGCATCGGTCCTGACGCCAGCGGTGTACAGCATCATTGTGGGTGTGGTGTTGTGTGGCATGTCTTTGTGGTGGTTGCCGCCCATGCACGGTATGTTTGGCAGTCGTACCTGGGGAGGGAGTTGCGCGCCAGGGGGGCCCGCGCGCTGCCTGTCTTGAGCGTCACTTTGAATCGAGTCCTTACGCCTGTGATGCGTCTTATGCTGTGTTTTTATCCCCTCCTAACCTCCTTTCCCACACACAGGGCGGGCCCACGTCTATATGTTTTTAACATGCGCAGCCTAAGGGTTTGTCAATCACGTACTCGTCGGCAGTTGCCGGGGGTGGCTTGCGTTGGTCAAGACCATCTAGCAGGGGGTGTGGAACCGTGTCCGTCGTCGTTGGACGAGGAGCTGGGGTGACACTGTCACTGATGAAGCGTTTTTCCTCCCCGTCAATGTCAATGACAAACGTGGAGGCATCCGCATCCGCGTCACCGACCACGAAAGGTCCAATGGCCTTGCTTTGCAGCTTGTTTTGCCGATCGTGGTTGGTCGTATAGACGTAGTCGCCGATCTTGACGTCCGCGTTGCGGGTTGCGACCCGATGGTCGAAGTTAAGTTTGTAACGTTGTTGCGTCTTACGCAAGGCCTCGACTAAGACAGGGATCTGCCTGCGAAGGCGGGCCATGAACTCGCGTTTGCGAGCTAGGGGTTGCCCATCCTTGAGCGTTGCCTTATTGGTCAGCGGAGTGCCCGGGGGAAAGTTGCGAACCGTGAGGTTGGGGATCCGCCTTGGGATAACGAGCTCAAATGGAGCGATACCTGTATACCTGTGCGGCTGGCTATTATATGCCATGGTGATTACCGGGAGTAGCTCGTCCCATCGTGATGGGTCATCAGCGACGTAGTGTGGCAGCTGAGTAGCCATGGTACGGTTGTAGCCTGCGTAGGGCCTCCCTGAGAGCCCACGTGCAGGGAGGTCCTGGCACGAGGGCGGCGCGCGCCGTCGACAGCGCCGCGTGGAGGGGCGAGATCGGGCCGGTCTCTGTGCCACAGCTATTGGGGCGCCTTGAAAGAGCCTGAGGGGTTCCTGCCGCCTAAACGGTCGCGCCTGGATGGCGGGGGCCGCGATCGGCACCGTTTAAACGGGGGTGGCCGCCCAGCCACCGTGCCTCGGTGGCAGGGGCGCCCGCACGAGCGGTGCCTGGGAGGGTCGCAGGGCATCCCGGCGTGCATCAGCGGTGGGGGTGTGCGCTGGGGTGGCTGTCCACAGTGGTCGGCCGGACACGCCATTTTTAGGGCGGCACGGGCCGCCCGCCGATCGAAACCGCCGTCGACACCCCCATTCCGCTGGTACCACATTTTGTCCACCCACCACACCTCTGAGCACGTCCGACGCGACCCCTGCTTCATTGCGCCGGCCACGTGCTCCGCTCGCACCGCCGGGCGCCCTCCCACTCCTCTTCCCTCCTCGATCTCTCTGGGCTCGCGTGCTTCTCGCACCGCTTGTCCTCCCTCCCCCCCCCGCCTCGCTTTCCGCGATGCACCAGGCGCCCCTACTGTTCTTTCCCATTCCCAACCCGCGTGACCCGAGGTCCGTTCGTCTGCGGCCCTGCTCTGAGTATGGACGTCGAGGAGCAGGAGCTCTGTCCACCGCCGCCCTGCTGGCCGAGGACGACGGCGCAGACGTTCCTGCTGTGGTGCAGGCGCACATCAATGTGCTCATGGTGGTGCGCCAACGTGCGCGCGCCAAGCGCATCGCCCGAAGATGGCTCTATCTTCGCTTCACCGTGGAGCGCTGTGGTAACAAGCGCCGCGACTTTGCGGCCGGTGTGCACGTCATTTTGATAGACTAATTCGGTGTTGGCGGGCTGCTTCCCATCTACGATGACCGGGACTTTGAGACGCGGTTTCGTGTGCCCCGCGCCGTCTTCCGGTGTATCTATTTGGCTGTCAAGGACGAGCCTTCCTTCTAACGGCGCAGTAAGGCAACGGGCAAGCTGCAAGCGCATGCACTGTAAAGGTGGTGCAACCTTTTGCGTGATAACCTACGGAGAGGCGGCCGACCGAGCGGACGAGTACGTGCGCCTGTTCCGGACGGTGATCACCAAGTAGACCAAGTTGCTGGTCCGTGCTTGTGGGCATGAACCTTTGAGTTCAATTCAACGAGCTTGGCAGATTGCCGTACGTTCGTTACTGTTTACCCTCTTTCCTCTTTTTCATTCATCATTGCACCTGTTACCGATTTGAGCGGGCTTTGGTCGCGCTCATCCTCTGACGGACGCCGCCGTGTGTGCTTATGCTCTTCTTTCACTCCTGCGTGTTGTCGACGCTCCCAGCACGGATACCATGGATATTGGGAACGACCGTGCGCGCCTCATCCTTGTGGGCTCCAAGGCTGAAAATGGTGCTACACCGTGAAGCCTGCACGGACGCCATGCTTGAGGCCGGTCCACTGGTGCAAGGAGTGCAGTAATGCGCTTCTGGGGACGAGGCTTCACTGCTGTGCACGTGGGCGTAGATAGCGTTCCTTTCTGGGCTTTGTGTCCATCTGCGTGAGAAGAGAGCGGGCTTCAACGTGGGCATGACATCTGTACGGGTGGCAGTTCAATGGGGCTGCGAGGCAGTGAAGCAGGTGTTTCCGGCACTGGACTACAAGAGAAAGATCGAGAGAAACGAGTGTCCAGTAGCGTGTCCAAACCCCCGCCACCTCCCTGTCTGGTTCGGGACCAGACGACTGAAGCCCACTCATTTTCAGCGATGAACAGGCGATGGAAGATGCGGATGAGTAATACGGTCGAGACGGCAGGGCGTGTTTGTCCCGCTTGTATTGGACCACGCGGCTATGCGCGGCGGGCTACGCTCGTCTAGCAGTGGCCTGATGATAGAGCAGTGGTAGTGAGAAATTTAAACTGATTCAAAAGATGAGCACCAAGGGCCGTGCCATTTGCCGGCGCAGGTGACGCATCCATTGCAATCCGCACGGCAGTGCTGCAGGTGTGCTCGACGACCTGGTTAGTGTCACCATGTGTAGGAAAAAATACAATCTGTCGGCAATACACGACTAGTTAAGCCGGCTTTTCTGGGTCTGAGCATTACATCAGGACCTGAAAAGCCCAGCTGTGACGTGCTAAACTTGTGGTGGTCGAGAAGCAATGGAGCCGCGTCCCCTTTTTTTCGCGCGTCTCCATTTTTTTACCTTACTCGATGGCCTCTCTGGGAGGGTTGACTGACCCTTTAGAATCTTCTGTGATCCAAACATGGTCGGGGCCGGCCAATCACGATTTGATCACGCCTCGTCAATACTGAAGCACGCGGGCGCATGAGCACCGTTCCCTTGAAAATGATATTCTTCGTCTCGGAGACTGCGGGCTTGCTGCAGTGGGGCGCAAAAAAAAACGTATGCCAGTGAAGTTGGGATGTATGCCAGCGAATGATGCCACTGCACAGTGGATGCTGATGGGAGGGGAGTGGGGAGGTGAGGGGGGGGAGGGATCATGCGCTTGGGACATGGAACACTCTCGGGAGAAACGGGGCGCTCACCCTTCCCCCCACCACCCTGTTGGGTCAAGTTGGTCGACCCTCCTATGGTCCAACCTTCAGATCGCAGCCACGTTCAGGTCCTACATCCTCCTGCTCCCCGGCGACAAGTACGGGGGGGGAGGTGTAGATCATGCGAAGAACCTTAATGGAAACTCCCCCTTGACTTTCGGAGACACAGACGGTGTGGTGAGCCAGAGTGTGCAAAGTGGTTCTGACGACTTCCGCGGCTCTGACGTGTCCTTTTTGAAAAACAGCAGCGTGGTCCATAACTCATGTCGTCCAGTGTTTCTCGTTTGTTTGGGGCTGCGTTTGGGGTTCTCTCTCGTGGATATGTCGTCTAGTGCTGTTGAGACGCTCAACAGAAGATGACACGCGACAACTGAGCGACAGCAGTGCTCACTGGGGGTCGCCCTCATGGATACACACTGTTCATGGCAAGACTGCAGTCATGCCGTGAGCAGACCGAGGATCGACGCCACATTCCGACCACCTGTGCTGGGATGGTGGGGATGCGGGTGGAGTGGTCGAGATGGGGTGGTTCTACCCCAGCTGGGATTGTCGGGATGCGACTTCGTTCCTCGCTGACTTTTCTGGGAGCCATTCGAATGTTCATTGCTGCACCTACCGTTGAAGGCCAGTGAAAGGTCATGTCGCTCTCCACGTTTCAAATCCTCTTGAAACATGGGCGCTGGAAGATGACGGCTGAGGCTGACAGAAACTCAAGCGACCAATGAGCTAATGTATTTTACGAGCAACCCAACCGGGAGCCACAATGCTGTTGAAAACCCAGAAGAGCCGATGCACCCACTACTAACAAAGCGTGAACAGCAGCCAATCGGGTCCGCCTCCTTGCGTCCTGGTACCCTATCAGACTCGATCAGGTGCTCTACGGTGCGCAAACCGGTGCACTCTGCCCCGCTTCTGCCTGGTGCCGCGGCGCCCCACTCATGCAGACCGCCGCACAGACGCTGCTTTTAGACGGCGGTGTGTTATCCAGTCTCGACTTGATATATAGTGCTTAACACAAGCACAATGGAGCCCAGCTCCGCCCCATTGCTGGAAGGACGTGCGCCAATGGCTGTCCGCTCACGGCAGCTGGCATCGTGAACACTCTCCAGCCGCGGCTGTCATCTTTCTTGAGGTGACCGGCCCGTGCACGGGTCGCCTGTCGGTATCCTTCGCATCGCCTCAGCAGAGAGTCTGTTTAGTCGATACGTGGCTTTCGCTGTCCAACGCAAAACTGACACGGGTTGTATCTGAGATATTTTCTGAACAGGCGATGAACTTCACCGTAAATGTTGGGTGGACCTTGCTCCTCTCTTCCATCGACAATCGAGTTGTCCATTATTCTCGGTGCCGTCACATGCAAAGAAATCCAAGTATCCACTGGCACGAAAACCACCTAGCGTCCGTGCCGTCACCACTTGTAAGGTTCATGTCCGTGCGCCGCGCCAGAGACAGCGACTGGCTCTGCAGCATCCGCTGGAGGAGGCGCACACCGGTACCCGTGCCGTCCATAGCCTCTTTCTCCCGCGCCGTGCGTGCCTGCGTCTCCACGGTTTCAGCCTCCTCGCTGCTCTTCCGGTGCTTGCTCGGGGCGGTGTTGGGGGGACGCTCCTGACGGCGTCGCTCTGGCCGGTGACTTGAGAGTTCTTGTCCTTATTTGGCTGTCAGCGTGAATGTTCTGGCATCGTCTCACGAAGACTACCTCGGGTGTCAGCAGGTACATCGCCACCGAGTCATTCAGAGTGCGGTTCTCCAGCTCTTGTCAGCCTTTGTCGGCCCAAGAGCCTGGCAAGCCTGGTCGGAATGTGTGACATGTCACTTATGACCCGGAGATGTCTTAGGTCTCCCCACAGCACGGGCAATGCTTGCAGTGGTCGGGTGTGCATGTTTGCTTGCATACCCCATTTCTCATCAAAGCACCATAAATCAGTTGCCAACAGTCTCTAAACTCTTCATTTAATGTTGCACAGGACGGTGATCGTCGCGAATATGTACCACTCTACTGGGGGGGTGCTGCACGTGATGCGCGTGCTGTGAACGTGCTGCTAGTCGAAACTTGTACTCCTAATCCGAAATTGTTGCTGGGCTAGACGGCCCTGTGCTGGCCACAAGGAATCGTGGGCTACAAGCGGAGCCCTCACGATGCCACGGAGGAACCTGCTCGATGTCGTCTCTCAAAAAGCAGGCTAAAATTCGGTCGGTATCGAGGACACATGTGGATTATGGATCAGTTCAATGCCTTCAACAGTGCACTGGTCACAGATCAACTGCGTTCGCTGGTCGCTGGAATCTTGGGGTCTCGACTATCCAGAACGTAAGTTGCCCTTACTGATTCTCGGTAGTGTGACCGATTGGTCAAACCTCGCAACAAGGGCACAGATCCTGTGGCCCGCAACCGCTAAACGGCGCCCACGTCACGCACCGCCAAGCACTGAAACATAGTCGGCACCGCGCAGACACTGCGATCTTCATTTTGGGTCTCACTGTGAGGGCCCTTACCGGTCAGGAGTCACCTGAGTATAGCTTATCTCGGTCAGATCGTGGCAGGCCGAGATCCATTGATGCGCATTTATTGGGACTGAGAGGGCGCCTCGTCGGCGGAGAGAAAGGCCTCCTAGATATCGTCCAGTCTGTGTGATGGACACGAACGCCAGGGCTGCACCTCTGACGACCGCCTTTCTCTGGCTCGTGCCTCGGAAGCCGAAAAACCTTTGAACAGAAATCGCTTGGCCGAGCTTACCGCAGGTGAGGGGCCAGCAGCATTTCTGGGAGGGAGCCTTCGTGGCCAGGCACATCTTAAACGAGGTCCTTGCTTGGATGGAGATCCCTTCCACCACCTCTTATTGGTCTATCGTCCGTATGTGTAGCGCAGGTGGTCGTCTCGTGGTCAGGACAACCGTGTTGTATCTTAGTGTCTCAGATACGATCGTCGGACAGCGTCGGACGCTGTACGAACACCGCAAGCGCAGATCGGTCCTACAGTAGCCCCCTGCTGTCCGACGCTGTCGGAAGCTAATTCCAGGGTCACAGAGGCCTTCTGGGGGGGTTCCCCACGATCGTACAAACCGGGCAACACGACTCATGCGAGCGTATAAGGTCAAAAATATCGGCATCATCTCGAGTGTCCTCTGACTCGTCCACTATGCGCCTGACGTTGCAGGCGCACTGGTCAGTACTCTCTCTGTGACTTGTGGGTCGAGCGCCACGAATCAACGTGTCAGATATCGAATTTGACAGACGCTCTGTGGTTGCGCGTCGTGGCCTGGCTTTGGCCACAAAGCAGACATCGCACTGGCCAGCCCTCTCATTTTCGGGGCACTCAGTGGCTGGACAGCCAGTCCCGTCCCGGATCTGATGGGCCCGACCGATTGACCTCGGCGGCTTGTGGCACCGGGCCTCTTGGAAGGACGAGCGAGGGGGTTGAGGGATCGTCGTCGTGAGAGCGAGGGGAGAGCAGGCAGTGGCGTCAGGCAGGGGCGTCCATTCGCGCCGGTTTCGCACATTTTCCGTCCCTGCGGTACCGACTGGGCCACCCCCCTCTTTTCACCCGCCTCGCGCCCACATCTTGTCATGCTGTCTTCGAAGGGGTGCATGCAGGTAAAATCACCCCGCTTCGGAGAGCGGGCACCAGGCTGATGGCTCCTATGAGGGGCGCCAAAGAGGGGACTGGTGCTGATGAGAGCGGTTTGGGAGCCGCTGGCGTTCGTGGGGACCGTGCGGCTGGCATCTATTGTCTGCGGGGCGCGGACGGGATGCGGCTGCTGAGGGGGAGAGGCGGACACAGAGCGACTGGGGTTCATGACACGCGGGTAACTGGCCGCTGAGGGAGAGTCGAGGGCTGCCGGTTGGCCCGTGTAGGTCTAGCTCTGGCGGGTTGCGGGCCGCAGCGCGTCGGACTTGATGGGTTGCGGACGGGCGTCGCCTCACGTCAGGGAAGGACCGGTGGTGGAACTCTGATGTCCGTGGGACGTGGGGCTGGTGCGATTTGCATCGCTGAAAGGTCGGTGGGGAGGCTCTTGTTACAGTGCTTACAGTTAAGGGGTGAGCAAACGATGTAAATCGGTCGATGCAGTGCTTGCTTCAACAGAGAAGCGTACCTATCCTTTTTAAGGAGGTTGAGGATAGTCGGCTCTGGCCAACTTGAACACCTCCATAGCCCCGCCTCTCCGACTATACTTGGCTCTGACCTCAGAGACAATTTGCGCCACACCCGCCACGGCATCCCGCTTCGCGTACTCAGTCGCAAACGCCCAGTAAATCCCTGACCGTGCACTGTACAGCTTTCTCTGCCGCCTAGCGCGAGCCTTGTCCCTGACCTTTCTCCACCTGTCCCCAAAGAGGGCCTCCAGTTCCCGAATGGAGGCCTTCCTCTCGTTCCCGAGGGCGTGCTCGTCCAGAGAAGCCTCCCAGCCCAGGCCTATCCCCATCGACAGCATCGGTACGCATTGGTTGGCGTCCTCGTAGACCTCCACGCCGTTGAGCTCGTCCCTCTGCTCCCGCACGCTATTGCGGTCGCGTGTCAGGCTCGCCGACACAGGCGCGGCACTGCCAGGGAGAAGGGAGGACCTCCATAAGAAGAGGGGAACTCCACCTCGGCCAGTCACAGTGGTGACGCCACAGGTGAGCACCGCCGCCAGTGGTACGGCCAATTGCGGTGCAACGGCGGTCGCGGTGCCCGCGTTACAGGGGGCGCCCGTCAGCGGCGTTGGCGCCAAGCCCAACGCATCCAAGGGCGACCACCCCGCGCCGCAGCTCGCGCAGCTCTAGTGCCATCGGTGCGGCCACCCCCATCAGCGCCTCGAAGCGCTCGTCGCTGTGTGCCCTGGTGGCTGCCGCGACGGCATCGATTTGCCGACTGAGGCGCTGCTCGACATCGAGCACGCCCGACGCACTCACCACCGCGACTGCCTCCACGGAAACCTTGACGGCACGGGACATGGCTGGCAGAACCTCAGCGACCGCCGCCGCCACGGCCACGCTGGTGTCGGCCAGAGACTGCGCCATCGCCGACTGGAAAGCGCGGAATTCGTCCGTATCCAGCAGAGGGTGGCGGAGAATGGCACACTCTGCATGCTGGAAGTAGCCGTGCGGGCAGCCCTGGTTTGAAAACATACGAAGCGCGCCGAGCGCACGATTCCAAAAAAGTCCAACAGGGCCTTTTCGTAGCAGTTGGCATTGGCCACGACGCGCGCGGCGCACGACTCCTCCTCCCTCTCCAGCCACGAGCACAGAGTCCGCTGCAGCGCGACGGGGACGGCGACAGTCAGCCGCGGCGTCACAAGGGACTGGCAGTCGGGCGCCCGCCCCGACAGGGCGGCCATCATGGGCACATTTAGGATGATCCCGTCGTACACCCCGTTGGCGGTTCCTTTCTTCCACATGCCGTGCAGCAGGTTGTCCGACAATGACACGCCCGCCTCCTTCCCGCGCTGTGCCGCGGCCCGACGGAACGCATATGTTGACCCCGCCTCCCCCGGCAGGCCGCCGTCCCGCCACGCCTCCTTAAGCTGGCAGAGGTGGTAGGCGTACGGCATTTCTTTGAACAGCCCCCCCCGCACGACAGGGAACAGCCGCCAGCAGTACCACTGCCGAAAGCCGAGGTGGCACCCCGCCTCCCAGTAAAAGGTGAGGTCCACACCTGCCGCGCGTAGTTCCTCGTCCGTGGGTTCAAAGTTGGGCCTGAGCGGCATGGGGGGGTTGCAGGAGTCCCAGCCGGGGTGGTGACACGCGGCCACTAGCGCGTCCGCGGCGGCACCGAGGGGACACAGCCAGGGGTCGACTTGTCCGATAGCCCCCAGGCAGTATGCACCCCCCTCTTGCGTCTTGGTTGCGCTGACGTAGGTACAGAGCACTTGTATCTGGGCGCCGCCCGCCCCAAACATCGACGGGAAGCGACGCACCGACAGGTCACTCCACTCCAGGCCATGTGCCGTTGCCCCGCGCGCCTCCAGCGAGAACGTCTCTAAAAGCAAACTGCTTAAGAGCATATGCTTTTTGAGCTCCTCCCCGGTGACAGCGTACAGCAGCAGGCCCTCAGTCATGGTCCGCCGCTCGACATCTGGGAGAGTTGGGTCCCGCCCCCCCTTCGCCTTCGAGACACCCGCAGCGTTGTCTTCGAGGAATCGCTGCCGCTTGGACTGCTGCACGACAAGGTTGGCCGCATCGTAGTTGCCGACAGACTCATAGGCCTCTACGTCGTACTCCGCGCACTTTGCGCACTTGCACCCAGTCCAAAGATTATTAAAAATGGAGCCGACCTTTGCGAAAGAGCTCTGGTGCATCCGCAGCACCGATTGCCCAACCTTGCGGGGAAGCGGAGGGACCACCATAGACGCCCCAGCAGCGGCGGCCGTTGCCGTCTGGGGTGACAGTGAGGGGCCCGTTGCCGCACTGCTGACCGCTGCCGGCTCGGACACACTGCCATCCTCAGCGGATACACCGGGGTGAGCAGTGGCCCGACCGGGCCGCGACCCAGTGGGCGCCGGCCCCGCCGCCCCACACCCGCCAGAACGCGCTGCCGATAGGAGAGCCGTCGGTTCGGCCTGGAGGCGCGAGACCCGCCGCGCCATCGCTGGCGAAGCCGACGGGGGCGATCTCGAGTCGTCATCGTCGCTGCCGCTGCTACTGCCGACGACTAACGTGTCCGACTCGTGCTCGCCCCCGTCATGTTTGCTAGCGCCGCGCTGCCCGACATCAGCGTGCCCCCGTCCACCTACCTGCTCATGCGCAGCGGCGTGACCGGTCACCGCCAGTGACGCGGCGTCCGCTGGCGCAGGGGGGGTGGGCGCCTCGCCGCGCCGGCTTCGACGGTCGCGGCGGAGGCGGCCCTTTTCCGCATTTAGGAAGGTCACGGCCATGTGCCGGTTGATCGGAACGATCACGTCCCCCACCTGGTTGCTCTCGGAGGAGGCGCCAAACGCGCAGTACGCCTCGACCAACGCGCCGTAAGACTTGGTCGTTTTCTTGACGCCGTTGTGGGTGCCGCTGACGGTGTGCAGCGTCCATATGTTGGCCGCGCCGATAGCCACGCTGGCGAGCGTCGTGTACTGCTTTTATTCGGCGAGGTGCAGCGCCTGAAGCGTTACCGCTTGCACGTTGCACTTGGTGAACATAAACAGCTGGGCGTGCTTGGCGACGATTCCCAGGTTGTCGTACGCGCGCTTTTCAGCGGCGCGCTGTTCGGGCGTACGCCGGCGAGACCCCTCTGTGAGCGCCTCGCTCGCGGCATCAGGGCAACCTTGCAGAAGACCGAGGCGGATGAGCCGCCGGCCGACGTCCGAGTTGCTGAGTAACAGGCGCTTCACGAGGTTGATATGAGAAACGCCCTCCACGCCGTCATCAAAGTGTTCGTACCCTGCCGACAGCTCAGCCGTCACCACCCCTCTCAGACCCCCGTGCACATGGACAGCCGGAGCTACGACAAGGTCCCTACGCGTACCTGACCGCCCAACGCCGGCACCAGGTCCTGGCCAGACGAGAGCTGCGTCGCTGTGGAGCGTGCCACACCCGCGGGGGACCCACCCGTCCGATCGACTGCACGGCTGACGAACAGGCTCTCACCCGCCAGGGCCCCCGTGCCGCCACCCCCGCCTACAGATGTGGTCCGTAGAACTTGGGAGGTCGGGGTAGAAAGACTGGCGGGGATTTGGGGTGGGCTAGGTGCCGCGGGCTGGCTGACGGCGATCGGTGGCCGCCGCGCCCGGGGTAAGGTCCTTGACTCATCGGCACGAGCGGTCGCACTTGTTGTCGGTGGCGGGGATGCGGTGCGTGCGGGGGCGGATTTGCGCCGCCGACTGGACAGGCGATCGGCTTTCGTCGTCGGCGGCGCCCGTGAATGCTTGTTTGGGCGCACTGTCGGGCCGGTTGCTCCCGGCATGCTGCGCCGCCGCTGCATGAAAAAATATAGGAAAAGACAAGAGGCAAGCACAAACGGGAGGGGTTGGACGTTAACGAGCGAGGGCAGAGAAGGAAAGCACGCATAAAGAGAAGAGAGGGCAGGGAGTAATGAGAGTGCACTCGCACACGCGAGTAGAGAGAACGGTATAAGGACAGGTCAGAAAGCCGTACCACAGTGCCTTCTCATGGCAAAAGTCCGACGAGGTCGTCCCAACGCTAGAGTAGCCGCCGTGTATGTCCTGTCTTACGAACATGAGCTGTACACGCGGCTGTGTTTGGACCAGAAGACAGACAGGAGGAAGGCGGCAGAGGGCAGAGATTGGGCAGCGCCAAAACGTATCTCATGCACAGGGCTACGGTCGATCGCAGAGCATGTGCCGCGCGACGGGCAGAGGGGCAGGCCCGAAAGAAAAAGAGCCACGCGGCGGCTGCACAATCGGCGGTGGGGAGCAGGTCGCCCTCATGCGCCCACTAGCAGTCCCGTTGTTGACTATGGGACGATGGGGAGTGTGCGCGACAAAAGTTGTGCCGGTCGACCGGCCGTGGCAAGAGAATGACTGGGTTTGGGCAGCAAAACTGGAGCACAGACCACGCCGCGCACAAGTTGACAACACGCTGCACCTCCCCCCAACTTAACAGTACCAGGCACGCAGCACGTCCGCGCACGTGCATTCCGACCTGCAAAAGTGGGGTGCGGTGGCGGCGTGCTGGGGCACGGCGTCGAGCAGCGGCGGGGGGCGCCGCCAATGCGGGCGCCGCGGGCGTCGGTGTCGGACACGCCGTGTTCTCGTGAGTGGGTGGGCGACAGCGATGGACGGCGAGGCAGGCACGTCCGGGTCGCGAAGAACCTCGCGGTGGGAGGCGTCCGAGAGCAGGGAGAGGCGGCCATCACCGTTGCCTCCGCGCGCCAGGTAAGAGACGCCGGAAGAAACAAGCAGCAAGAGTAGGGTGGGATTGGCAGACGAAACAGACGGAGTGCGCACCATGTTGCGAGTGGAGTGGGGAGGGCAGAGGTGGGCGGGGCGGGGGGGGGGGGGGCGTCACGTGGAG
>ENA-ORXU01002430-ORXU01002430.1-marine-metagenome-genome-assembly--contig:-NODE-2430-length-12778-cov-5.600504_pt1 | contig 12778 bp, 8 predicted proteins | sample MGYA00237869_ERZ511484 | MGnify/ENA metagenome assembly ERZ511484 | reverse complement strand
TTGATCCATCGGATATGGAGACAGGCGTGACGTATTATATCAGTTTTGTAGCAGGTAATGATACCACGGGGATGGATAATTTTGATAGGACAAACTGCCTAGCGGTTGCTCAAGGACAACCAGCAATCTGGTATGCTTATCCAGAAGCGGATGCAGGAGCAGATGCGATGCAGTGTGAGGCATCGATACAGCTGGCAGCGGTACGAAGTATCGGAGCTGGTCGATGGATAAGCCTTACGGGACCTGGAGTGATATCGATAAGTGATAGCACAGAGGCAGTAGCAATGTTTGGCGCAGACGCCTCAGGAGTTTATGAGCTGATATGGCAGGAAGATAATAATGGCTGCGCCGATCAAGACACGGTGATCATAGAGTTTTACGATATACCGGAAGCGGTGAATATCATCACGGAGTGTAACCAGGCTGCGGATCAGTTTGTGCTATCATTTGATATAAGCGGCGGCACGGCACCTTACACGATAGTGCGTGGAGGCGGTACGATTACGGGAAGCATGTATGTATCCGATAGTTTACCCAAGGACACTAACTATGATATCCTCATCCAAGACGCCAATGGCTGTGAGATCGAGGCGGTGACAGGTGTAGAGAGTTGTATCTGTGAGAGTGCAGTAGGGACGATGGATCAGACGCGCGTAGATCTGTGTGAAGGTGATCTTTCAACTGTAGATTATGATCTTACGGGACAGTTTTATGATCCAGATGATACTACGAGCTATGTGCTGCACGGCAGTGGGACATCGATGCTGGCAGATATAATTGCTGTGAACACGACGGGAGAGTTTGGCTTTGATCCTGTGACGATGGTGTATGAGCAGACGTATTTTGTGAGTGCTATCGTAGGAGACAGAAATGGAGATCTAGTAAATCTTAATGATGGCTGCCTAGTGGCGGCGATTGGTACACCGGTACGCTGGTTTGAGAATCCAGTAGCAGACGCAGGGAACACAGCACGGACCTGTGATATGAATTTTGCCTTAGCGGCGATACCATCAGTAGGTACAGGATCGTGGAGCTACATAGACGGTCCAGCAGGATCTGTGACCTTTGTAAATGAGAGCAGCGCTACTAGCGGCACGAGTGGATCTACGGAGTTTGGCGTATACAGATTTGAATGGACAGAGGATAACAATGGCTGCATCGACCGCGATACGGTGGAGGTGACGGTAGTGGATTTTCCTATGGCAGATGCTGCCGATATAGAGTATACGTGCAATGATGCTAACACGGCCTACCGCGTACGTTTCCCAATTACGGGAGGCGATCCAGGTAGTTATGATTTTGAATCTACGAATGGCGGTACGATCATCGGGGGCAATTTTGTGATTACGGGTGGAGTGACGAGCGGATCACCATTTTCGGTACGGATATGGGATGATGCGGGCTGTGATACGACACTGATTACAGGATTTTTTGAGTGTCCATGTGAGACGGTAGTAGGATCTATGTCTCCTGAGCTCGTAGAGTTATGTGAGGACGAGTCCTTTATGATCGACTATGATGCTACAGGAGAGACCAGAGATGGAGATGATATACTGCTGTATGTGCTCCATGATTCACCGACAGAGGTGCTGGGAAATATATTTTACTTTGGCCCAGACCTATCGATTCCCTTTACGGCGGGTACGCTAGTATATGGCGAGACCTACTATGTGTCGGCGGTACTAGGCTCACCGAGTGGACCATTCATAGCGGTGGATGCAGATGATTGCTTTGATGTAGCAGCCGGTACACCAGTGATCTGGTATGAGGAGCCTACGGCGGTGGTAGATTTTGATCGACTAGTCCTTACATGTGCAGAGCCGGAGCTTACCTTAGATGGTGGTATGAGTAGCCCTGTAGGAAATTTGAGCTTTGCCTGGCTGACAGAGAATGGCGGTACGATCAGCGGAGATCCATCAGGCCAGACGATCACAGTGTTATCAGCAGGTCGCTACATCCTAGAAGTGAGTAATGGAGCCTGTACGACGATGGCCTTTGCGGATGTGACATTTGATGGAGATCTACCCAGTGCAGATGCGCAAGTAGATGAGATATTGACCTGTGATGTGACGGAAGTACTGCTAGATGGATCGGATAGCGATACAGGACCGACTATTGCCTATATCTGGACTAATGAAGCAGGCGATACGATATCAACAGATATTACAGCTACGGCAAGTGAGCCAGGGAATTACACCCTGCGAGTGATAGATACATCTACGGGATGTCCTGCGGCATCAAATGTTACCGTAGCGATAGACACCACATCACCTATGATAGTGATAGGCACTGTGGGCGAACTTACTTGTGAGACAGAGCAGACCAGTATAGATATAGGAGCGAGTAGTAGTGGAGCCAATTTTGATATAGTCTGGACGACAGATAATGGACTTATCGTAGGAGGCGAGACAACTACCAGAGTGGATGTAGGACAAGCCGGCGACTACACAGTTACGATCACCAATACGGTGAATGGCTGCTCATCCAGTAGAGTAGTTACCGTACAAGAGGTAGGAAACACGTTCAGCAGCTTTGCAGCGACACCACAGAATATCCTATGTAATGGAGACGGAGATGGGATGATCAGTGTGAGTATCAGTGGCGGCATAGAGCCAATAGAGTACAGCTATGATGGAGGGAATACGTTTGTTTCCACCGCTACAGCGAGTGGACTACAGCCAGGAGAATACGGAGTAGTGGTAAGAGATGCCAACGGCTGTACGCTGGGAGAGACGGTGTCTATCACGCAGCCAGACCCGGTACTGCTTCAGTTGCCAGGAGATACTACGCTTGAGTTTGGCGAGTCGATAGACTTGATTGCAGATTTTTCAGGAGGAGATATCATGTGGCAATCGAGTGACAGTTCATTTGCTTGTGCGGTGCTAGATGACTGCGGAGAGATATCAGCTATGCCGATTATTACATCGACCTATACTGCCACGGTGACCAATGAAAATGGTTGCAGCGTCACAGATCAGGTTGTGGTGCGAGTGCAAGTAAGTCGCAAGGTCTTTATCCCCAATGTATTTTCACCAAACGGAGATGGACGTAATGATCTGTGGGGGATATTTGGACAGGAGACGGTAGAGATCATCGATGTGATGCAGGTGTATGACAGGTGGGGATCTAAGGTGTATGAAGCTAGAAACATACCGCCCAATAGTCCAGAGGAATTTGGTTGGGATGGAAATTACCAAGGCGAGCGATGCCTTCCTGGTGTATATAGTTACTACGCCCAGGTGCGCTTCCGTGATGGATTCCAGAGGGATCTAGTGGGCGATATCACCCTGATCAGATAAGTAAGAAGTAGACCTCGATGTGAGTATTTATCATCCAGGAATCGAGCGTCGATTAAGTAAAGAAAAAAGGGCTGCACCTATTAGGTGCAGCCTTTTTTTTAATTGCTCAGAATAAGAGACGATTAAAGCATCTACAATGTGCTGAGCTGATTGACCAAGCTTACACCGCCAGCAATGATGTATTGAATTCCGATGGCCATGACTAGAAAGCCCATGATGCGTGAGATAGCTTTCAAGCCAGCTACTCCGAGGACCTTAAATAAAAAGGGAGCTCCACGCAATATGAGGAATACGATGATACCCATCGCTACGATAACTCCGATGATCTGACCGCGATCAATCCATGCGGGATATTCGCTGTACATACCGATGAGTAAGGATATGGATCCAGGTCCTGATAGGAGAGGCATGCAGAGAGGAGTAAATGATATATCTTCTTTATCTGCAGCCTCCTCGCGTACTTTTTCATTGATAGCCCTCGACTGAGCAAATTTCCCCTGAAGGAGAGCATAACCTGAACTCATGATTACGAGACCACCGGCAATTCTCAAAGCATTTAGACTGAGGCCAAAAAAATTGAGAATAAGAGAACCACCTAAGAAAAAAGCCAAAAGTATAGCTATAAAATACAACATCGTGTGAAATGCTGTACGCGCACGCTCGCCTGCTGTGTAGTCAGGCGTCATCGCTAAGAAAACTGGTATTGCACCGAGTGGATTAACTACCGAAAATAAGGAAATAAGAGCACCGATAAACATGACTAGTAAAGATCTAATTATGAAATAATAAAATGTGCTATATAAAACGCAAGTGTGGAGAGTGATCTCTATCAGCAGTATTGTAAATTGCGAGAAAGATGTACACCTCTTGAAGTAATATATAGCGGATCGTAATAAATAAAAACTACCGCCACAGACGGAGCCCGTGGCGGTAGATGGGGTATATAACTATACAGCTCTCAGATGGTTCCTGAGGCTGTATAAATTTTTCAAGAAGAATAAAAATTTTACTTGCTGGCGCTTTCTAGGAGCTCGATGATACGATCATGAGTCTCCTGAAGAGTCAGCTTAGAATTGTCAAGCAGTATTGCATCCTCAGCCTTTCTAAGTGGACTGTCTATACGAGTGCTATCAATATGATCTCGATGCATGAGATTCTCTCGCACCTCGTCGTCAGTGATCTCTTGTCCCAGTGTCAGAAGCTCTGAGAGTCTGCGATCGATACGACTCTCAAGATTACAATTCAGATATATTTTGAGTTTTGCAGAGGGAAAGACCACTGTCCCTATATCGCGCCCATCCATGACCACGTTCTGCTTCTCTCCGAGCTGCTGCTGCTGCTCTACTAGTCTGCGACGTACGGCGCTGATGGCAGCAACTTCACTCACTAGCTCATTCACTTCTGGTGTACGCAGATAAGGAGTGACATTCATACCTCGCAGTAGTACTTCCTGACCACGATCACCAGTATACAGCTCTATAGTCATATCGCTGAGACGGGTAGAAATCTCAGCATCACTACCTAGAGAAATGCCACTACTGATAAAGTCATAGGTCACTGCCCGATACATTGCACCGGTGTCAACATAGGTAAAATCTAGAGTCTCCGCGACCATGCGAGCAACGCTGCTCTTGCCACTAGAGGAAGGACCATCAATGGCTATGATGGAGAACTTTCGCTGTGGCTCGTATTGGGTCACGGAGGGGTCTTGTGAGAGTTAGTATTCGTCTTCGTTAAAGAGGAAATCATCTTTCCTAGGGTAATCCGGCCATATGTCTTCCATACTCTCGTAGATTTCACCTTCATCTTCCATAGCTTGGAGATTTTCGATGACTTCTAGAGGCGCGCCAGACCGGATTGAGTAATCTATAAGTTCATCTCTGGTAGCAGGCCATGGGGCGTCTTCCAGGTGATGTGCGAGTTCTAAGGTCCAGTACATTCTTGTCTAGCTAAAGTGTATAATTTGATGGAATAACCTAGCAATTTTTAGATTCGTTCCCTTTCGGGAAAACTTCTATATGCTAGAGGATCAGCATAGCATCACCATAACTGTAGAATCGATACTTCTCCTTGATAGCAATGTTATACGCTTCCTCGATCAGTTCCTGACCACCGAAGGCTGATGCCATAATCACAAGAGAGCTCTTGGGGAGGTGAAAATTTGTCACCATGCTATCGGCTATGCTGAAATCATACGGTGGATAGATAAATTTATTTGTCCAGCCCTCAGCTGGCTTAAGTAAGCCCGTGGCAGAGACAGCAGTCTCTATGCTGCGCATTGATGTGGTTCCTACCGCACAGACCTTCTTACCTGCGTTCTTACTCGTGTTGACGATATCTGTGGCTTCTTGTGAGATCTGGAAGTACTCAGCATCCATCTTGTGCTTAGATAAATCTTCTACCTCAATATTTCTGAAAGTACCTAGACCGACATGTAGAGTTACCTCAGCGCGCTCGATTCCTTTGATTTCAAATCGCTTCATCAGTTCTCGGCTGAAGTGCAGACCTGCCGTAGGTGCAGCGACTGCTCCAACTGTCTTGGCATAGATAGTCTGGTAACGCTCCTTGTCCATTTCTTCTGGCTCACGATTGATATATGGAGGTATCGGCATCTGGCCAAGTTTCTCTAGAATGGTATTGAAGTCATTCTGCTCATCATCATAGAAGAAACGGATCGTACGACCTCTCGAAGTCGTGTTGTCGACTACTTCTGCTACGAGCAGATCCTCATCTTCGCCCTCTGCGAAGTAGAGCTTATTACCTACTCTGATTTTCCGCGCTGGATCTACGAGCACATCCCAGAGCTTGGCCTCGCCATTGAGCTCTCGAAGTAGGAACACTTCAATCTTAGCACCGGTCTTCTCCTTGTTTCCGATGAGACGAGCAGGAAAGACCTTAGTATTATTAAAGATGAAGCTATCGCCCTCATCATAGTAATTGATAATATCCTTGAATACTTTGTGCTCGATAAGTCCCGTATCACGGTGTACTACCATCATACGTGATTCATCACGATAGTCTGATGGGTACTTGGCAATTAGCTCTTCGGGCAGGTTATAGTCAAATTCTGATAGCTTCGTCCTCATAGGTAGGCTGTTTTTAAGAGCTGCAAAAGTAGATTTATCTATGGTCAATGTCAAGTCCAGTGCTATCCACTATTTTTGATCTCCACTCGCCGAGGCATTTGGACGTAAGTCCCTGGATAAGAAAAGCTTACATATACTGATATATTTCCGCGGGTAGTTTTGTGATCCGTAATCTTATCTGTAGCGTTGAGATTAAGAAAAATACACAGTCTCGGTGTCAATCGAGATCGAGTCAGCTTAGAGTTGCTGATTACGATTAGAAGCAAAATCATTGGTAGATGATATCCCTACTTTGGTCCTATAATAGCATTCGTAGCGGACTGGGTTTTTACCTTAGCAGTCGTGAAGAATATCTTTAAGATCATCTATGAGAGTATCCGGCAAGCACTGCAGGCACTTAGTGCCAATAAGCTGCGATCACTACTATCGATCTTAGGGATTACCATAGGGATATTTTGTATTGTATCCGTCCAGAGCGCAGTGAATAGCTTGCAGTCAAGTATTAAGGACTCCTTCAGTGCCATGGGTAGCAATGTGCTCTATGTGGATATATTCCCCTGGGATGGCTCTGTGAATGAGGAGAATTATCGTAAATATCTCAAGCGACCAGAACCAGACTTCAAGGACCTAGAAGCCCTCAAAGCGGAGGCGGAGACGGTTGATGCCGCGGCCTTGGCATTCTTTACAGGTGGTAAGACCATCAAGTATGGACGTGAGTATGTGCAAGGCGGTATGATCATGGGTGTCACGCCAGATTATCCAGACATAGTCAATTTGCAACTAGAGAATGGCCGATTCTTCAATGCCGCTGAATGGCGTACGGGTGATGACAAAGTCATACTGGGCAATCAGGTTTCTACCTCTCTCTTTAAAAATCTGGACCCCATAGGAAAGTATGTCAAATTTCTCGGACGTAAGTACCGCGTGATCGGTGTACTCAAGAAAGAAGGAAAAAGCCTGTTTTCCATGATACCCTATGATGAGGCAGTGCTCATATCTACCTCTAACATGCAGAAGAGCTATGTCCTCAATCAGAAGACACGTATGGGCAGACTCTGCAATGTAGCTCCCAAAGAAGGTGTGAGTATAGATGAACTACGAGAGGATGTCACAGGAGTCCTGCGAGGTACGCGGCGACTGCGACCTGTGGAAGAAAACAACTTTGCTCTCAATGAGCAATCAATGATTAATAATGCCGTAGACGCATTCTTCTCTAGCATACGCATAGGTGGATTTTTAATCGCACTCGCAGCGCTCTTGGTAGGGATGTTTGGTGTAGCTAATATCATGTTTGTCTCGGTCAATGAAAGGACTAAGATCATCGGTATCAAGAAGGCACTAGGCGCTACACCCGGTGTCATCATGCTAGAGTTTCTGATAGAGGCGATAGTGCTTTCTATTCTTGGAGGCGCTATAGGCATCGTAGTAACCGCTTTACTGATGGGCGGTATCAACTTGATAGAGTCAATACCCTTCAAGTTTTTTATTAGCTCCACGATGGCCATCGTCGGCGTATTGATAGCAGCTGTAGTAGGGATTCTGGCAGGCTTGATACCAGCCTTTATCGCCAGTAGGAAGGATCCTGTGGTGGCAATAAGAAAGTAGTGCTTCCGCTCCGCTCAGCAATCTCATACGGCAAGCGCTCCATAAACGATAGAACCGTGCACCGAGAGATATTTGATGTGTGGACTAATTGTACTTAAGATCACCGATCATGCATGACTGCTGGATAGATAGCCCTGTCTGAAGAGGCAAATGATTTGCCTCAGCGTATGCCCAAGGCTTCTTCTAATAGTATCGCGGTTGCCTCTCGATGGTCGTGTGACATATTCATGTAGAGTGTCTCAAGACTAATCTGTCTACCAACACCGAGAGTTAGCGAAAGTGGTAAGAAGCTCTATCAAGAGTTATTGACATATCACTATGCAGCTTACCGAATGGTAGCCAAGTAAACCAAGAGATGTGCAGATAATCAGTAGGGCTACCGAGCGATAGCCGAGGTACTACTTGACCTTATTGACGATAGCCGTGAAGCTAGCAGGGTGGTTCATCGCTAGATCAGCGAGAACTTTACGATTAAGCTCGATGCCTGCTTTGCTGAGACCGTTCATGAGACGACTGTACGTCGTACCATTCTGGCGAGCAGCGGCATTGATCCTTACAATCCAAAGTCTACGAAACGTGCGCTTCTTGTTTCTGCGATCACGGTATGCATAGCAGAGTGCCTTTTCTACAGCATTCTTAGCTACTGTATAGACGTTCTTACGTGCTCCGTAGTAGCCTTTAGCGGCTTTGAGGATTTTTCTTCTTCTGTTTCTGGATGCTACAGCGTTTACTGATCTAGGCATAGTGGTAGTGTAGTGCTCGACAGAGAGGGTAGACCCCTACTTGTTGCCTGCCGGCCATGAACGGATAGGTGTATATTACTTAAGGCAAAGCATACGCAGTATGCGATTCTCGTCTCCCTTAGAGAGACCAGCTGATTGGCGTAAGTGACGCTTTGCTTTCTTAGACTTATTTCTCATCATGTGCGAAGTCTTAGCGTGATGACGCTTGACCTTGCCTCGACCAGTTACCTTAAATCTCTTCTTGGCGCTGGAATGTGTCTTCATCTTTGGCATAGTACTGTGCTTTTAGCCTTCTCTAGTAGAAAAGGACTGCAAAGATACTCATCTCTGCAATAACTGAAGTAGTAAAATCTAGAAGTATACTCAGCAATGGCAGCATCTGTGATACAGACACTGTTCTGCCTCAGATAGCAAGGATAGAGTGAACTGGTAGAGCTATCGCCCTGCCAGTTCACCACATGCTTACTTCTGTTTTTTCTTAGGAGTAATCATCACGATCATACGACGACCTTCCATTTTTGGAAGCTCCTCTGCTGCGCCTACATCTTCTAGTTCCTGTAAGAACTTAAGGAGTAGAAGCTCGCCTCTGTCTTTGAAGACGATGGTACGTCCACGGAAGTGAACATAGGCTTTCACCTTGCTACCTTCTTCTAGAAACTTGCGTGCATGTCGCGTCTTGAACTCAAAGTCGTGATCATCTGTATTGGGACCAAAGCGGACCTCCTTGATGACAGTCTTGACTGTATTAGCTCTGATCTCCTTCTCACGTTTTTTCTTATCGTAGACAAATTTCTTGTAATCGACAATCTTACATACAGGCGGCGTGGCTTTTTCTGATATCTCTACGAGATCCAGATTCGCCTCTTCTGCCCACGCAAGCGCGGTGGAGGTAGGATATACATCCGATTCTATGGGTCTCCCCACTATTTCTGAGAGTTTCTCGAGGTTATCACCTACGAGTCTTATCTCTGGTACTCTGATCTTGTTGTTGGTTCGATATGATATCGTGATCGTTTCTCTAGCTGGTTTTTTTCTTCTTCGTCTCGCCAAATATGCTTGGTTTAGTTAGTAATAATAGGAGTGAACACTATGGCCCTACTCCTTTGTAATCTTTTTGTTCTTTTTAGTTTGTTTGATCACGATACGTGATGTGTCATCCTCAGTCTCGAGATCAGCTTGCAATTGTGTGCCCGATTCTGGTTTTTGATTGAGTATGTACTCAGCCAGTGGATCCTCCAGATGTTTCTGGATGGCTCTATGAAGAGGTCTGGCTCCATATTGAGGATCAAATCCCTTTGCGGCCACAAATTTCTTAGCGTCATCCGTGAGAGTCATCGTAATGTCAAGCTTCTCCACACGCTCATACAGATGAGCCAGTGAGATGTCGATAATCTGCATGATGTCCTCCTGTGTCAAACTATTGAAGATGATGACATCGTCTATTCTATTGAGAAACTCAGGAGAGAAGGTCTTCTTCAGCGCCTTGCTGATGACAGAGCGACTATAGTCACCTGTTCCCTCAGACCTAGACTTGGTAGCAAATCCTACACCTTGACCGAAGTCCTTCAACTCACGCACACCTATATTGGATGTCATGATGATCAGCGTATTCTTAAAGTCAATCTTGCGACCGAGACCATCTGTCAGCTGACCATCGTCGAGCACTTGTAGTAGTATATTATAGACATCAGGGTGTGCTTTTTCGATCTCATCAAGTAGCACGACGGAGTAGGGCTTTCTGCGCACTTTCTCCGTGAGCTGTCCACCTTCTTCATAGCCTACATATCCTGGAGGCGCTCCGATCAACCGACTGATGGAAAACTTCTCCATATACTCACTCATATCTATCCTGATCAGTGATTCTTCACTGTCAAATAGGTAGCGAGCTAGAGCCTTGGCCAATTCTGTCTTACCTACACCTGTAGGACCTAAGAAGATAAAGCTACCAATAGGCTTGCTCGGATCTTTCAGTCCTACTCGATTGCGCTGGATGGCTTTGGTGATCTTGATCACCGCATCATCCTGTCCTATGACCTCTTTCTTGATGTCATCAGACATGCCCACGAGCTTGTTGCTTTCGCTCTGTGCCACACGCTTGACGGGTATTCCCGTCATCATCGCTACCACTTCAGCTATATCATCTTCCGTGACAGGATAGCGCTTGGTCTTTACCTCTTCTTCCCATGCTTCTTTGCCCTCATCGAGCTTTCGCACTAGCTTAGATTCCGTATCTCTTAACTCAGCGGCTTTCTCATATTGCTGATCTTTTACTGCCAGGTTTTTCTCGTCCTTGACGGCATCGATCTGCTGCTCGAGCTCTTCTATATGCTTGGGTATATGAATATTATTGAGGTGTACACGTGCTCCAGCCTCATCGAGCACATCGATAGCCTTGTCAGGCAAAAACCTATCAGTAATGTACCGATCACTTAGCGATACACAGGTTTCTATAGCATCGTCGGAGTAGTCCACGTTGTGAAATTCCTCGTACTTGCTTTTGATATTGGTCAAGATGTGCTGCGTCTCTTCTGCAGAGGGAGGATTGACCAGTACCTTCTGGAATCTACGGTCCAGCGCACCGTCTTTCTCTATGTACTGACGATATTCATCGAGCGTACTAGCGCCTATGCACTGGAGATCACCTCTCGCTAGCGCTGGCTTAAATATATTACTTGCATCCAGCGAGCCTGTAGCACCGCCTGCACCTACGATGGTATGAATCTCATCGATAAACAGGATGACGTCATCCGTTTTCTCCAGTTCATTCATGATGGCCTTCATCCGCTCTTCAAACTGGCCTCGATACTTGGTTCCAGCTACGAGTGCTGCCAGATCAAGCATGATGATGCGCTTGTCAAATAGTGTACGTGACACTTTGCGCTGATGTATGCGTAGCGCGAGGCCTTCTATGATAGCGGTCTTACCTACACCAGGCTCACCTATGAGAATCGGGTTGTTCTTCTTTCTACGGCTGAGAATTTGGGATACGCGTTGGATCTCAGTCTCACGACCTATGATGGGATCGAGTTTATCGTCCTCGGCTTGTCGCGTGACGTCTCTCCCAAAATTATCGAGGACTGGGGTCTTACTTTTTGTACCGCCGCCCTTGCGACCATACTGTCCAGATCTGCCTTCTTCTTCCATAGGAAATTCGCTATCTGCAGGTGTCTCAGAAGTGATATCTGAGAATGTACCATCATCACTCTGCATGACAAACTCGAGCTCGTCCTTGCAGGAATCATAGTCTATACCTTCTTCGAATAATATTTTGGCGGCAGCCGAATCATGATTGCGGATGATAGACAGAAGTAAGTGCTGACTTCCTATCTCGGCATACTTAGCCATCTTGGCTTCTAGACGCGTTTGCTTGAGGACTTTCTCGGCAGAGCGATTGAGTGGGCGCTTACTTATGTAGAGGTTAGCTGCATCACTCGTCTGTATCGGAATAGCATCTTCGAGGCGATTGCGCAGTAGCTGCACATCAATCTCCATACTCTCTAGAACTCTCACAGCAAGATTCTCTTTATGCTGCAATAGTCCGAGCATGAGATGCTCCGTACCGACAAAGTCGTGGCCGAGCCTGCGAGCTTCCTCGCGACTTTCGTATAATATCTCTTTGACTTCTTTTGAAAACTTCGTATCCATAGCTTATGCTTGGTCAGACAATAATAGGCGTATTCCTCGCGGATCACAAGCCTTTACGTGCTTAATTGCCGAAAAACTGTGCCATCCGCTATACCTGACGCAATGACTGGTACAACAGCAGAGCTTATCTGAGGTTTCAGAGGACACTTATTTGGCAAGATATTAACCAAGATTAGCTATATCCCATTTCATGCATTAGGATTTTAGGTAAAAGTTTTTCAGTGATGTAACTGACTCTCAGTCCGGACTATAGGCGATATATCGAGAGTATCGTTGGCGTAAGTATTTATTACGGGTGGATCTCGTTGATTTGACATGAAGTGAGTGGAGTGATATGACCATTGTGCTTTGCTTCTACTGCGAGCCACATCTGCTTCAAGATCAGGCACCTACCAGAGGT